>Ga0233403_10000589_pt1 | contig 17211 bp, 14 predicted proteins | sample Na_oxic_1_MG_FD_179866 | JGI IMG/M metagenome (GOLD analysis project Ga0233403, IMG submission 179866) | Seawater microbial communities from Saanich Inlet, British Columbia, Canada - Na_oxic_1_MG | ecosystem: Environmental > Aquatic > Marine > Inlet | place: Canada: British Columbia | collected...
ATTGAAAAACGTCAGTATATTCGCTTGATCCATCCACAAGGACATGATCATTATGCAACGCTACGTGCTAAATTGGATTGGAGTAAAGGGGTTTAATAAGTGGGTTTAATAAGTGGGTATGGATATTTTAGAAATCCAATAAAAAAAAACGGATTTGTATCGGGTTTAAAAGTTAAAATTTTTTCGGGCATATACTATAAAATAGTTATACTTAGGAATGAGAATTAAATAAAACACGAAATTCAAACCCAACAAGTTTTAAAAACCGGTCAGATTTAAATCAAAGTTTTGGAAGTTATTAAATCCTCATTCCTTAGCGTGGTAACCAACTTTCCGGCTAAAGTTTTTGGCAGTGCCCCAAAAGATAGTGACAAATATGTCAAAACTATGATGTAATGCCACCAAAAAAATGACACCACCGGTGGGACACTGTTTTTTTGGAAAAAAACTTGAGCCGGAAAAATTTGTTAATGAAGAGGTGGGCAACAAAACCCCGTTACCTGCCCCTTACCTAAAAGTGACCGTTATGACCGTTTGCAGTATATTTATTGAAAAGCGATTATCAGAGCGATTTAAAAGAACCAATCAATCTGATTCAACAAATCGGATTGATTCGGCTGCATTTTCATGTCTTGAAGATGGAAATGGTTTGCCATACAGATTTCTTTAGCTAAATTAAGAGTTCCTCTCCTCAAAGGGAAGAGGGCGATGGGCGAATTAAAAAGTGTTGCACTATCTACAAATTGAAAATTTTGCTATTGTTGAACAGTTAAAATTGCAGTTAAATAACGGTTTAACCATCATTAGCGGCGAAACTGGAGCGGGTAAGTCTATTTTAATTGATGCCCTAAGCTTAGTCCTTGGCGAAAGAGCCGATAGTACCGTTGTGCGACAAGGGCATGAAACTGCTGCGGTTAATGCTGTTTTTACTTTACCTCCCGCTGCACAGGCGTGTTTGCCGCGAAAACAATTAAATAAGGGCAATAAATGTATCGTGCGCCGCATCATTAATCAGAACGGGCGCTCGCGGAGCTATATTAATGATCAATCCGTGTCGCTGCAAACTTTACGTCAATTAGGTGAACATTTAGTCGATATTCATGGGCAACATGCCCATCAATCTTTGCTCAAGTCGGAGGTACAGCGTCAATTACTTGATGACATGGCTTTTGATAATAACCGGTTAGAAAAAGTCATACAAACTTATCAACATTGGAAATCCTTAAAAAAGGCCTTGGATAATTTGGGCGGAGAAGAACGTGAAGCTAAAATAGCCTTTTTGCGCTATCAAGTGCAAGAACTTGAGGCCTTTGAATTAACGGCCGAGGCTTTGGAACATTTGGAAAAAGAACAACGCCGCCTTGCTCATGCCCAAAAACTCTTAGAACATAGCCAACTGGCATTGAGGTTACTGGATAATGAAGAACCCCGATCAACTTTATCTTGCCTTAGCCAAGCCCGTCATGCGTTGGAAGATGTGCAAGAACATGATTCTAAACTGAATGATATTACTGGACTATTAGAAAATGCCATCATTCAAACCCAGGAGGCGGTAGGAGAATTGCACCATTATTTAGATAATATGGATATGGACTCCGCTCGTTTACAAGAGGTGCAACAACAAATTGCCAAACTTCAGGATTTAGCCCGCAAACATCGCGTCCGTTTTGCTGAGTTGCCGGCTCATTTTGAAAAACTCACTAATTCATTAAATGAATTAGAAAATTATGAAGAAAATGCCAGCCATTTAGAAGCTGAAATCGCCGACGCGTTACAAGCTTATCGTGTGGCTGCCAACGAGTTGCATGAGCAGCGTCTTGACAGCGCACAACAATTAGCTGAGCAAATCACTGATGAAATGCAGCAACTCGGTATGCCAGCAGGACAATTAGTGGTTGCTGTCAAGGCGAATGAAAACGCACCCCCAGCACCGACTGGAACTGATTTGATTGAATTTCTCGTGACTACCAATCCTGGCCATCCGCCCAAACCGTTGCAAAAAGTCGCCTCTGGTGGTGAACTGTCTCGAATTTCTTTAGCCATACAAGTTGTTACTGCCCAAAGTAGCGGAATCCCGGTTTTAATCTTTGATGAAGTCGATGTAGGTATCGGTGGCAAAGTTGCTGAAATTGTGGGAAAATTACTGAACCAGTTAGCTCAACAACGTCAAGTACTGTGCATAACCCATCTACCACAAGTGGCATGTCAAGCCCATCATCACTTACAAGTGAACAAAACCATTAATCAACAAAGCACCCATGCCCATGTAAAAGTCTTGGACAACCAACAACGAGTCGAAGAAATTGCACGAATGTTGGGCGGCATAGAAATCACTTCACAAACTCTGGCGCATGCCGAAGAAATGTTACAGCGCAGCCGTCAATTAATGGACACCCTTTGATAGGTTCTATAGTATTTCCCGATTTGGTGTAGGGGCAATCCTTTATGGTTGCCCAATTAACAAAAACGAGGGGATTGGGGCTTGCGCGTGGGATTGCCCCATTGGTCATTGATGTCGGGGCAATCCGTTATGGTTGCCCCCAATCCTGGTATTGAATGCAATCGGGAAACGCTATAGTGCCAAAAAGCATAAATTTCCATCTCTTCAAAAATAAATGGTAAAATTGGCACCTCGCTTTATCTTAGTACTTTGTTAGGCTAAAGTTTTTTCCAAAAAAAATTAATTATTTAGCCTAACAAGTATTTCGCAACCAATCTAGTCATTACAATTAATTAATGGCACAACTTTTAGAAACTCTTAAAATAGTCAATGGCATAGCCCCCTTTGTGGAATTTCACAATCGGCGGTTAAATGATGCCAGACAAATTCTATTTAATGCCCAAGACCAAATTGACTTAAAAAAGGTGATTCAAGCACCTGCTTCAACGGGAATTTATAGATGTCGGATTATTTACTCAGAAACGATAGAAGCAGTCGAATATTTTCCCCATCAAAACCGGAATTTTCAGACTTTCAAAATCGTAGAAGACGACAATATTGATTACCAATTTAAATATCTCAATCGAGACAATATCAATCGTTTATTCACGCACAAAGGGCCGGCCGATGACATATTAATTATCAAAAATGGCCTTGTGACAGATACTTCGATAGCCAATGTGGCCTTTTGGCAAGACCGATGGCTTACACCCTCAGCTCCGTTACTAAAGGGAACAACACGAGCGAGACTGTTAACCGAAAAACAACTCTTTGAGGCCGACATTAGGCTAGAGGAATTAAACCAATTTCCTAAAATGGCCATTATGAATGCAGTAATAGGCTTTTGCACCATAGAAAACTTCAAGTTTTTTTGATTTGACTATTGAGCCTCTTGCAAAACTCTTTTTGAAAGTTTCCCCAGGTTTCACCTGGGGCTATTCACATTCAACCCCTACGGGGTTGATATTGTTAAAAGAATAACCCCACTCGCCTCTTGCTTTCACCCCAGGTGAAACCTGGGACAACCCCGATAGGGGTTGAATTTGAATAGCCCCAGGTGAAACCTGGGGTTTTGCAAGATCCTCTATTGTTTATTACAAATCATCGTTGTATCGCACTTTATTATGTTAACTGATTGTTTTTACTCATTTGAAGAACAGTTTTCATCAAATCTTATAAATCAATGAGTTAATAAAAAACGAGAACATCGAGTTTTTAGGTATAATAAAATTGTCCGAAAATTTTTGGGCAAGGAGCCTCTTGCAAAACTCTTTTTGAAAGTTTCCCCAGGTTTCACCAGTTGCTCTTAAAATTCAACCCCTATCGGGGTTGTCCCAGGTTTCACCTGGGGTGAAAGCAACCGGATCCTGGGGTTATTCTTTTAACAATATCAACCCCGTAGGGGTTGAATGTGAATAGCCCCAGGTGAAATCTGGGGTTTTGCAAGAGCCTCCAAAGCTAAAACTTTGGACTCCAAAAAATTCTTAAAATATTTTTTTGACCAGGGTCCAAGATTCAGAGAAAATAAATGACTCAGATGACTTCCTTGGTGAATGGTACAATGTTGGAAACGCATTTTTAAATATATAGACTTTCAGAAAAATGAGTCGGCGTCCACTTTAGTTTGGCGGATCCAAGTTTAAAGCTGGCCGACTACGGCCAAAATAGTTATCTGACAAACTATAGCACTACTAAGCACCAGTCCAGAAGTTTTCAGGAACATTTTGACTATTATTAGCTGTTATTAGAATTTATTAACAAATCAATTACTATACGATAACCCTCTTGTGGTGCCCTGATAAGTACCCGTTCATCTATTTTAAAAAAATAAAGCGAATAAAAACAATCGTTTATGTGTTCAAAATACCTGAACACTTCTGGACGGGTACTTACGTGCTTAAGCTTTCAGACAACTGCTTTAATTGTCTGGGGTGCTATGGTATAGGGATTGGAGCGATCCGGCACTCGCTTGATAAAAAAGAGGAAATTTTTTTAAGATGAATATTATGTTAAAAACAATTGGTTTGGCACTGTTTGCCGCTACCATGCTGTCATCTTGTGCAGACCCCGCTTATGATGAATTTCCCCCCACTCGGGGAACACAATCCGGCTTTAGGAATCAAACGAACCGGCCACAAAACCTCCAAGTGAATCCAGACCGGGCTGCTCAAATTGGGCATAAAATTTGGATGAATGAAGGATCGGCTAAAGCAGAGAACCTGACGGTTTGGAAATTGGGCAATAATTATGCCTCCGTTGGCATCGGTCATTTTATCTGGTACCCGGCTGGGCAAAAAGGGCCAAATGAAGAACAATTTCCACAACTGCTCACATTTTTGCGAAAACAAGGCACCGCCATACCTGACTGGTTAAAAAACACGCCCGATTGTCCTTGGAATTCCCGTCAAGACTTCTATGACAGTATCAACAGTCCCCGAATGACTGAATTACGCCAGTTACTTAAAAACACGCTCTCTCAGCAAGTACAATTTCTCATCCAACACTTAGAAGAAACGTTGCCAAAAATGATGGCCGCTTCCTCGGCCGAACTGCGTACCCATGTACGTCAACAATTTGACCGAGTGGCACAACAACCGCAGGGCGTTTATGCGTTAATTGATTACGTCAACTTCAAAGGCAACGGCACGAATCCAAAGGAACGTTACAATGGCAACGGATGGGGATTATTGCAAGTACTGGAAGAAATGCCGGGCAGTTCAAAGAATGTGATGGCCGAATTTGCTCAGGCAGCCGACGATGTTCTTACGCGCCGAATACAAAATGCGCCTAAAAATGAAAAACGCTGGTTATCCGGATGGCGATATCGCCTTAAAACTTACACTTATGAATTTTAGACGGCGGCGATTGCAAACTCCCGCATCTGTTGAACAGCAAAAGTGTTTAAACACTTTAAACCCGCTCAAATTTTTCAAAGACAAAACCGCTCATTAAAATTATAAAATATTGTTTTTATTTATATTTATTGATAATTTCACATTTGGATAGATAAGTTTTTTTTTGGAAAAATTTATTGAAAATCCAATGATTTCTAGTGCTAAATATATACTGCACACGGCGATGATTTGGACTTTTATGTTTCATTCATTATGAAGGAATTGCCTCACCCCAGTTTGAAAAAAGTCTCAATTTCACCAGTTCACAGTATAAATAATAATTGATAACAGATAGATGAACACGAAAAATTGTGTACTTCAAGTTGACAATCTCCACGTCTCTTTTTTTACTGATAGAGGCGAATTACGGGTGGTAGAGAATGTCGATTTTAACATCCACGCTGGAGAAACACTCGCCTTAGTAGGCGAATCAGGCTGTGGCAAATCGGTCACCGCGTTGGCTATCATGGGACTTCTTGAACAATCAGGGCGCATCAAACAAGGGAGTATTAAGCTGAAAGAACAAGAACTGGTTGGCCTTTCTAACAAAGAATTTCAAAAAATTCGAGGCCGCCGTATCGGCATGATTTTTCAAGAACCAATGACTTCCCTAAACCCGGTTTTCACCATTGGCAATCAAATCAGTGAAGTCCTCACCCATCATTTTAAAATGACTAAGCGTGAAGCCCGATTAGAAGTCCTCAGTTTATTGGAAAAAGTCGGTATCTCTTCGCCGCGCCAACGGATTGATCAATATCCTCACGAATTTTCGGGCGGAATGAAGCAGCGCGTGATGATTGCAATGGCATTAGCTTGCCAACCCGATCTGTTAATAGCGGACGAACCAACAACTGCGTTGGATGTAACAATACAGGCCCAAATTATGCGTCTACTCAAGCAGCTCCAAGACGATATGGGCATGGCTATCCTATTGATTACCCACAATTTAGGTGTGGTAGCCCACTTTGCTCAGCGCCTAGTGGTGATGTACGCCGGAGAGATTGCCGAACAGGCTGACGTGTATTCCCTGTTCAAAAATCCGCTACATCCCTACACACAAGCATTATTAAAGGCTCTCCCAAGACCAGGACATGGACGACTCGCCGCCATTGAAGGCACCGTACCCAAACCAGAAGAATTTCCGGTCGGCTGTCACTTTTGCACCCGCTGCCAAAAGGTTATGGAACGTTGTTCACAACAAAGCCCTCAATTGAAACAGCAAGAACCAAAACATCAGGTGGCCTGTTGGCTTTACGATAAATAAGGCAACTCACAAAAAATAAAATAATATACCTTATGGTGCAACCATAAAGGGGCAACCATAAAGGGGCAACCATAAAGGATTGCCCCTACGGTCAATAATGATGTAGGGGTAATCCCTTGTGGTTACCCCAATCCCTTGTGGTTACCCCAATCCCTTGTGGTTACCCCAATCCCTTGTGGTTACCCCAATCCCACGCGTAGGGGCAATCCGTTGCTCCAGCCCTTGGTATTTTATTTTTTGGGAATTGCCTAAGTACTCATTGTCAATTTTGGGTAGGGTGGGTAACGGTTTGTTCGTTGCCCACCCTTTTGCCTTAGCATACCTAACGACCCATTACCAATACCCAATGAACGTAACAACACTACAAAACCGAATAAAGCCCCTTCTCCGTGTCAAAAACCTAAAAAAGCATTTTCCAGTGCGAAGCGGCTTTTTTTCAAGTATTTCCGGTTGGGTGAAGGCGGTTGATGATATTTCTTTTGAGGTCTACGCTGGAGAAACACTCGGCTTAGTCGGCGAATCGGGTTGTGGAAAAACTACCGCCGGCCGCGCCTTACTTCGTCTGATCGAACCAACCTCCGGCACGATTCATTTTGATGGTAAAAACCTATTACAGATGAGAAAAACCGAACTTCGCCGTATGCGGAGCCGAATGCAACTCATCTTTCAGGACCCGTATAGTTCACTGAACCCGCGTATGACAGTCGGCAATATTGTCGGCGAAGCCCTTAAAGTTCATGGAATAGCAACCGGGGCCGATTTAGATCATCGTCTTAGCCAACTGCTCGATAGAGTTGGTCTTTCACCCTCCTATCGATCTCGATATCCGCACGAATTTTCGGGCGGACAACGGCAACGCATCGGTATTGCCAGGGCACTGGCACTTAATCCTTGCTTCATCGTCTGCGACGAAGCTGTGTCAGCACTAGACGTTTCGATTCAGGCACAAATCATCAACCTATTGCGAGAAATTCAGGACGAATATCACTTAGCCTATTTGTTTATTTCTCACGATCTCAACGTGGTACAACATATCGCTAATCGGGTTGCCGTGATGTATTTGGGTAAAATGGTTGAAATAGCACCAACAAGGACACTGTTTGAATCGCCAAAACATCCCTATACACAAGCCCTGATATCGGCCAATCCGGTTCCGGATCCAGAAATAAAACATGAGGCGAAACTTCTTCAAGGCGATGTTCCGTCACCTCATAATCCACCAGCCGGCTGTCACTTTCATACCCGCTGCCCGTTGGTGATGGAAAAATGCCGGCACGTTCAACCGCCACTGACTGAAATAGGAAAGGGTGGAAAAAAACAGTTGGTTTGGTGTCACCTGTAGGGGCAAATCCTTTATGGTTGCCCGACACGATATGGCAGCGTAGGGTAGGGTGGGTAACGGGTTTTTGTTGCCCACCTCTTCATTAACAATAGTATAATTATTTTAAATCGGATTTTTCCCGTTGACTTTTAAAAAAATGGGATCATGCTAATGACGATAAAACCTAAAGGAGAATGTGACTATGATTATAAAAAAATATGCCCTACTACTCGCCAGTGGACTCATGCTCAGTACATCAGCTTGGGCAACAGACTGGGATTTGTCGATATTGGTTGGTAACTGTATTGGTTGTCATGGACCAGAAGGTTCTAGCTTAGGGCCGGCAACCCCCACTATTGCTGGCTTAGAGGAAGATACTTTCGTTGAAGCCATGGAAGAATTTAAGGAAGGTGAACGTCCCTCAACCATCATGGAACGCATCGCTAAAGGCTACACTCAACAAGAGTTTGAGCAAATGGCAAGCTATTTTTCCAAACAACCGTTTGTGCGCCATACGCAAGAAGTTGACGCGCAAAAAGCCAAAAAGGGCCATCATCTCCACCGCAAATATTGCGAAAAATGCCACGAAGATAACGGTTACACTGACCACGAAGGCTCAGGCATCTTGGCTGGACAATGGATGCCCAATCTGCAATTTAACTTGGCCGATTTTCATGCTGGAGTCCGTAACATGCCCAGAAAGATGAAAAAGCGGATGCAAAAGATGATTAAAAGATATGGCGAAAACAGCCTAGAAAACCTCGTTCACTTCTATGGCAGCCAAACCCGAACCGATGTCAAACGTGATAAAGATCACGACTCTGATGATCACGACTCTGACGACGATTCCGACTCTGATTAACGTTATTCCCTTTCTCGATGTTGGAGTCCAAAGCTTTAGCTTTGGGCTTTTGACATGAATGGAGCAAACAGAATGCCTAAGATTACCCGTAGACAATTCATCAAACTCGCTGCCGGTACAACGGCTGCATACACTATGGTTGGTTCTATTGAATCTCAAGCCAATCACTCTGAAAAAGTTCGCCGGATTGTCGAAAAACGTGGCGCGATTCAGGGAAAAGTGGTGGTTATTGGCGGCGGAGCCGGTGGCGCAACAGCCGCTAAATACATTCGCAAGGCTGATCCGTCCATCGAAGTCACCCTGATTGAGCCAAAAGAATACTATTATACCTGCTTTATGAGTAATGAAGTTTTGGCCGGTGAACGTGCGATGCAATCCATTAAATTCGGCTATGACGGATTGGCTAAGTATGGCATCAAAGTCGTACATAGCCTTGCGACTGGCATCGATTCGGTTACCAAACAAGTCACTACCCAAAGTGGCGAAACCTTCAATTATGATCGCCTGATTGTTTCACCCGGCATTGACTTTCAATGGGAAGCCATCGAAGGCTACGACGAACGGGTTGCCGAACAAATACCCCACGCTTGGCAAGCCGGACAACAAACCGTCCTACTGCGCCAACAATTAGAAGCCATGAAAGACGGCGGCACCGTAATCATTGCTTCACCGCCGAATCCGTTCCGTTGTCCGCCTGGCCCTTATGAACGAGCCAGTTTGATTGCCCACTATCTGAAACAACACAAGCCGAAGTCGAAAATACTGATTTTAGATGCTAAGGAAAAATTCTCTAAACAAGGACTTTTTACACAGGGCTGGCAAGAACTCTACGGCTATGGCACCGATAACAGTATGATTGAGTGGCTTCCACCTTCACAAGGCGGCGGTGAAGTGGTGCGTGTTGATGCCAAAGAAATGGCCGTGTATGCGGGCGATTTTGAAGATCGGTATCGGGGACAAGTGATCAACATCATTCCTCCGCAAAAAGCCGGAAAAATTGCCGTTGATAGCGGCTTAGTCGATGAAACTGGCTGGTGTCCAATCAACAAAAAGACTTTTGAATCGACACGGCAGCCGGATATTCATCTGATTGGCGACGCTTGTACGGCCACTAAAATGCCTAAATCTGGCTATGCCGCCAATTCCCAAGCTAAAATATGCGCCCTGTCCATAGTAGCGTCACTGCAAGGCAAAGAGATCGGAAATCCCTCTTACCTCAATACCTGCTATAGCTTGATTGGTAAAGACTATGGCGTTTCGGTTGCAGCTGTCTATCGCTTACAAGATAATATGATTACACCGGTCGAAGGGGCCGGAGGCGTTTCTCCGATGGATGCTTCGGTTGAAGACCGAAAACGTGAAGTCCTTTATGCCCAGAGCTGGTTTAAAAATATCACGGACGATATTTTTGGTTAAGAATGTATCAGTAGGGGCAATCCTTTATGGTTGCCCCTTTCAATTGCCGGAGGAGAGGTGGGTTTCGTTTCACTCTACCCACCCTACCAATGTATCAGTAGTCAATCCTTTATGGTTGCCCCTTTCAATCACAAACAATAATCGTGTACTATGGCGCTATTCCCATCAATTGGCTCATTAACTGAAGTGGTTGTTGTTCCACCCGCTGGCCATCATGAAAGAACGTTATTAATTTGAGAGGGCCACCATCCAACGCTTTTGAGGCGACATTATCGGGGCTGATGGTAAAACGCCCCAAAGTTTTCTCGGTAGGCCACTTGATGCCAGTGTAAACAACATAAACTAATTCAGAACAAACAATTTTGTCAGTCGTTTCAACATCAAAGTTAAAATCATACTCCTTGCCAACTTGGCGGAGTGCCAAAATAATACGTTCGGCGACTTCTTCCCGATTCAGGTGGGTATTACGCAGGATAGCCAAATCATCAATATTAAGAAAATCTGATAACGAACTCATCTGAACGCCTGAACGTAGTGCCTCCACAACGGCATGATCTTTTTTGAAAGACTCGTGATACTTTTGAACCACGGGATGATTCCAAATACCTAAACTTTTCAATTCGGCCTCGGTTCCGGCCCAAATCGCAGCATGTCCCCAATGACCGGGAATAAATTGATCGGTCAGACGAAAAGGCGTTTTTTCTAGCAATATATCTCCAGCCTTGAGTTGACTGGTAACCTTGTCCAACACCTCGGCGTGATTGTAGAGTTTCCCTTGACGAATTTCTATCAATCCAATGGCATTGCCGAACAACTGGCTAAATAGGTTGATTCCCTCATTACCAAGATTATAAAGAATATCGCTCGTCACCGCCCCAAAAAAATCCAATTGTCGACCAATCAGATAGATCGGCGAGCCGCTTTGAGTCATATTGTAAGAAGTGCTTTGTTCTATCAACAAGTGCAGATAATTAAAATCATGATCTTTTAGAAGAGAAGCAGATACTGTGGCCAAATTTTCCTCATAAAATGACAGGGCTGCTTGGACGCGCTCTCGATTACTGAAGGAATTATAAGAGTCGGTCATTTCAGCAAGCTCATCCTGCCCAATGTCATATCCAGAATCTCGTTCATTGAGAACACGACGTAATTTATCATCTTCCTCAAAGATTGAAATCGCTAACAGATAGTTATCATAAAGCAGTAAGGCGGAGGACAATGACAACATAATGCCTTTCAAGCGGTTTTCCGGCGACATCGGTTCCATACCGAGTCGCTTAAAAATCTCCGGTGAACTGTTGAGCCAGCATTCATGTGATTCGGCAACACGATAGAGTTTTTTGCGATGTTTCAGATAGGCAAGCATACCCTGATTCAGGATATCCAAATCCGCTCCGGATAATGGTTTATCTTGAGCCATATTCTCCTTCAACAGTTGAGCCGTTTTGATCATTCTGGCGCGATAACTCAAAGATTGTTCGACCAATGATTGATAATTGGCTATTTCGTTGTTCAAGGCTCTCGTCATGGACTCGTTTGTGGTACCATAAATATTACTGGTTTGTTGCCAACACCGGTTATTTTGATCGGTGGCATTATCATTGTTGACGTTGACTGATAATGGAGTACATCCAAATAACAGAACAGAAATGACTAAAATGTTCAGATAATTTCTATAATGGGCACCCATTTAAAAAACTCCTGATTTTTGGTTTCTCAAAAAATCTTTTGAAAACGAAAATTTAACCGCTTCAAGAAATCCTATTTTTTCAAATTTTTCAAAAAATAGGACTTCTAAAATTGAATTCCTTTTTTATAAACAATCCTTGTCGTTATTAAAATTAGCGGCTTTGTGAGTCGCTGATTAAGGTTTCTTGAACATAATTTAAAATGGAAGTCACCACCTGATGCGGATAACTCGCCACAACGACTCGAAAATAAATATCTTCTTCATCTGGCATTCCAAAACAACTGCCTATCGTAGCCATGACACCGGTTTTTAACAGAACCGTGAAATAGTATTCCAGATCATTCTGAAACATATCCTGCTTAGGAACACGCACCATTAATGTATTTCCATAAGGAGGTCGTTCATCAACTTCAAAGAACTGACTGTCATGCAGCCAATTCCAGACTTTATCAAGGCCAGTATCAAGCATTTCATTAAATTGGCCTAAGTTTTGGACGTAGCGATTATAAAGATCAGCATCACTAATTCGTTGATAGAGTTCACGAGCATTTAAAGGCTTTCTGCCAAAGCCAAAGACAAAACGATCCGTTAACGGAACAAAGAGCTCTTCTGTTAATTTTCCGTCGAGCATAGCTCGACGAAACACACTATCAACGGCTAACCAAATTTGATTCAGTGTATTCGGTGAAGTCGTCATACAGGATGCCACTCGTTCTAACCAGGGTGCTAAACGGTTATCCGCCATTAAATAACCAATACGGTAACCACAAGCCAATGGACGATCTTTACTTGGGCTGAAAACTTTGCACAAATACTTAGAAGAATCAGTCAGAGCAAAAAGTTCCGGAACCGGAGGTGCCGATAACCATTGCAGTTCCTGAAAAACCGTATCCGCAATGAGTCCGATTTGATTCGCTTGACAATATTCAATCAGACGTGACAATTCAGCAAGATCAGTTGCCCCAAAACTGGTTTGAGCCGGGTTATTGGGATAAGTCAACACACAAGCAAAAACCGACGAATTTTGACAAGCCTCACGGAGTTGCTCCAAGGGTGGAAAAAAACCATTTTCTCGTTTTCCAACCACCCCAATGGGAGTTAAACCATTTAATCTGGCAAACGCATCCGCTAAACAATAAGTTGGCAGATTAAAAACAATACCGGTTCTATTTTTGCCGATATCACGTTCTTTGGCTAACAAAGCCATCAGTGCTGTATAGATTCCACCGGTGGCACCAAAGCTGCTTACCACCATCGTATCTTCAATGACATCGCGTATGCCTTCGGTAGGCAGATGATATTGATTGGCAAAAGCAGTGGCACGAGAGATTTCCAGTTCGGTGATAACCTGACCAATTTCAAGATGACCCGTTAATGAGCCATAGCCGGGTTCAACGCTAAAAATCTCCAAAAGTTCCTGAATGGGTAACGGATCTGGAAAAAAAACTTGACTGTAATTGACTAAATCAAGTATAAACAAATATTTATTACCTGATACGGCCTCCTTGAGACTACGATAACGGCCTTTAAACAGCATTAATTTTGAAAGTTCCTGCAATTTTTCGTGCGGAGGTAAATTTTCAAGAAGAGTCATTATTTCTTGAATAGGTCTATCAAAAGACATCTGATTCCGTTCAATTCATTTTAAATTTTAAATTTTAAATTTGACGTAGCATTAGACTTATCCGTTAGTGAATCATTTTCGGATAATTCTATTGTTTATGGAACAACTTTTTAGAACCATGCACCGCGTCAAACTCACCCGTCTAATTTTCCCAAATCTTCATTCGATTACGTCCTTTTTCTTTCGCCTCTAAAAGAGCTTTGTTGGCATCGATCATCAACATAGCCGGCGAAGAATTTGGATAAGGGCGCAGGGTGGCAATTCCTTGGCTTATCGTGACATGATTGGCGGTGGCGGAATAAGCATGTGGAATGTTCAGAAGGTTAACGCTTTCCGTTAATTTTCTAGCCATCACTTTAGCCCCTTTAGTCTCTGTCAAAGGCAAAAGACAAGCAAAACGATCACTTTCGTAGCGAGCCACCAAATCGGTAGCTCTCTCAGTCACTTTGTCCAAGGCACCAGCAACTTGCTTCAGGCATTCATCTCCAGCGACATAGCCATAGTGTTCATTGAACAGTTTGAAGTAATCAACATCTATCATAACCAAGGACAAGTGAGAAATACCGCGGATGGCGCGTCGCCATTCATGTTCAATAAAGTCATCAAAGCGGCGGCGGTTGGGAATATTGGTTAGACTATCTATGGCGGAAAGGTTTTTTAGTATGTTTCTTTGCCTTTTTAATTCCAGATAATTTGTCACTCTCGAATTGACAAGAGATGCACGGTAGGGCTTGTTGATGAAATCCACCGCCCCAAGCTCAAGCCCTTTGGTTTCATCAATACCCGGTGGTGCGATAAAAATCACTGGAATTTCTCGCGTTGCTGCCTCCGCCTTGAGTTGACTGCAAATCGTATATCCATCCATTTCTGACAGGGTCAGACTTAGAAGAATCATATCGGGTTCTTCATCGTTGGCCAGTTCTAAAGCAGTTTTTCCCCTGGTGGCGACAATAATATCATAATCATGACTTTTCAATACATTAATCAATTCTCTGATATGAGTAGATACATCATCTACAATCAACACTTTTGGTATCAAGTTATCAATTTTCATATTTTCCGCCTTCCTACCTAAATAACAATGGCTCTAGCTTTCTATAGCGTTTCCCGATGGCATTCAATACCAGGATTGGGGGCAACCATAAAGGATTGCCCTTACATCAATGACCGTCGGGGTAATCCCTTGTGGTTATCCCAATCCCACGCGGGCAATCCATGAAAAACTCAGAAGGAACTGAACACTTTTCCAAGTGCCTCAATAAACGCCGCATTTTCAGCCGTTGTTCCAATCGAGATACGCAAATGTTGTGTCATTCCATAACCGCTGCTAATTGGGCGCGTGATGATACCTTGACGCAGCAATCCTTCATAAACTTTTGCGCCATCACCAACATTCACCGACACAAAATTTCCGAGCGACTCAATGAAATCCAATTTCATCTCATGAAAAGCCTGAGTCAGTTGCAGCATCCCGGCACGATTTAAAGCAATGCTTTTGTCAATATATTCACTATCCTTTAGTGCCGCCGTGGCGGCAACCAATGCGATAGAATTGACATTAAAAGGCTGCCGCACTCGATTCAACAAATTAGCGAGGTTGGGATGAGAAACCGAATAACCCATTCGTAATCCAGCCAACCCGTAAGCCTTTGAAAACGTGCGAGTTACTATCAGATTAGGATAATCCGTTATCCATTCTAAGCTATTCGGATAATCGGAATGAAGACAAGCATATTCAAAATAAGCTTCATCGACAACCACAATCACCGATTCCGGCACTGCGTCCAAAAAAGTGTTGAGACTGCTCCTATCAACCCAAGTCCCGGTCGGATTATTTGGATTCGCTATAAATATCAGGCGCGTATCATCACCAATCGCAGCTTGCATAGTCATTAAATCATGTCCCCAACCGGCAGCCGGGGTGACAATGGCTCGCGCACCGATGGCTTGAGTCACTATCGGGTAAACAATAAACGCATACTGAGAAAATATCACTTCCTGGGAGGGGGTTACAAAAGTGCGTGCAATCAATTCTAGGACATCATTGGAACCGTTACCCAGAGTAATCATATTCATATCTACGCCATGTTTTTGAGCCAAAGCTTTTTTCAGTTCAAAACCATTACTGTCGGGATAACGGCTCATATTGGTTAAACTGGCTTGCACCGCCTCAAGAACTCGTGGACTGGGTCCAAGAGTATTTTCATTGGATGCTAATTTAATGGCATTTTTGATTCCATATTCTCGTTCTAACTCTTCTATCGGTTTACCCGGTTGATAGGGCTGTAAGCCTTGTACTCCCAAAGTAGCTAAGTTAAAAAAATTCATATAAGTGACTCTATCTATTTGTCAGTTGATAGTCGGCGGAATAAGTTTCTTAAATAGCGCGTGGGTAAGAACCCAGGTGTTTGATTAAAGAAGTCCGCTTCTCCAAAGCCGTTATAGATTTAGCGACTGACGAATCTTTGATATGGCCTTCAATATCAACAAAAAAGACGTAGTCCCAAATACCTTGCCGCGATGGGCGTGACTCAATGCGTGTCATACTCACATTGTTGTCGGCAAACGGTTCAAGAATGTGATATAACGCACCGGACTTGTTCGGGCTAGACAATAATAACGACGTTTTATAATTGGTGGAGACTCCGTCATCTTCCCATTCTTTTCCCGAACGTTCCACCTCTTGTCGCCCTAATACGGCAAAGCGAGTGGTATTATTAACATCATCTTCAATGCGCGAAGCGACTTTATGTAATTGATAAATCTCCGCCGCCATTTTTCCGGCAATAGCCGCCGCCCCCGTTTCTTCAGCGGCTCGGCGAGCCGCCTCAGCATTGCTGTTCACCGCAACACGTTCTATGGTAGGCAATTGGTTGTCCAACCAGCCACGACATTGTGCTAACGACTGTGGGTGTGCATAAATACGCTCAATTTTGTCTAACTCGGTCACCATTGAGAGCAAATGGTGATGAATAGGCAATTCAATTTCACCACAAATCTTTAACGGTGTCTTGACGAAACAGTCCAAAGTTTGATTGACTCCCCCCTCGGTAGAATTTTCTAATGGGACAACACCATAGTCAGCAATACCAGCTTCTACTTCCCGAAACACTTCATCAATGGTTTGCAGCGGCACATTTTGCATCGCATGACCAAAGTGTTTACACACTGCCGCTTGCGAATAAGTACCAACTGGCCCCAAAAAAGCTATCTGGAGTGGTTTTTGTAGGGCTAAACAAGCCGACATCATTTCGCGAAACAGCAGCGTCAAGGTTTTATCGGTTAATGGGCCTTGATTTCGTCTCATCACATTACGCAAAACTTCCGCTTCACGCTCTGGCCGATAGAAATGAGGATTTTCCAGTTCAGCTTTTTTAGCCTGTGCAACTTCGATGGCTAAGCCGGCACGCTGAGTAATCAGTGATTGAATTTGAATATCTAATTGATCAATTTGGGAACGAATATCTGGTAAATTATATTTGGACATGATAAGTTTGTATTCTATAAACAATATTTTATAAAAAAAACCATTTCAAATTTGAAATGTTCAAGATTTTTCCAGTCCGAATGCGTATAATCGGTTTTTACTGATACCGGTGATTTCACTGGCCAACTTAGCGGCCTGTTTCAGTGGTAACTCTTGGCGTAAAATTTCAAAAACCCGCTCAGCTTCTGGAGTCAGTGCCTTATTATCTTGTTT
>Ga0233403_10000590_pt1 | contig 17205 bp, 10 predicted proteins | sample Na_oxic_1_MG_FD_179866 | JGI IMG/M metagenome (GOLD analysis project Ga0233403, IMG submission 179866) | Seawater microbial communities from Saanich Inlet, British Columbia, Canada - Na_oxic_1_MG | ecosystem: Environmental > Aquatic > Marine > Inlet | place: Canada: British Columbia | collected...
CGATCCCCAATAAAAAGAAGAATAGCTTGGGGATCGAGAGACTTCATATACTCTGTATAAAGGCTAAACCCGTGTAAATGTTTATATATTATATATTATAACATAAAGGTATAGATAATAAACAATCTGATAAAGATATTTTACCATTATTACTAACAGGTTCTTCTATACTTGTAAAATAATTTTTGAGTTCTTTCAGGAGGCCTGGCATTGATAATTTTTGACGCATTTTTTTGTTCTCAATTTAGATAGATTTTTTTATTCATTCTTATTATATTATATCAGCAATTCCCGGTCATCGTTCTAGCCTTGATAACATCTGGGTTTAAAATTTCTGTTGTCGTACCGATTTTTCAAAAAATGCTGTTATCAGTCAGTGGTCAGAAAATCTGACAGGGAATTGCTGATATTATATTGCTTTGCTTTTACGAAAAATTTTTTTTATGATTTTTTTAATTCATTGTTTTTAGAGGCTCTTGCAAAACCCCAGGTTTCACCTGGGGCTATTCACGTTCAACCCCTACGGGGTTGATATTGTTAAAAGAATAACCCCAGGAGCAGGTTGCTTTCACCCAGGTGAAACCTGGGACAACCCCGATAGGGGTTGAATGTGAATAGCCCCAGGTGAAACCTGGGGAAACTTTCAAAAAGAGTTTTGCAAGAGGCTCTTTATTATATTTATTTTTTTAGCGGGAATTGCTGTCCTAGATCTGAAAAACCCCATGAGGCGCAATTAACTTTATTTTAACATGATTATTGGGGTCGAAAGCGTCAGTTTTGGACAGCAATTATAGCGTTCGCAAAGCCGCAACGGCAGCGTTACCTAAATTAGATTTCAATTGGGCGCAAAGTACAATTCCACAATCAACGGTAAATGATCTGAACCAATAGAGTTGCCCGTTTTTATATTGACAACCTGAATATCTGAACTGACCAAACAATGATCTATCGGAATTTTCAAAAAAGGCAACGCGGTGGGCCAAGTTGGCAAAATTCCAAACCCTTGCCTCGCATTGACAAGCCCAATATGAGAAAAGAGTTTTGAATAAACCGGTGACCACATCGTCATATTGAAATCGCCAATCAGTATCTTGGGTGACGGTAATTGTTGAATAGCCGATTGGACGGCAAACAACTGACTGTTTCTATGGTCAAAATTGTGTTTAGGGATTGGCGGCAAAGGGTGACTCGTCAAAAGAGAAACCCTTTTTCCATTGACTTTGAATTTTATCAGGAGACTCTCTCGCACTGAACTACCTAATGACCGGATTTGAGTCTGTTCAAAAGGAAGACGACTTTTAATCACCGTTCCAAAGCCATAACTTTTGGGAGGTGCCATCAGGTAGGGAAACGTTTTATCAAGCACTGTTAATTGCTTTATCCAGCCAGCATTTCCTTCTTGCACAATTAAAATATCGGGGTTTTCAGTTCTGACAAGCTGAATAAGTGCCGAATAATTTTGGTTGTGAATATGAACATTTGAAAGCAGTAGTTTTAGATTAGAAAAGCCAGCCTCTGTCGTTGGAAGGTACCAAGGTAATATGACTATGCCGTTGAGAATCATCCCCAATAAGCCTAAACTGCTCCACCTCCATTGCCGCGCCAACATGAAGACAACAGTACCTAACAACGAGAAGGCAAAATACGGGACTTTGAAATGAGAAGTCAGATCAAAAGTCCAATGTATTGTGCCAAGATAACCAGTCAGGCTCAATAACACGACCAATACTAATAACAGCTTAATTCTTTTTAAGAAAAAAATTTTAACGGATTTTTTCATTTGTCTGAATTTTGGTTATTCTTCGTGAAGAATAACAGGGGCCAGGCCATAAGTGTTCGGGATTTGTTCAACTAACTGATTTATAAGAAGATATTTGTTGACGTTCAAAGGGGGATTTTAAAATAAATCCTACTTTTAAAATGGTCTTAAAATACACCAACCCCCGATTGATAACCTTTTGGAATAGCAACTATTTTCACCATTCGTCCCTTTATACGAGGCTTTTAGAAAAATCCCGAACACCTATGATAAAATATTCTCATGCAAAAGCACCCATGTCAACAGATCCTAGATATTTTCAGCAATTATAATTATTGACTAACTGATTGAATATAGAGAAAATAATATCCGTTCATTTCCAAGGTTAATAACCGTAAAAGGGGGTGAGTTGAACGGTACATTTTTTGGAGTCATCATCTTAACAACGATCAGCCGTAGCCAATTTCCATCCGGATATAATTTTAAGTTGATTGGTTAGCATGGAGCCTCGACTTCATTATTCAACTCATTGAATTCATTAAATTTATAAAATTATAATTGCTGAGCCTCTTGCAAAACTATTGTTCCATTATGGTAAAACAATAACTTACGACTACATAATTACGGTAAGTTATTGATTTATAGTTGTACTAACGGAGTTTTGCAAGTCCCTCATACAAAAAATATAAAATCAATAACTTATAAAAATAGTTTTCGTCATTTGTTGACAACAATTATTTTCTAATCAAAGAGCCTCTTGCAAAACTCTTTTTGAAAGTTTCCCCAGGTTTCACCAGTTGCTCTTAACATTCAACCCCTATCGGGGTTGTCCCAGGTTTCACCTGGGGTGAAAGCAAGAGGCGAGTGGGGTTATTCTTTTAACAATATCAACCCCGTAGGGGTTGAACGTGAAGAGCAAGAGGTGAAACCTGGGGTTTTGCAAGAGCCTCCAAATACTTAAATAAAATATGAGCGATAATAGCTGGGGCATGGTTAAAAGGCAATAGCGCAAAGCAGTAATATTACCTAAGTAATTTATTTTACTTCATAAAAGTGGCGTTTATGCCGGATTTTTCGGTATTGCTATAACAAAATTCCTACGTTTGGAGTAAAACTATACCGAATGAGCGAAGTTTTTATTCTGAAAATCCTGATTCAGACAATTTATTGTTTATTCTTAGGTTTTTCAAAAAGATGGTAATATTTACCAATTAACGACAGTTTATCGAGTACCCGCCGATCATCTTCAAGTTCTTGTGTTATTCCAGTTCCCACGTCAGCAATAAAGTTTTCTTCAGCCATTCGGCATACCATTGGTGCGCTAAGCGCAATTCGTAGCATACCAAATTCTGATTGCCCTTCGCCAATTGTGACCGGTTGACCAATAAGACATTGCTGCTTAGCAACAAAACACTCATCAACAGTCGCGCTGTCTGGCAACCAAGCCGAAATATCTTTCGTCATCCATTGATAAACCGCTTTAAGGGATTGTGTATCTAATGCCCTTCCCGGTTTACCGTTTTGTGCCGGGTGTAACGTGAAGGAAATGATTGTATTGCTTCCGCCCGGTCGAAAATCATCATTTTCGCTTTCAACTTCGACACCATCAAAGAACAAATTCACATACGCAGCTTCTTCTACCAATTGTTGAGCCTGTTTCACCCATTGAGAAATGATATAGGCACGTTTATCGGATGATATTTTCACATATTGTTCAATGTTTGCAAGTGCCGTTTCCCATCGAAGTAGCAGTCCATAATTTGGTCGAGTTGGCAGTTTTTCCCGTAGTGCGGTTAACCGTTCATCGGCCTCATCTTTGGCAAAATAGCGTCCTAATCCGGCTATTGATTCTTGACATGACGACAAATAAGAGGCTTCTTGGCTTGGCAACATAAGAACGCCACTGAACGGTGCGCCGGCCAGAAATTTAGAACCGGTACTTAACACACAAAAACCGGCATTCATAAATTTTGAAACCGCAAATTCTTCGCAACGCATTTGCGCTGCATCAACAACAATAATAAGAGTATCTCGATAGTTTTGTTTTAGGCGTTTGAGAAATGATAAACGAGGTACTTTGAGGCCCGTTTTTGAACTATCAACTTGATGCAAAACAGCAATTTGCCCATTTTGAGTGGATTCATGCACCAATTGTTCTAATTGCTTTTCCAAAGATTGAACATTTTGGGCAGCACCAGTATGGTTGCGGGCTGGCAATGCGATGACTTCCACGTCTTCATTGTTAACCCCTTCAATACCATTTCCGGCGGATACTTGATAACCATTTGGTGCATAGGAAGAAAAATGCTGACCTTTGCAAGCTGCTACTGTACCACTACCCACTTCACCAGCCGCAACAATAATATTCTGTATCAACGGCACCTCATCGGCCGTCTGTTGCTTCAATTGTCTACGTTTTTTAGACAAGCAAAGGGCTAAGTAAGTGATTAGTATTTCGGCATCGGTGCCTGAAGGTGTACAGATCACAAAGGCATCTGATTTGTTGATTTTAAAATAATAAGTAATACGATTGCGGAGGTTTTTCATACTCATTGCAAAAGTGGTAGACAACTCCTTTTTCAAGGCTGCCCTTAGCAACTTTTGTCTTAATAACTCTGCTGCAACAAAACCGGAAACTGTGGGGGGAGAACTGGTACAGCTTGAACGAATGATAACATCGTTTTGGGGAAAAGGTGCAACGTAATACTTATTAGTGCCGGTTTCATCAGACAGATGTAATCTATCATCTCCGCCCAGTGTTAGCAAAATATGGGTGGGACAGGCGAGGGGCCATGCTAATACGGCAAGATTGACTGCGTCATCAAGCGGGTTAGCATTTTCATCTGGAAAATGCTGCTTAATCAGATGTGTCCCTAAACAGTGCGCTTTTTTTTCTGGAGAGGCTTTTTCATTGCACAATACTTGATAAGCGCGTAGTAGATAAAACTCATTGACTGAGTATTCGGCTAGAAAGGCTCGATACGAGTCTCTTTCTGTCTTGCTAAAGCTGTCCATATATTTGAACGCCAATTGCCGCGCTAAAATATAACAAGCTAACCGTTGTTCCGGAAAGTGCCGACTCAATATAACAGCCTGTAACGCATAAGCGATTTCGATAGCCATTGCTACCGTGCATATAGGCGTTTTGGTCGGTATTTCTACCGTTTCGCCAATAACGCGGGGCAAAATAAATGTGTCGTTATTTGTTATGCGAATATCAACCTCACATTCTAATAAACCTTGTAATTCAGGTCGAATACTTTTTATTTGATTAATGATATTTTCCATTTTTCTAAAACAGATTCAATTCGTTAATGTCTTGATGAATAAGAAAAAACCTAAAATAATCAAACAGATATATATGTATTTATCAAATTGTCCGGCCGGTATTTTGCGATGGAGTTTGTCGCCCAAAAATATTGCCAGAAAAACGAGAGGCAATGACAAAACGTAGTAAAACAACACGGATTGAGTCCAAAGTCCGCCCAAACCATGAGCTAAGGCAACCATCAAAGCCACCGGAAAAAAATAGCTTTGCAATGTGGCTCTAAATTGGATTGGCTCCCATTGTCGTAAAGCACTATAGATAACAATGATTGGTCCCTCAGTATTGTATGCACCGCCTAATATGCCGGCACTTATACCAAAAAAACTTATCCATTTGTCATTAACTAATCGGAACAATTTAGGTCTTGCTAATTGGTAAACAGAAAACAGGATTATCATTGAGGCGAGTATTAATTTCATCACATTGTCAAACAAGCCTTTGAGCATAAATAAGCCTATTGGAATGCCAATAAATGTATAAAAAATAAGCCATTTGGCATTTTTAAAATGTATCAGATGCCAATTCTGAATTAAAAGAATAGTTGCAATGGTTAAGGACATTAAAGCAACTAAAGGTGTTGCGATATGGATACCAACGACCATTGATAATAATGGCATGGCAACAACAGCATCACCAAACCCAAATGTTGAACGTACTAAGGTTGATATAAATAGAATAACCCAAATAAATAGTTGAATGTCGTTCATATCGATACATTAGCCAATAAACATTATTAATCATAACGAAAACCTACCCGCAATTTCCGCTCCTGGTTTTAGGCCATCTCGGTGGGCAACACGTTGCCGGCCCCCTACCCAAAATTTATAATACCTGAAAATTTATGGTTCAGATGAAAAGCGACAATTCTTGAGTCAAATCGCTTCATATCTCAATGCCTTATTTTAGAGGGTCAACCAAATTTCAACAAGTGATAATCAGAAAAAAACCATCAAAGCTGAAGCTTTGGACTCCAACAGCCAAATAAATTAATAAAACTTATCATCTGAAATTAATACGGGAGTCGATAAACAGTCCAACGCAGCGTGTTACTATAATATAATCGACACCTCCAACAGAAAAACCTTTGACTTTATCAACTGTTTCCATCATAGCAGTGATAAAAATAATCGGTACTTCCTTGAGTGCCGCATTTTTTTAACAAACGGCACGTTTCAAAGCCATCAATTCCCGACATTTTGATATCCAAAAGAATGATATCGGGAATCATTTTCTGGGTGATCTCAATCGCTTTTTCACCACTTAAAGCCACCGACTGTTGTCTAAGTAGGGTGGGTAGAGCGGTAGCGAAACCCACCGTTTTCGGTGATTTGGTGGGTTTCGCTACCCCCTACCGGCCCCCGACGAAATATTTATTGATTTCAATGACTTAAATATTTATGTCTAACGATGAGAGGTGAAACCTGGGGTTTTGCAAGTTCCTCTGACGCAAAAATTTATTATAAGGAAGCAAGTCAATACGGAAAATTTTTTGCATTAAAAATTGTTTGTTCATTGTTTTAATAAGGGTAACTTATCCAGAGTTCGTGGGTTTCTCATCTCAAGAATTTGCGAGACCACTTTAAACCTTGCCAGAACTACAACTCCGATTTGTTGAAAAAATCGGATTTTTTTATGTTATGTTATAAATTAAAAACAAAACGGTTCCGTTTTTTCTTTATTGGCAGCCAGTCGCAAACTTGCCCAGGCGAAGGAATATACCGGTTTTAAAAACCCAGCCGGTTCCTATAACAGAAGATAATAACTATAAGCATCATCTTTGTAGTTATTGCATTATCACCAATCCTTTCTAAAATATAATCCTTGCAGTTATAAAAAAGGAAAAACCAACATGAAACCACCAGCTTTACTCACAATCCCGTTAATAATCATCGCGTTAACGGCCAAAGCCCAAATCTCCACTGACGGTACGTTAGGCGCGGCTATCAAATTATCGGGTCCTGATTACCAAATCGAAGCCAAGTTGGGTCAACAACACGGTGGCAACCTGTTTCATAGTTTTCAAGACTTCAACTTGCAACGATTTGAAAGTGCGACATTCACCGGCCCTGATAGTGTGGGTAATATTATTAGTCGCGTCACCGGCGGCAATCCGTCAAACATTGATGGCCTGATTCGGTCAAAGATTCCGGCAGCGGATATGTATTTCCTGAATCCGTATGGAATCATGTTTGGGCCTAATGCGCGGCTAGATGTGCAAGGGAGTTTTCATGCCAGCACCGCCGACTCTCTCCGTTTGCAAGATGGTGGACGCTTTTCGGCGCGTCACCCGAATAACAGTCTGTTAACCGTTGCCCCAATTGAAGCGTTTGGTTTTTTAAACACCCCAGTCGCTCCGATTTCGGTTCAAGGGCACCGCGAAATCACCGCCGCCGATTGGGATGGCCGCATGACCGGGTTGACTGTACCAGAAGGCGAAACACTTTCCTTAATCGGCGGCAACCTGGACATCAAGTCGGGCACTTTTATTCAAACCATTGATGAGGATGGCAATGAATTGACGGAAATCACCCGTTTACCTCTGCTGTCGGCACCCTCTGGACGACTCAATTTAGCCAGCGTTGCGTCAAAAGGAGAACTCAAATTAGGGAGTGATTTTGTTGATGTATCATCATTTAGCCAACTGGCTGATATCTCGGTCACCGAAAACGCATTAATACAAACCAGTGGTGAAGGTGGCGGCAGTATTTTCATTCGCGGCGGACGGTTTGTGGTTGATAATAGCATAATTGAGGCCAAAACATTGGGCAGCCAAGACGGTGGTGTGATTGATATACGCGCTGATAATATATCACTAACCGAAGGAACCAGTATCAGCAGTCTCACCGAAGGAAGCGGCCAGGGAGCCGATATTTATATGCAAGCCACTGATTCTATTTCGGTCATTGGTAATAATGATGATTTCTCAAACGACCTTCAACATACCTGTATTTATGCGCGTTCCGGGGTTTGGGCCAAAATCATGGATGATAATTTAGGGGATGCCGGTGACATTAAAATGGCAGCCAACAATATCTCGTTTCAGGAAGGTAGACTGTCTGGGAGTACTTTTGGCGGCGGTAAAGGGGGCGATCTAACGATTAACGCGTCTGAATACGTGTCTATAGGTGGAAGAGAGAACTCTAATGCTGCCAGTCTTATCGCAACCGCCACCTATAGTGACAGCGACCATGCTGGCGATGCCGGTCACATCTCGATTGAAGCCAAAAACATTTCATCGACTTCCAGCAGCTATATGAACTCTAACACCAACGGTAAAGGCAACGGAGGGAATATCACACTCAGAGCGGCGGAAGAAGTACTGATTGAAGGCAGGCCGCCTAACATAGGTGTGGACACTTGGTCTCGAAGAGAAGGGGGGGGGATGCCGGCAACCTGTTGATTGAAGCCGAGACGATTTCATTAAATGGGGCCGAACTCTCAGGTGTGACGTTGGGAGAAGGCCACGCGGGCACCATAACCCTTCATGCCGAGACGATTACGCTTGATAATAGCAATATCCGCATGGATACGCTGGGACCGGGGCCGGGTGGCACGGTGACACTTCATGCCAATCAGTTGTTAAAGCTCTCTGGTGTTAAACCGACCGGTTATGGTAGCACTATTGTGGTTGTGACCTGGAATACCGGCAAAGCTGGCGATCTGATTGTCAAAGCCCAAGAGGTTCTACTCAGTGATGGGGCTGCTCTGAGCTCTACTTCTTTCGGTGCTGGCAACGCTGGCAACGTACAAATTAACGCAACCGGTACCGTCACCGTTGCCGGTGCGAATCAACGAGGTTGGAGCAGTCAGATTAGTTCTGATTCTAACCCGAAGATTGAGGGCATTGGTGGTAAAGGCGGCAACCTCGCTATAGTGGCCGATAGACTGGTTCTGGAAGACGGGGGCATGATTGCGGCCAGTTCAATTGCGGCTGAAGGTCTTCAAAGCAGTCAAGGCGGCCATATTACCCTTCATATTCAACGGGCTGTCGAACTGTCAGGTGTCAATCCTTATGGCGAAAATGAACAAGGATTTGGTTCTGGTATTTATACGCAAAGCAACGGTTTTATTGATAATGCCGGTGATGCCGGTTCGATAACATTACAAGCCGGTTCTTTAATGATTAAAAACGGCGCGGTGATTGAAAGCAGCACCAATAATCAGGCTCAAGGAGGAACGATTGACATCCACGTCAATGGCACCGCCGTAATAACAGGTGATGCGTCACAGATTCGGTTAAAAGAACCCAGTGAGAGCCAACTCGATTACGTGGAAGAATTTTCACTGACCGATTACAATCAATCAACCAGTGGTATTTATACCCGTTCCGAAAGTCAACGTGAGCCAAGCGGGTACAGTGGCAACATTGAACTGTTGGCCGACCAGCTGATTCTGACAGACAAAGCTCAAATATCAACGTCCAGTGCCGGCGGCGGTCAAGCTGGCCGAATCCGGATTGAAGTCAACCAACTTCAATTGGACAACAGTGCGGCCATTCTGTCAGAAAGTCAACTCAACAATAACTATCAGTTTGCCAATCTGGCTGAACGCGATAGCCAATTGTTAGTATTAGGCGATGTTGTTGATGTGACCAATGTCGGTGATGGCAAGAGTGGCCGTTACATCAATACTGGCAACCGCTTGATCAGAATCACGCCAGTTTATACCGTTGCTGACATGGCGGCGTTAAATGAACTCACTCATCAATACGATATTATCGAAGGCGATGTGGTTGAAGTGACAAATGACGGTGATGGCCAATCCGCTCGTTTTTTCTATGTTGATACCGCATTTGCCGATGTGAATGGATGGATCAGACTGAACGATCAGGTTAAAGCCTCTTTTGACAGTCTAGCCCATTTGGACGAAGAAGTCATAGGAGAGCAGTACGACGGCCAGACTTTTCAATCTGGTGATATCATTGAAGTCAACCTGGAAGAAGGCAAATCAGTCGCTTTTGTGACGCTGAATGTTTTATACCCTGACGGATGGCAGCAACTTGGGATAAGAAGATTAAACCAATTGATTGTGACTGATATGGCGGCCTTAGAAACTACTTCGGTTGAAGACGGTGCAGTGGCTATCGTCAACGACGAGGGTAGTGGAGCCGGTTCACGCTTTATTTACCAAAACGAGGCTTGGATAGCCTTTCATAATCTCCATACTGTGGCTGATATAGTTGAGATGAATAATGCGCTGATCTTGGCGAAAACCGGCCATATTGCTCAGATAGCTGATGCTGGAACCCATTTTATTTACTCTGGGCGGGAATGGTTACCGTTGAACACTATGCCGTCTGACGATATCACGCCTTCTTATCCGACCGTTGCAAACCGTTCTGAACTGGAGAACCGCTCCGCGGAACCAGGCGATATAGTCAGTCTAGTCGATGCCAGCACTGGCCAATACGACGACTTTTTTTATGCGGATGGCGAATGGAAAAAAACCGTGAGTGGTGGTGATGCCGGTGCTATTGCCATTACCGCCCATGATGGTGTTTTAATGTCTAATGACAGTGCGATTACAACGGCAGCGGTCAGTGCCGGCGGGGGCGGTATCATGCTGAAAGCTGACCGTTTAGTTTTGTTAACGGACAGTCAAATCACTACCAGCGTCCAAAAGGGTGCCGGCGATGGGGGCGATTTAACCATTGATGGGCCACAATTTGTCGTTATGAACAACGGCCTCCTTATCGCGCAAGCCCATGAAGGTCGTGGTGGAAACATTCACGTTGGTTCCCAGCAGCTAGTCCAATCACCTTGCAGCCAGATCAGTGCCTCTTCCAGATTGGGCATAGATGGTGATGTGACTATTGAATCTCCGTCGATCAATTTGGATGATTTTTTAGTCGTGTTGCCGGGGAGAGTGCTTGAACCGAATCAACCGAACGATTGCGACGTTGACGATATCAGAGAATTGAGTACTTTTGACGTGAATATGGCCGGTGATGGGATGCCGGAAACGCCGGCGGGTTTTATGGAGTGAGAGAGCGTTGGAGTCCAAAGCTTCAGAAACAAACCCCAGGTTTCACCTCTTGCTCTTCACATTCAACCCCTATCGGGGTTGGGGGAAAACCTTAATTTTTCTTTTCTTCAATCAATTCAACCTTGAGTGGCGCGTGCCGAGTGAACTTCCAATAAAGGTTGTACAAAATAGCCAGAAAAAAACCGTAGATAGCACCCGAAAAAACAAAAATAAGATATCTGAAAAACCAATAGAGATAAACCGGGATACCATGCTCTATTTTGTATTGGAATTGTTCTGGAGATTCAGAAATATACGAGCCCACCATGATGAACCCTCCAAACAATGTTAAAAGCAGAAACGCAATGCCTCCAATAGCCGCGTAGATCATCATGCTCGTTACGACGCAAGATTTGATGCCAATGCGTTGCACTGGTTGTAATGTGGACATCTGTAGGTTATTCCTCCGCATTTATAAATATCAAATATCTGGTCATATTCTCTATCAGACAAGATACTCTTTAAGGAAATGGCCGCTGCTACTCTCGCTCAACTTGTCATTCATTTATTGAAAAACATACATTTTTAATTAAAAACTTAGAGGCTCTTGCAAAACCCCAGGTTTCACCTGGGGCTATCCACGTTCAACCCCTATCGGGGTTGATATTCTTAAAAGAATAACCCCACTCGCCTCTTGCTTTCACCCCAGGTGAAACCTGGGACAACCCCGATAGGGGTTGAATTTTAACAGCAAGAGGTTAGACTAAAGGAAGCTTTCAAAAAGAGTTTTGCAACCGGCTCCTTAGGTAACTCGCAAAAAATAAAATACCCATCCGGGGCTGGAGCAACGGATTGGGGTTGGATCAACGGATTACCCCTACGAACCATTAATGACGGTAGGGGCAATCCTTTATGGTTGCCCTGGTAGATTATTTTTTGCGAGTTGCCTTATATTAAATATGAGCGGGAGTAGCTACCATAATTACTCAATGGTTTCTACGATCCATTCGTTACCAATTCCGGTACCCCAGGTTGTGACACCTTGTTTAGAATCAGGGCGATGCAAATAATCTCCCTTCCAAGATTTCAGTTTGATTTTCTGACCACAATCAGCCGAAAAGGCTGATGCTGAAAACAAGGTAGCCGATAATAAGGCCGAAGAGACTAAAATACCAATAGACTTGGTAGAAAGTAAAGACATTTTATTCATCGATAAACAACTCTCACCCCGCTTTGAATTTTAATATAGCCTCCACTCATGGGGGTATGATGACGGAGACTGTCTTTAACGTGGTGCTGCTAGGGGTGATAGGATAGAACATTCATTTGGCTCCGATAAATTCCTAGTATTTCTCAGTCTCATTAGCTCAATCAGTGTTCAATATAGCATCCCAATTCATCACCCCTATTTCAAAGCCACTCACTTTCCATATTGACTACCAAAAAAAGTCGTTTGATAGAGCCATCAAATAATAACACGGTTATCACGATATAAGTGTGTGCATTCTTTCTTGATGGTTGCCCTTTATATAGCTATTTCCGTGCCAACTGCTGACATGAACAGGTAAGTATTTGTAATATAAAAACTTTTTGATATAGCCTCGCCAAAAATGAGGATTTTTTATAGCACCTGAAATTCAATTTGCGAATAGATTGCGAATAGAAAACGATATGTTGTTGATTGAGCCTATTTTTCTATTCGCAATTATTGCGAATAGATTGCGAATAGATTCCTAATAAATTTTTAGGTGTTATTTGATTGAAATTTCGCCAAAGCAATCCTGAAATGCGTTGAAGGTTTTCTGTTTTGATGACGTATCCAAAACCGAAAAAACCACTTTTTGAAAATATCCCCAAAATGCGCCTTGAGGGTGAAGATGTTCAAAGAACGTTCTGGCTACCATTTCAGGCTCATTTCTAAACACCCTGAAATAGTCGGTCTATTCGCAATCTATTCGCAATTGAGCAATCACGAATTATACTCCAAGCGCTCAAGTTTTCGGATTTAAGATATGCCTGGTTTTGAAAACCAGTCTGGTAGTGATTTGGTGGGTTTCGCTACCGCTCTACCCACCCTACGAAATCTTTATTGATTTCAATGGCTTAAATGTTTATGTCTAACGATGAGGGTGAAACCTGGGGAAACCCAAAGGGGTTGAATTTTAAGAACTGGTGAAACCTGGGAACGTTTTTCAGGCATATCTTAAATCCGAAAACTTGAACACTTGGAGTATATATACTGCACACGGGCATAAATTTAACTTTTTAGGGTGAGTTTTTGCAGGAAGGCTTTTGTCTTTTTCTTGCCCACCTGTCTTATTGGAAAAGTTAAGTTTGTGCCCGTGCAGAGTATATGAAATCAATATAATCTATTTGCAATTTGAGCAACCGGACAAATTCGATGTTTATTCATCTATTTGAAATTCATTCAATTTTTTACTTGGCATAAAATATGCCGTTGATTAAATATTTCACAAACTCGGTGATTTTTTGAAAGCATCCGAAAAAGGCTAAACTGTTTTATACCCTGACGGATGGCAGCAAATAGGGATAAGAAAATTAAACCAATTGATTGTGACTGATATGGCAGCGTTAGATAAACTGACCGAAACCACTTCGATTGAAGACGGTGCAGTGGCTATCGTCAACGACGAGGGTAGTGGAACCGGTTCACGCTTTCTTTATCAAAATGAGGCTTGGATAGCCTTTCAGAATCTCCATACTGTGGCTGATATAGCTGAGATGAATAATGCACTGACCTTGGCGAAAACCGGCCATATCGCTGAAGTAACCGATGTTGGAACCGGTCAACCGGCCAATTTTATTTACTCTGGGCGGGAATGGTTACCGTTGAACACTATGCCGTCTGACGATATCACGCCTTCTTATCCGACCGTTGCAAACCGTTATGAACTGGAGAACCGCTCCGCGGAACCAGGCGATATAGTCAGTCTAGTCGATGCCAGCACTGGCCAATACGACGACTTTTTTTATGCGGATGGCGAATGGAAAAAAACCGTGAGTGGTGGTGATGCCGGTGCTATTGCCATTACCGCCCATGATGGTGTTTTAATGTCTAATGACAGTGCGATTACAACGGCAGCGGTCAGTGCCGGCGGGGGCGGTATCATGCTGAAAGCTGACCGTTTAGTTTTGTTAACGGACAGTCAAATCACTACCAGCGTCCAAAAGGGTGCCGGCGATGGGGGCGATTTAACCATTGATGGGCCACAATTTGTCGTTATGAACAACGGCCTCCTTATCGCGCAAGCCCATGAAGGTCGTGGTGGAAACATTCACGTTGGTTCCCAGCAGCTAGTCCAATCACCTTGCAGCCAGATCAGTGCCTCTTCCAGATTGGGCATAGATGGTGATGTGACTATTGAATCTCCGTCGATCAATTTGGATGATTTTTTAGTCGTGTTGCCGGGGAGAGTGCTTGAACCGAATCAACCGAACGATTGCGACGTTGACGATATCAGAGAATTGAGTACTTTTGACGTGAATATGGCCGGTGATGGGATGCCGGAAACGCCGGCGGGTTTTATGGAGTGAGAGAGCGTTGGAGTCCAAAGCTTCAGAAACAAACCCCAGGTTTCACCTCTTGCTCTTCACTGACCCCTGGTTTCACCAGGGGCTATTCACATTCAACCCCTATCGGGGTTGGGGAGGGTTTTTTCCTGACCCCAGGTTTCACCTCACTGCCATTAAGTTAAGGATTTATACCTTTATTATCAATAATATATATTGAAATTAACTGTATTATGCAAAATACGTGCCTTAATAAATGTTTCTATATTTTTATTGTGCGACACTTCAATAGTGACTTGAATTATATAATATAACATGTTGATTATAATCACGTATTTTCTTAACTTAATGGTAGTGAAGGTAAGCGTACCGTGTTTTTTATGGATGCGGCACATTTTGTCTATGGTGCATTTCTTGGCTATATATGGTGTTTGGTACGCTTTTTTAGACCTTCACCGGCCGGACGTAAATTTCCTCCTTTTCAACCGGTATCCCTATTCTTTGAGAGATTTCACCCTTTCCAAAGTTAATCCGGTTGCTTGTGCTATATGTTCATCGGTAAATGTGCCAAGAGACAACAAGTTACGAGCCGTTGCTTCTATGGCCTCCTTGCGGCCTTTTTCTTTGCCTTCTTTCAAGCCTTCTTCTTTGCCTTCTTTCCGACCTTTTTCCAAGCTTTCTTGCAGTTTTTCTTGTTTCACGGCTTCCATACCGTATTCGTCGAACATTTTGGCACGTTCTTGGGGAGTGACTTTGTCTTTCTCAATCAGATCGAAAACGTGTTGGATTTCCGGATGGGTGTATTTCGATTCGTCAACTTGTTCATCCAAACTGTCTTCTATGGCTTCCATCCATTCATGGTAGGAACGCGGCGTGCGTTTTTTATTCAGGTATTTGGGGCAAATGTGAATAATTTTGTGGTCAATTTCACCGATGGGATTACCTTCCAAGTCCTTTGGGTCAAAATCGGTGATGGTAATGTCCTTTTTATGTCGATCACCAGAAGTTAAGATCACAAGTGTAAAGACTTTTAAATCGGGACGATAGTCTTTTGATTGAACGACTTGTTCCAGTAAGGCCGCGCAGTGGTAGTGCAAAAAGCGGTGATAGTGATCTGGAAAACGGACATGCTGCATATCCACAATGATCCGATTTTTCTGGTCCTGGGCATAGAGATCAAACTTAGCTGCGACATTGCCGATAGGTGGATCATAAACTTTATCTTTTTCGACGGTGTCAATTTCAAGCTCAATGTTCAGAAAATCATGAACAAAAGCGGTAAATATCTCTGGGACACTAAAGGCCTTTTTGAAAATCACATCATAACGTAACGGGGCAACTTGTTTCATCGTATTGGTTTCCTTAATGTATAAAAACGTCGGGTGCCTGGAAGGCACCACTTAGGCTATAGATGTTCAGATACCCCCCCATTCCCCAGGTTTCACCGATCTGCCATTAAGTTAAGGATGTGCGTTGGAAACAAACCCCAGGTTTCACCTGGGGCTATTCACATTCAACCCCTATCGGGGTTGGGGAGGTTTTTTTCCGGACCCCAGGTTTCACCACTGGCTCTTAACATTCAACCCCTATCGGGGTTGGGGAGGTTTTTTTCCGGACCCCAGGTTTCACCACTGGCTCTTAACATTCAACCCCTATCGGGGTTGGGGAGGTTTTTTTCCAGGCCCGTTTGAGTTCCATCACCCACATTGCACCACTACCTCTTCGCCGAACCGGAGTTATTCATTTATTTCTGAGATTGGTGGTACTACCAGGTTAATGGTTTGTTCACCATTAAACACGATCATCCCATTTTCTAGGCGGTAGCCAAAGAAAACTCGGATTTGGCCTTCAACCACTCCACCTTGGTAGATTTCAACCGGCACCGACGCTGCCAGTGTGATGTCTTCAACCGCAGCCACCAGTTTTTCCGGATACAAATCCCAGAGCAGCGGGATGTTTTGGTTGTCCAGCATAAAGAACAGTTCATCAGTCGATTCCTCCCCAGTCGGGATTAATCCGGCGACTACCAGAATATCGGCTTTTTGGTCAACATGAGCGGCATCCACGTCGATTTGACCCAGAATCTTGACCAGCTGGGTTGGTGACAGAGTTAGGGTACTCTGATAGTCTTGCTGATTGACTGAGGTTCCGCCTTTGAAGGCCGTTGTGAGTGTCGGACACTCGTCATTTGGACAGAACACGGCGATACCGTTGCCTAAACTGGGTAACTCGTTGTCCAATCCGATTCGCACGATGATAGGTTGCTCGCCGTTGAAGACGATCTGGCCATTGTGTTGGAGACGGTAACCAAAGTATATCCACAAGTACGCTTTCTCGGTACTTAATACGCCTTGGTACAGGGCCACCGGTTGGTTTTCGGTCAATATCACGTCTTGATAAGCCGCTACCAGTGCCGCGATATTGATATCGCCGTCTTTCAAAAATACCCATTCTAGCAACTGTTGATCCGAATCAACCATTAAGAACTGATCCGTTTTCCACTCTTCCAACGGCACCGAATAGATAACCACTAACAAATCGGCCTTTTGGCCAACATGGTCCGCTTCTACCTCTATATCGCCTCGAACCAACACTCGTTGAGACGGTGGCATTGACAGGGTGG
>Ga0233403_10000591_pt1 | contig 17182 bp, 13 predicted proteins | sample Na_oxic_1_MG_FD_179866 | JGI IMG/M metagenome (GOLD analysis project Ga0233403, IMG submission 179866) | Seawater microbial communities from Saanich Inlet, British Columbia, Canada - Na_oxic_1_MG | ecosystem: Environmental > Aquatic > Marine > Inlet | place: Canada: British Columbia | collected...
TTTACTGCTTGTCCAACTTTGAAAAAAGCAGACAACGCCGCATAGAGAGGAGCGGTATTCGGGATTAGTCTCACGTACCGTTTTGAAGACGAGTTTCCATTGGAAACAATGGAGGCTTAGTTTAACAATCCGGCAAGTAATTTTATCTTTACTCTAAAAATCAATTAGTTATAGATAAAACGGCACCACTGTTTTTTTCACGCCGAAAGTTAACTTTTCAATGAGTCAGTGACTCACTTGCCGGATTTAGGGATATTTTCGATGTTCAAGTTTCGATGCTTAAGTTTTTTTGGATATTCTAGGTTCAAGTTTTTTACTGTTGTTTAAGTTTTTTACTGTTGTTTAATTTGTGCGGTTAATTATTCGATAGTGTCCTTTTGCTCAACGCACTTATTGATAGAGAATGTTGATAGATGAATATATATGTTGGTAACCTGCCCTATAGCGTGACAGAAGAAGATCTGAATGAAAAGTTTGCCGAATATGGCGAAGTAACTAGTGTCAACCTCATCAGTGATAAATTCAGCGGGCAATCAAAAGGGTTTGCTTTTGTTGAAATGGCTAAACAATCTGATGCTGAGGAAGCCATCAAAGCTTTGAATGAAAGTTCCTTGAAAGGCCGAAACATGAAGGTGAATCAAGCTCGTCCAAAGGATGAACGTCCGCGGCGTCCCCGTTACTAGGCTTAACGGATTCTTTTCCAGCGGTGTAAAGGTATAGTGCCCCAAAAGGTAGTGATAATCGACTGCTGATATAAGTCTTCCATAAAAATCCGAAAGGATAAACCTCATCAACAAGGCTTGTTGATGAGGTTTTAAAAGCCAAAATATTTATCGATCAAACTCTCAAAAATTAAAAAAAACCAAAATAGTCCGTCATAAAAAAAACAGCTCTGCACCCCGTTATGGACTCTATCCTAAGTTTTTGTCAAACATTTGTTTTCACATCATTTATTTTCTTAAAGTCTATAGTACGCACCCATTCCTGCCCGAAAAAACTCTCATAGAAAGTGTTATGACGGTTTTTCAGAAAATCTTGTCTCAACTTATCTATCCAATAAGTCTAACCATTTGATTAGCACTTTTGGTTGGATTACTCGCTTGGCGAGGCCACATTGCCAAGACTAGCCTTTTTCTCTATCGAGTTTATTTTGTTCAACTCAATACGAAGTTTCCAAAACTGATTTATCAATCAACCGATACCTACCAAAATACTTTAGCCTGAAATGCTAAAGAAATCCGTCATATTTCTCAAATTTTCACTGATTTACTGCAAACTGCTATAATTTTGACTTTTCAGAGCGCTAAAAATCTGATATCTTGTCTGGTTAGGATTTTTTAAAAGTTTCATTTTTACCGGCGCGAAGTATAATCAATAACTGACCCTTAAAACAAGGACTTTGCCAATGTCAACACGTATGTCAAAACCAAATGCAGCTGCCTTACTGTCAGAAGAAACCAGGGCAGCAATTGACCGTTGGATAGCCAAATATCCGCCGGAGCAAAAACAATCGGCAGTCATGGGAGCCTTAACGGTTGTCCAAGATGCCAATGGCGGCTGGCTAACCACGGAACTTATGGACGCAGTAGCTGACTACTTAGAAATGCAACCCATTGCCGTCTATGAAGTTGCCACCTTCTACTCCATGTACGAACTCAAACCAGTAGGACAACACAAACTCTGTGTCTGTACCAATGCTTCCTGCATGCTGCGTGGCTCGGAAGACATCGTTGCCCACTTCGAGAATAAATTGGGAATTAAGTTGGGAGAAACTTCGTCGGATAAGAAATTCACCCTGAAGGAGGTAGAATGTTTAGGAGCTTGTGGTGGCGCACCAGTGATGCAAATTGGGCGGACCTACTACGAAAACCTGACTCCAGAGAAGGTGGACGAAGTCTTGGCAAAATTAGAATAAACAAGTGCAACCGGCCCACTTGGGGCATGAATAGGGTAACAGACGAGTCACTTGCAAAACTATTGTGCAAAAACGATAAAACAACAACTTTTTCAGTTCATGTTTTTTATGTGCAAAAACTTGAACTGAAAAAATAATATCTAATGGTATGTAAGTTGTTGATTGATTGCAGAGCGTCCGAGCCAAAGCAAGTCCCTCTAATGATACTGATTTTTTCAATTGGCACATAATAGGAATCAACTGATGGCTAATGAACTTTGCTTTAAAAACATCCAGTTAGAAAATTCATGGACACTCCCCGTTTATGAAAGCACCGGCGGTTACAAAGCACTGCGTAAAGTGCTAGAAGAAAAAACGCCGGCCAAAGACATTATTGATAAACTGAAAGCATCAGGCTTACGTGGGCGCGGAGGAGCCGGCTTTTCGGCCGGCCTAAAATGGAGCTTTATGCTCTCAGTACGCGACAAACCTGGGCAAAAATACTTAGTCTGCAACTCTGACGAAGGAGAACCAGGCACTTTTAAAGACCGCGATATTTTACGCTACAACCCTCATGCCGTTGTGGAAGGCATAGCAATCGCCTGCTACACCATAGGCGCGACAGTTGGCTACAACTACATTCGCGGCGAATTTTGCGAACCCATTGAGCGTTTTGAAGCGGCACTGGAAGATGCCTACAATGCCGGACTGTTAGGCAAAAATATTTTAGGCTCAGGTATCGATATAGACATTTATACCCATCACGGAGCCGGTGCCTACATCTGTGGCGAAGAAACCGCCCTGTTAGAATCCATTGAAGGCAAAAAAGGACAACCCCGCTATAAGCCACCTTTTCCAGCAGCGTATGGCTTATATGGCAAACCCACCACCATCAACAATACCGAAACACTCGCGTCGGTGCCGGAGATTCTCAATAACGGCGCCGACTGGTTTTTAAACATCGGCAAACCTAATAATGGCGGTCCCAAACTGTTTTCCATCTCTGGGCACGTCAATAAACCGGGAAATTATGAAATCCCTCTCGGAACACCCTTTGCCGAACTATTGGAAATGGCCGGCGGTGTCCAGAATGGGCGCAAACTGAAGGCCGTGATTCCGGGCGGTTCTTCCACGCCGGTACTCAAAGGCGAGGTCATGATGGACTTAACGATGGACTATGACTCGATATCCAAAGCCGGCTCCATGTTAGGCTCTGGAGCCGTCATTGTTATGGACGATACCACCGACATGGTAAAAGTGCTCGCCCGCATTTCTCATTTTTACTATGAAGAATCCTGCGGACAATGTACCCCTTGCCGAGAAGGCACCGGCTGGCTATCGCGGATAGTACACCGTATTTATCACGGCGAAGGGCGGCAAGAAGATTTGGATTTATTAACAGATGTGGCAGACAAGATTGGTGGACGGACAATTTGTGCATTGGGAGATGCTGCGGCAATGCCGGTAATCAGCTTTGTGAAGACTTTCCGGGAAGAGTTTCAGCATTATATTGATCACAAAAAGAGCATGGTTGCGGCTTAATGTTCTTGTGACTTATTTGATAATCCGATTTTTTGAACTTGACTCGGATTTATGACGCTTGCCAAATTGGCAAGCGTAAGGCATATCCAAAAAATAAATTATCCCTGTCTTTCTTGTAGGGGGCCGGTAACCGGTTTTTGTTGCCCACCATTCTTTTATCTACCCTTTATGGCATGAAATGGCATTTGGGATAATTATTTTTTGGGGATTCCCTAATTCAAATAAGTACCAAATCATGAATTTTCGTAGCAGGGGCAACCACAAGGTATTAATCCTTTATGGTTGCCCTTTTTAAAACATTGGCGAAACGACTTACCAATACCCAATCCAGCCTACATGCCAGGCAATGAAGTCATATCATTCAACGTAATACCTTTTTCGGCTCCATTGACAGTAATAAGCGTACCGGTATTGTGGCGAAGTTGGGCTATCGCTTTAGCCAACTCCAGTATACTGTCCATTTGATTATTGAGTGCCTCGGTGAGCTTATCTTCGAGGTCAAGCAAATCAAACATAACCAAAGGATTTTCCAACAGATTGCGACTGGCCTGTTTATACTGGATATCCAACGCTGGAATATAAGACTGAACGCCTCGATCAGCGGCAACCGCTTCTTGCAATCTACGCATCAACATTCCGCCATCCACACCCACTTGCACACTGATTTGGCGAGACAAATCATTGGTGCGAATCAGGTTAGTCTGATAAGACGCATTTGCCAAGTCGCGTGAACCTTTGGCAATATGATTTCCCAACGGGTATCTCAACGTGAGTGTTGCGCCGGCACTGGTACCACGCGCCTCAGCAGTCAACGAATCAACATAAGGCTCGAAACCATCACCGAGTTCCACGGCGTTCCGACCTAAATTAAAACCAAGGTCAAGGGTTGGTAACATATCCCGCCTTGCTTTGGCGAGTTTGGCTGAATCAGCCTCCAGACGCAACTTAGCGGCCTGTAGATCAAGGCGCTTTTCCAAGGCATCAGCCGTCCACTTCTCCAACATCGGTTGTTGCTTAAGGGCGGCCAAAATACTGTTCCAATCAGTCGAAAACTGTTCCGAAGGTTCACCTAAATTGGCAACCTGTTCGGAGGAAATGCCCATTTGAATAACCAACGCACTTTTAGCACTATTCACTTGTTCGGTTGCCCCAATAGTGTTTCGTTGCTTATCGGCCAAATACCCGTTCAAACGAGCCGTTTCCGCTTCATACTTTTTAGCGGCGAGTGCTAGATTGTTACTATAACGGGACACAATCCCATCCTCAGCAGTTTTCACCCACCCTTTTATCCGTTGCTCAGAGTCTTGCTGGATTTGGAGTTTTGCGACTGCCGCTCGGTAATCCCAGTAGGCATTGATACTGGACAACAATAACTGTGATACTTGGTGGTGAAAACCAAGCTCGCCGGCTTCACTGGTGAGTCGTGCGGCCGTTTCATTAGCCGCTGCCGAAACGCGCCCGCGACCCTTGAGTAGGGGAATGGTGAGATTAAGATTAAGACTTGATGAGTTATCGGTTAATTGGACCGGGCCTGGCATCGGGGAATAACGGTTGTCGTTTCTTCGAATACCCGCACTCAAAGTCGTAATAATACCGGTTCTGAACATCTTGGAAAGTGCGAGTTGGAGATTTTGTGAATCATCATCTCCTAACCCATTCACTAATTGTCCGCCCATTTGCATAGGACCAGGCCGATTATTGTTGGCACTGGCTGTCAAAGAGGTGGTGAGGTCAAACTGCCCCTTTGCCATCGTATAACCGGCTTTAGCCAGTTCAACAGTCCAAATTTGTTGTTTAATTAAAGGAGAGTTTTCCAACGTAATGAGGACTGCCTTCTCCAAACTAATCGGTTCACCAGAAAAGGTGACGTTGGTATTCGTGTCAGCAGTACTAGGGATAGAATGGGAAGATTGAGCCAGGGCCGCATCGAAAGGTATTGTCATCAACCCTAGTACCAATGGAAAGGTACACAATAACGGTTTTCGGGTCTTGTGATTACTCGAAAAAATATTCATTATCAAATAATTTCCGGTGAGTTATGAGTTAAGAAACAAACAAAAAACTTGCTATCGTATCCTAAATGATTTGTAAATTTTAAAAATCAATCGGATTTTTTCAAACTTTTTTTTGAAATGATCACCGCTACACTACTTGGGGGCACTAAAAAAAGTGACAATATATCAGTATTTTGTCAAGGTAGTTTTGTAGGATGGCTCTCACGCACCTCGGACGCGCCACCAGCGCCCAGGAGATACCCTAGAATAGGTGGTAGCATTATGACAACGTATCAATACTTTGTCAAGGTGACAGCTATTCCCGCTCACACTTTCATTAATTGATTGAAAAATATACATTTTTATTTGAAAACTTGACGACCGCATATTGTAAGTATTTGAATTCAATAAAAAATAATTTTCTATAAAAATCATCTATTAGAGAAGGCCGTCGCCAAGTTTTTAACAATAATTAATTTATAATCAATCGCTTATGTTAAATATGAACGGGAGTAGCTGTCAAGGTGATTCCGAGTCGTTTCGGGAATGAAGTAGCAATTTCCGGAAACATTCAAAAGTCTAAAAAAGTCTAAAAATCCAGTTTATTGAAAAACTGATTTTTTATTTTATATTAAAATACTCGAACATTCATGCTCAAGTACTTATAGAGTTTTCTGAACTTTTCAGTCAAATTTGGTGCAAAATTCAACAAATTTTTAACACCCACCAAAACCACAACCGGTAGGATAACCATCATGGAAATACCTCAAATCACTCAAACGCTTTTATCGGCCAAAAAAGCGCGTGGATTGACTTTCGCTGATTTAGAAAAAGTGCTAGGGCACGATGAAGTTTGGATTGCCGCCCTATTTTATCGGCAAGCAACCGCCTCACCAGAGGAAGCCAACAAACTGGCCGAAGCATTAGGACTCGCACCAGAGACGGTGGAAGAATTGACCATCTTTCCCACCAAAGGCTTGGGTCCGATTGTTCCAACTGATCCACTGATTTATCGCTTTTATGAAATCATGCAAATTTACGGTATGCCTCTCAAATCGGTAATTCAGGAAAAGTTTGGGGACGGCATTATGAGCGCGATTGATTTTACGCTGGATGTCGAAAAAGAAGAAGACCCCAAAGGTGATCGCGTTAAACTCACCATGTCAGGCAAATTCTTACCTTATAAAAAGTGGTAAGTACTTGACTCGGAGTTCTGTTGACTGTTAAAAAGTAAGTCATAGGTGATTTAGATAAATCGCCTATGACTCACCGCCAACGCTACAAAAGATTGAGGCGCAATACGATATGATTCATCAAATCAATCAGATGGCCCTAGATACCGGAATAGAAACCGGCCGAACCCGCTTTGAAGAACGGGTTATGGAAGTCATGGAACAAGTTCCTCGCCACCAATTTGTGCCTGACTCAGAAAAGACTCACGCATACGAAAACCGTCCATTACCCATTGGCTACGGGCAAACCATTTCCCAGCCTTACATTGTCGCTTTGATGACCGATCTCCTCAAGATAGATGACAATGATGTGGTACTAGAGATCGGCACCGGTTCAGGCTATCAAGCGGCAATACTCTCGAAACTGGTGAAAAAAATATACACCATTGAAATTATTGAAGAATTAGGCCAGGCTGCCCAAGAACGCTTAACCAAACTTGGTTACAATAATGTCAACGTAAAAATCGGCGATGGCTACTATGGATGGGAAGAAGCAGCACCCTTTGATGGCATCATCGTCACAGCGGCAGCCAGCCAAATTCCACCTCCGCTCATTGAACAACTCAAGCCAGGTGGACGCATGATTATTCCAATAGGAGAACCACTTGTTGTTCAACACCTAACGCTAGTAGAAAAAAACCAACAAGGCAATATTGAGACTCGCAATATCTTGCCAGTTGCTTTTGTGCCTTTTACCAGAAAACCGTAACCGGCCTTTGGTCAGTTTAAAGTACCAACAAAACTCCGTTATTCCATAAAATTCTCCGGCGAGACTGGCATCCCTTCGCGCACCGTTTGGACGCGAAATGTCATGCTTGGTTCAAAAACTTCTTGAATTGAACAAGGTTTTGGCAACCGGGCAGGTTCAACATAATCGCCCGGTAAGACGACCAAAAAGTCATCCAAATCCGTTTCCGGAGCATCAATTTCTACTTTGCCATCTACACCTAATCTTGATGAAGCACTCACTTGGCTACAAGGAGAAGCGATAAATTGGTCAGAAGTGATACCAATATCTCCCCCCCTGCCTTCATCCGCATTGGCTCTAATTTGTCCTTGATTTAAGATCACAAAGGTTGGATGAGAAATCGTAATATTGCCACCATTGCCAGATCCTCCTTTGACGCTGGTGCTGATTTGGCCTTGTCGCAAAAACAAGAGGTGATTGGTAGACAGAGTGATATTACCACCTGCGGCATTGGCAGCGGCAGTGGAGATGAGTCCGTCATTGGTTAAATTGATGGTGTTGGCTTGTATTGAAATATTGCCGGCTTTTCCGGCACCCGCTTGTGATTGACTAGAACGACTGGTAACACCACTATAAAAAACTCGCCCATCACCAATATAGTTTCCTTTTGCTGTCAAAGTATCTACATTGATGTCAATAGCACCTGCATCCCCAGTACCAAATGTCTCATTGTTAATTTGTCCACCATCCATCAGGACTATTTGGCGAGCCGTTAACTCAATCAGTCCAGCGATTCCCGCCGGAGCCTCTTTGCTAACCGTACTGGTAAAAATACCACTGGGCAACCATTCTATCGTTTCATTCTCAGGCTCAGTCCAAGGCTTTTCAAATCCACCAGACACGGTTAAACTATCAGTCACCAGAATGATTGGGCCGCCGTTTCCAGTACCAATCGTCGCATTTTGAATGGCACCGCCGCCAGTTAGGACTATTTCGCGAGCTTCTATTTCAACACGCCCGGCGTTACCCGCCTCCGCGTATTCACTGGCAGAACTGGCCGAAATATTACTGGGTTCACCCAATTGACTTTGCCCTTCTAAGGTTAAACTGTCAGCAACTTTGATTTTTAGGTGGCCACTGGTTCCTAAACCGGCTGACTCGCTGCTGATTTTTGCCCCATCCGATAGCCTGATTTGACGAGCTTCTATATCAATAGGCGCGGCATTGCCAGTATTAGCGAAGTTATCGTTGTCTTGGATTCCTGATGAACCAATGATGCCACTCGAATTGCCCGATTCATTTTCTCCAAAAGCGATGATGGCATCAGTCACTTTGAGAGTAATAGCGCCTCCATTTCCTGAACCAAGGGCGCGATTAGCAATAATTCCACCGTTTTTCAGGACCAGTTGACGCGCCTCTATCTGAATCGCCCCAACATCACCAGCGTTGGCAGAGTAATTAAAGATACCACTGTCATTGGTATCGTTTTCATCGCTGGGTATCAATTGTCCTAAAATGGACAACGTATCGGCCACTTTGACATGGATGGGTCCACTTTGTCCAAGCCCGAAGGTGCCATTAAAAATGGCACTGCCATTGAAAGTTAACTGCTTGGCTTGTAGATTGATGGTACTGCCTTGTCCGGTTCCCAGGGTAAACGCGTAAATCCCGGAGACCTTGTCGGAGCCTTGTAATTCCACGTTATCTACTAGAATATCTATCACACCACCATCTTTATCACCCAGCGTGTGATTTTCTAGCACACTATTGACCAACTCCAAACGGCCAGCACGGATAAAAATATCACCGCCACCGTTACCCATCACACTGATTTGTGCATTATTCATCGTGATTTGCCCACCAATGGAGTGAAATTCGGAATCAGTCATAATAAACTCACCGCGATCCGCTTGACTGACCAGATTGATTCTACCAGATTCAACCAACAGTTGAGGCTTGGAATCCAACGGCTTAAACAAATCGATATCGGCTTGACTGGCATTCAGACGTAAGTCGCCACCAATCAACGACAGAGTTTGACCTTCAGAAACCGACAGCTGACTGTCCTGAACCGTAATCGCGGCCGGACTATCCGTCAAAAAGCCAAATGCCTCAGGAGGTGCAACAGTTAACAACGATTGCTCCGGCAGCCGGGCATTAAATTGTCCATCCGTACCTAAGCGCAACGTATCAGCCGTGCTGGCATGAAAAGAACCTTGCACATCTAACTTGGCATTCGGTCCAAACATAATCCCGTAAGGATTCAGGAAATAAACAGAAGCCTTCGGAATAAGGCTGCGTAACGTGCCATCAATGCTGGACGGATTGCCACCAGTCACACGACTGATAATGTTATTGACACTATTGGGGCCATAAAAAGTAGCACTTTCATGGCTTTTAAGGTTAAAATCACTAAAACTGTGGAATAGATTACCACCGTGCTGTTGACCCAAATCGGCTCCGATTTGATAATTGGGGCCGGGCAATCGGCCAGTTCTACCCAAAGTGCCGTCCAAAGTGACTTCCGCGTTGGCGGATAAACCAATGATTATTAAAAGTATTAACAAGATGAGTGAAAAAGGGCGTGATTTCATTTGACATTTCTCCGATTTTCCGTAATCATACCCAAATTTTATTTGGTAAATACCCAATACGCAAGTAATAAATCCGTTTTTTTGAAAAGATAGGATTTTTCAATTATTTTTATTGTATGATAGACAATTCATTTTACAATTATCATGACCAACAGGAGTCATTTTTATGAAGCAAATTATTGCGGTGATAGTCGTGATTGCCGCCTTTTCAGCCCCCGTTTTTGCCATTGATAGCGGCACCCGTTATTTGATGCAGAAGATTATTGAAGGTGATGCTGGAGAAGTGTCTTTGTTTTTGGAAGGCGATCATTCTCCCGATGTTCTCGATAGTGAGGGAAGCCCGGCTTTATTGGTGGCAACCGAGCATGGTTGGCCCCAAGTTGTCCGAGTATTGCTGGAGTGGGAGGCGAATCCTAATTTGACCAATGCGGCCGGGATGACGGCCCTAATGATAGCGGCTCATAAAAAGTCTGTCGATATTCTGACTGCTTTGCTTCAATCAGGAGCCGATGTCAATCAGCAAAATTCGTTCACCGGCAAAACGGCTTTGATGTATGCGGTGCAGACTCAGTTTACAAAAGGCGTACAGTTGTTGCTTGAAAAACGGGCCAATGTCAGTTTAAGAAATAAAAATGGTACCAATGCGTTAAAAATAGCCGATGCCCAAGGCTATACTGAAATTGTCCAGATGCTCAATCAGAGCCAGGCAGCAGGAGAAACCAGTACACCGTCAACATCAACGACTGTCAGCACCAATCTTTCGGACCCGGTCAACGAAGCGAAATTGTTGTTGAAACAGAAAAATTTCCGTTTAGCACGGGAAGTGCTAAAAGAGGCATATAAAGCCACTGGAGAACCGATACTGTTGATTAAGTGGATTGAAGTAGATGAACGGTTGTTTGAACAACTGAAGATGAAAAATCAACAAACTGAGCTGAGTCAACGTACTGATGACAGTCTCTTTCATCAATCGTGGAATTTTTTAGCCAATCGCAGCCGTCAAGTTCAGTATGAAAAAGAACATCCAATATCGACGTTGCCGCTATCAGAAGTTGATGATGTCATCGAAGGGTATGAGCAGTTAAAATTGTCGGTTGTTAAGTTAGACCAGATTTTGCCAACGGTTGAAAATGATTCGGCCGAAATGCGCCAATTAGTTGATCAATATCAGGCATTAGTTGATGAGATTAATCAGACACGTTATGATTACATTTCTTTTGATATCATCAGTCCCTATTTGGCAAGGGCGGATCAGAAAATCTTTTTGGCAGATAATGCCTATTACTTTTCGATTTCCTATTCGTCTGAACGGCTACACGAAGCGGTGAAAACCTTGGCAAAAAGCACACATCAAGGACTGATTTTTGACAGCTATCCGGTGGTCAGAAAACAGTTTGTGACTGTTTATAAGACATTGATGGAGTTGGGAGAAGACGAAGTGAAGGAGTTTGAAGAATTTCAGGCGATTCAGGCGGTAGCGGATAAACTGGTACCGAATTGGGATATGGCTCCTGAAAAATAGAAGGCTCGTAGGGGGCAGGTAAGCGGGCAATACAATCTTTAATATTGGCTATGAACCAAAAACCCGCTTGCCCACCATTTCACTTACCCACCAAATCGGTTTTCTTTCCGACAACATTAATATTGAGGTATTAACGCGCTGTCGAAACCTGATACCGGTTAACATATTTGTCTGAACTAAAAGTGACTTGATTGAAAGCCTTTTCAGCCCCTACCTGAATAATGGGCGGACTATAGGTATAGTGCCCATCAGCGGCATTTTGGAAAAAGCGGCCAATCGGATCAACCATGATATACGACTCAATCATGTCATCATTGTTCTCGATATAACGCGGAGTCACAACATCTCGGTGATTGTCAATAAATGACGAAAATTCGTCATCCGAAATAGCCGTTCCCTGCGGAGTAAATGGCAAGATTCGGAATATCTTCCATTTATTGGGTTGAACAGCGTCAATAAAGTCCCCCATGTATTCGTCATAGTTGAATTGACAGACAACGGTATTGAACTTGATTTGGAGTTCATCGTTGACCTCTCTTAACCGACTCACTTTCTCCCGAAACTGGTTTGGGGAGAGATATCGCCCATTTCTGGTCAATCGACCGATTTTTTTCAACCGAGCCGGTTGGAGTGAGTCAATACTAAAACCCACCATGGCAAGTTGCTTGGCATTATTCAGAATAAATTTGTGAGTCAACGCACTCCCGTTTGAAATGACAGACACTCGAAAACCGATGGTATCTGCTAACTCAATGATTTTGCCAATATTCTTGCAGAGCAATGGCTCGCCCCCAGCCAAGTTGAGACGGACAGTTTGGCTACGTTTAGAGAAAAACGAGTAAATGTTGTTCAACAACCGTTTGACTTCCGTCATGTCGCGGTGAATTTCTGGATTGTTGGAAGCCCATTTGGCATAACAATGTTGACAGGAATAGTTGCATTTTTCGGTGATATGGTAATTAACCACCAATTCATTAACTAACATGTTTAGGTTCCTCCGATGATAGATTCAATTGCTGTCAAAAAAATTAACTGAGCATATTGTGAAGCTATCAACGAGGAAACCTGAGGACATTAGACGGACAGTTATCCGAATTTTTACCGGCAAAAAATCCGATTTTTTGGAAAATAGAATTTTTCGTAAAAAACTAAACCCCTTTACGCCGCTTATGTAATTCCAGCGCAAACAATGGCATACAAAATTTATCTGCCCATTCTTCCGCCGTGAGTCCGTTCTTATCCTTGAGCGTTAAGTCTGGCTCCAAAGCCAGTAATTTATCCCAGATATCTGGTTTCCAAGAATTCATCGTTTCTTCAGAATAAAGCTTATGTCTTTTTGATTCCCAGAACCGTATGAGAAAGTGATAAAGTGCGGTAAAACCTTTACTGTCATTTTGAGCATTAATGATTTGGCGAAGTTGTTCTTTGTCGCCATGATCCAAAATGTAAGCTGCTATATTGAAATTGGAATAACCCAAAGCTATGGATAGAATACTATCACCATTATCGAGGCATTCGGTGAGATTGCCCCCAGCTTCATAAAGACGACGGAAAATGTCCAAATCTCCCACTTCAGCACTGTATGAAAACGGTGTAAAACCATATACGTGCTGCTTATTCACGTCAGCCCCTGCTTCAAGCAGCACATCAATGATTTGTAAAAAAGTGGAAAGCTCCTCATTAAATTGAAGCGACTGTTCAGCTACTTCTGTGATTGCCTGAAAGAGTTGTGGATCGTCCTGCCACATTTGCATAGCAATCGCATCATAATCAGGAAAGTCTTGCTCAAATACATCGCCACGATGCAAAACTTCAACGTATTCTGCTCGTCTTCTTAAATGTTCAGGCCACCGGTTCTCTTTTGGTACAGCTGAAAAACCGATTGCTTTGTCGTTTTTAGTGTGATTGTACCGAACTACCGTGTAATAAAGCGGAGATAACTCGCTTATGTAACAACGTTGTTCAATATCAGCCCCCTTTTCAATCAGAAGGCGGATAATATCCACATAGCCCTTATCAATTGCCCACTGTAACGCCGTATATTTATTTCGCTGAGTTCTCGCATTGAGGGTTTCCTTCTGGAGTTTCGGGTGTTGTAAAAGTAATTCGGCAGCCTCCGTGTTGTTGCTTTGTAAAGCGATTAAGAGTGTTGTACCATTATCGGAAAGCCGAATGTTGGGATCTGCCCCTTGTTTAAGTAATTGTTTTACTTTGTCGTTTTGTCCCAAATCAATAAAAACCATGAGTTGAGGAAAGGGTTGTGTCCAAAAATCCCTAACCATACGATCTGGATGTCGCAAGTCTGGAGGCGTGTTAGCCCACTTTTTCTCACTTTCACCTGAAGAGAATGCCAGCGAGAACGCTTTTTCTCGCTCTTTCTCCATCTCCGTTTTTTTCTGCGGTTCTACACACTGATAAAGTCCCTGTAAAGGAAACTGTCTAAAAAAAGCCATTTTGAATTGCTTAATTTCCCAGTTCTCCGGTTTGCCGTTACGGTTTTCTGAAAATAAACCCATAGCACAAGCCCACCGATAATGAAGGTTAATAACCTTTTTTTTGCCTAAAAAGGCGGCTAACGTCAGCAATTCTTGCAAAATGGCACGCAAATTTTTTCCCGCACGATAGGCACCGTGTTCAAAAGCCTTCTGGTAATGCACAAGTGCCTGTTCATAATCACAGCACATCGCATAGTAACGTCCCCAGCCATGTTCTGAAAAATGGCGATAATGGGGAAAAAGTGGGTGTTGTTCACAGCCGTTGAGCGTGATTTGCGCTTGTTTTTCCTCCCCAGCCGTTTTTTCACGTTGAAGAGAAATCTTCTGAAATGGCAGGTAACACTCGTCAAAAAAACTTTGGTGTAAATCGTCCCAGCCATTTAACTGCTTGATTTCATGAAGTAAAATAAGTTGTATGCCTTCAGGGGACACTTTGAATTCGTCAGGAAATGCGGTTTGATAAGCACGATTGACAGATGAGATAAACGAGGCCAGTTCTGTCTCCCCAAATCGTGTCACCACACTTTGGCAAGTATATTGCCATGCCCTTGCTAACAACAACCAAATAACAAGATTACTCAAGCCATTTTGCGGTTTTCCTTTCCGCTTAATTTGCTTGAAATTGAGCAAAGAACTCTCGTCTGGTAGCGTGTCGCCCGATTTCCAACGCCGCAAATTTCGAGATATAGACTCTTTATAGTCTTCATAGCAGCTATTTTCTGGATCGTAAGGGTTTAGAAAATCAACCAGTGTGTTTTCAGACACATCGTAAGTTTGCATCCACCAAGACAAGACTTCTTTAACGGCTATCGTGTCGGTGGACTTAAACCATTGCTTAAGGTTAGGCGAGTCTGGGCACTGTTTTTGAAAGTTTTTCAAAAAAACCGTGATGCTTGGCGTAAAAAAACTACCCGCTAATATTGTTAAGACAACATCACGATCCGCAGTCTCTGTTGGTACGGTCAAAACAATCGTTTTATAGTCATCCAACAGTTGGGTAAGCCATTCCTGCACATTGCCGGCAAACTGGGCATCGACTTTTTTTAATGGCTTCAATAACGCATCGTCAATGAGCTGGTTTGCCGTAGCAAGGTTAAAGTCCGATTCATCGGCAAAGCCTTTCAAACGTTTTCTCAAATCATCGCCGTTGCCAAATAAACCAAACGCATGGACGATAAAATACACCACTTCACCCAAACGTGGGAAAGGAGTTTCATCAGGGTTGGACGGTTCTGGTTTCATAATTTCTCCGAAAAAGTATTATTCAAAATCGCCCCTCTCACTGAGCGAATGAAGAATGAAAAATGAACATACATAAGTCATTGATTGGGACTCACTTGAACACGGATTTTAATTACGTTCCGTGTAGTCAGCCAAAAAGATTATTTCAATTTTCAATTTTCATTAATATAATAAGAGGGGCTATTTATCAAACGACCTTACTTTTTCTTGGGGCTACCTCCAGTATGACGCGCTGCCGCCGATTGAGCACGAGCAGCAAAACTATTCTTGGGCACGTTGCCCCCATTGTTTTTTGCCGTGGCACTTTGGATACGGGCGGCAGATTTGGGAGTCATCGAAGTTTTGGATTTATCCATAAGTATTCTCCAGTTAGTTTAAAAGATAATATGATGGTTAAATCACCATCAAGTGATGGGTATTAAACTACGGCCAAAAAATAATGACATGGACATCAGGCGGACAGTGATTTAAATTTTTACATTCGAGTTGTCCGAAAATAAGAGTTTTGTAAATTTAACTCATTGTTTTTATTAGCTAAAATTTTATTTACGGACAACTCTATTCAATTTCTGATTCGGACAATTGTTTATTTGATAATTTTAATAATTTGCTGTTATTGAGTTTCTTGCTTTTATTGAAGTCAATTTTCAATTGATGAAAATTCTGATTCAGACAAATGATAAAATTTAAAAAAAAAGGGGGGGTATTGAGTTTATTAGCTTTAATTGAACTTTTAAAGTTCAATGAAAACCAAATACTATGATTGCATATGGGATAGAAAAGTGGACAACCGCCGAGACTTTGTTAAGAGTTAATGAAGTTGGAGGAAGCTATTCGTCAGACTTTGATATGGCCATCGGTTTAGCGAGACATCACCTAACCGGCTCTCCTACTCAATTAGAAAATTTTGCCAAGCATGTTAATGCGAAAACTTATGGTGATATTTATAGAAATTGGTGGCCTGGCACAATGGAAAGGCTTGAGGCAAACATATTAAGGGCAATGAATAATGCTAAGTATTTAAAAATTAATCTGGATGGTTTGATCAAAGCGGTTAATGAATTTCCAAGCCTTCTTCAAAAAGGCTCACGAGGTATAGAACCGGTTGAAGTTATAAGAGGAGTAGAAAGAGGAAATATTACCAACTGGGAAGTTTGGAAGATTTACACCACTTTCAGCTTGAAACCAAAGGCGGTTTATTATTTTAATAGTAGGCCCGTTAGTATTCCACAGTGAGGTGAGTAAAAAATGATGGCAGATAAAGATATTACCAAAGTGAATGCTTTTTTTAAAAACTGGAAAGGTGCAATAGCATTGTTTAATAAATTTACGTCTTCACATAATCGGTTCGTTATTGAACTGAAACAACCTGACAGTGGTGAGTTTATTGGCGTATCATTTTCGTTTTGCAACTACATTGCCGGCCCCACTTGGTGGGATAATTGTGAGTTGACGTGTTTTCGTTGGAAGTCGCCGGATGGGAAAAATGGGTATGAAGTACGAGATGAAATGGCAGGGTTTCTGATTAGAGGAACAGACTCAGTAGTGATTGGGGAAGAAGACTTATCAACAGCCAGCCTAGCTTATATTAATTGATGGATTAAATGGCCTTTCTGAGGTTCAAGTTTTTGGCGCGTCAAAACGTTAATCCTCGAACTCAGAATTTTCTTGTTAACAGAATTTTTAAAAATGGGTTTTTTGCTGTTATTGAGTTTCTTGCTTTTATAGTAACATTCCTACATTTTTGTACCATTTTGAGTGTGTGTAAGTAAAAGGACTCATAAGAGCCTCTTGCAAAACTCTTTTTGAAAGTTTCCTTTAGTGTAACCACTGGCTCTTAACATTCAACCCTTACGGGGTTGATATTCTTAAAAGAACAACCCCAGGAACCGGTTGCTTTTACCCCAGGTGAAACCTGGGACAACCCCGATAGGGGTTGAACGTGAATAGCCCCAGGTGAAACCTGGGGTTTTGCAAGA
>Ga0233403_10000592_pt1 | contig 17180 bp, 11 predicted proteins | sample Na_oxic_1_MG_FD_179866 | JGI IMG/M metagenome (GOLD analysis project Ga0233403, IMG submission 179866) | Seawater microbial communities from Saanich Inlet, British Columbia, Canada - Na_oxic_1_MG | ecosystem: Environmental > Aquatic > Marine > Inlet | place: Canada: British Columbia | collected...
TGACGCTCAAGATACTTGATCCCGCTTGTGGTTCAGGCGCGTTTTTAAATCAAGCCCTAAATTTCTTAATCGCAGAGCATCAAGAAATAGACAACATCATTGCTGATCTGACTCATGCCATGCCCAAATTTTATGATACCGATAAAATGATATTGGAAAAAAACATTTATGGTGTCGATATTAATGAGGAAAGCGTTGAAATTGCACAACTTTGTTTATGGCTACGCACGGCAAAAAAAGGCAGAAAGCTTTCTAATTTAAGCCGAAATATTAAATGCGGTAATGCACTCATAGACGATCCGGCAGTGGCTGGGGATAAGGCTTTTGATTGGAATCAAGAATTTCCTAAAATCATGCAACAAGGTGGGTTTGATATCGTGATTGGGAATCCGCCTTATGTGAGTATTCAAGGTATTGATTGGGATTTAAGAAGATATTTTGAATGTACATATCAAAGTGCAAACAGACGCTTTGATTTATATTCACTATTTATTGAAAAAGCAATATTTCTTAATAAAATCAAAGGATTATTTTCATTTATCGTTCCGGGTAAATTTTTAAATAATTTACAATTTGCTACCACGAGAGAAATGTTATGTAAAAAGGGTAGTGTTAAAGTTGCGAATATTGATGATAAAGTGTTTTCTGAAGCTCACGTCAATAGTGTCATTATCATAAATTATCATTCATTAGGTTCAAACACACAATACCAATATAAGTCTGTCAACCTTGATATTCATAGTGAAACTGAGCTTTCTCAAATAAACATTGAACACCTTTTACAAGATAAAAATAAAACGTTTAGGTTAGAAACAAATACAAAACTTAATAATTTTATTTTAAAAATGAGGAAGGATACAAAACCAGTATCAGAGATTGGTGAAGTAAAAGATGGAATCGTTGCTGGCGGTATTAAAGACGTTTTATTTTTAAACAAGGATGAACATTGTAAAAAATTGTATTTTGGAAAGCATCTATCTCGATATAGTATTATGGATACTGATGTTTGGGTTAATTATAAACCCCAAGAAATGATGCAAATAGAAGTAGAAAGAAAAGGGCATAAACGCCCAGGGTTATGGATGCGTGATGAAAAAATATTCATTAGAGATAAAATTTTAACACGCTTTGTCGGAAAAACAATAATAGCATACTATGATAAGATAAAAAGGTATTATGAGCATACACTACATAGCACTTATATCAAAAATGAAAACTTTCATGTCAAGTATGTTTTATCTTTGTTTAATTCAAAACTGATTACTTTTTATTACCAAAAAACTAATTCAAAAGGGGGTAATATTTTTCCACAAATTAGAATTTCTTCAATTGAGAAGCTGCCAATAAAAGAAATTTCTAAAAAAGCCCAACAACCTTTCATCAAAAAAGCCGATTTAATGCTTGGCTTAAACAAAGCACTACAAGATAAAAAAGCCCTATTTATCAACCGCATAACAAGCAATTTAGCCATTGCCAAAATCTCTAAGAAATTAGACGCTTTCTACAATTTTGATTTCAAAACCTTGGTAACCGAATTCAAAAAACAAAAAGTCACCCTCACTCTCGTGCAACAAGACGAATGGGAAAAATCTTTTACCGCCTACAAAACTGAAATCAACCAACTCCAAAATCAAATTGATGCGACTGACAAAGAAATAGATCATAAGGTTTATGTGCTTTATGGGTTGACTGAGGAAGAGATTGGGATTGTGGAAAGTAACTGTTAAACATGCTATTAATTATATAATTATTTATATGAATATCACACTTAAAGAAGTCAGAATTTGGAATTTTCGTTCAATCAAAGCGGTGCAAGTTACACTTGATCCAAATGTCACCGTTTTAGTAGGAGCCAATAATACTGGTAAAACCAATTTTTTAAAAGCGTTACAAATTGCTTTAGGAACTAAATTACGTTTTGTGAGTCAAGAAGATATTTTTATTGACAAAGGTGAAACATTATCTAAAGATCGTGCTGCCATCATTGATATTTTATTGGTTCCCACCGATAATCAAGATCAGCGAGTATCGGATTTAAATGACGTTTGGACTGACTATTGGGGCGATAAAATTCAAGGTATCGAATCTGAAGCATTTGTAGCAATTCGTACCCAAATTAAATATGATGGCAAATGTTTAAGATATATTACAAAACAATGTGTATTACAAGATTGGAAAGAATGGTCTAAAACTGACCCGTATTTTTGTGAAAAGAAAACCTTATCTCGTAAACAAAGAGAAGCCATTCCCCTAGAATTTATGGATGCTCAACGAGATATTTACGACGATCTTAAAGAACGCTACTCTTTTTGGGGACGTATGGTTGCAGATGTGCCATTGGAAAAATCTGATATTGAAGAGATTGAAAAGATATTAGATGATATCAATAAACGGATTGTTGATTCTAGCAATGGTTTAAAACAGGTTAAAACAAAATTAGAATTGCTGAATAAAACGATTGCTAATTCAGATAAAGGCGTTAGTATTGCTCCAATTCCGCCAAAATTACGAGATTTAAATCGTAGTATGGACATTCATTTTCAATCTGAAGGGAGTGAAAGCTTTCCCTTGTCTTATCATGGAATGGGAACACGCAGTTGGTCAAGTTTATTAACGTTGAATGCACTGATTTCTTATCAAACGGAAAGAAATAATCCTTACCATCCACTATTAGCCCTTGAAGAGCCAGAAGCACATTTACATCCTCATGCTCAACTTCTTGTCTTTGACCAAATTAAAGATATTCCGGGGCAGAAAATTGTCAGTACACATTCGCCTCATATTGCGAGTCAAGCCAATTTAGCGGCATTACGGTGCTTTGGTAGAAAGGGTGCTGAAACACAAGTATCGCAAATTGATATGAGAAGTCTTGACGATGAGAGCCAACGAAAAATTCGTCGTCAAGTTCTTAATACTCGTGGTGAATTATTATTTGCTCGTGCTTTGGTTTTATTTGAAGGCGAAACAGAAGAACAAGCATTACCTATTTTTGCTAAAGCTTATTGGGGTAAACATCCTTATGAATTAGGTATTAGTTTTATTAATGTCGGTGGAAAAAATGGATATTTGCCATTTCTTCGAGTGGCAAATGGTTTAGGAATAAAGTGGTTTATATTTTCTGATGGCGAAAAAGATGCCAAAAAAGCGTTGAATAGACAATTCAAAAATCTAGGATATGAAGAATATCAAAATATCCCGGAAATAGTTATAATAGACAAAGGAGATAATTTTGAGACCCACCTGTTAAGTTCTGGATACGAAAGCGAACTGGAAGAAGTCATTAAACAACACCACTTAGAAAATGCTCAAAGCGAACAGCATCGGCAAGCAATATTGAATCGTCGATCACTGACTGTTGAGAAGATTAAAAAGATTCTCAAAAGTGGTAAAACATGTTGGGCACCACTCATTGCAGAAGCATTCGTAAAATTACCCTATGAAAATCGTCGTTTTCCACCCAAGATAAAGGCGTTATTTGAAATAATGACACACAAACTTAACTTACAGCCCAAACAGGCAAATAATGAACAAAGCTAAACTCTCTCCAGAACAACAACGTGTCGTCATTCATGGCGAAGGGCCTTTATTATTAACGGCTAGTGCTGGTAGTGGTAAAACCCGAGTTTTGACTGAAAGAGTCCGTTATTTAATGGAAAATAAAACCGGTCATTATCATATTCTTGCCTTAACCTTTACCAATAAAGCAGCCGATGAAATGCGGAAACGTTTAAATATTGATGAACAGGAAGAACATCTGTATATCGGAAATATACATAAATTCTGTATGCAAATGATTTGTGACAGAGGGCATGTTATTGGATTAAGTCAAGAACCACAGATTTTTGAACAAATTGAAGATCGTTTAGATGTCTTACGTCAAGCCTTTGATTCTGAACCTAGATTGCAACAATATTTTCAAAAGAATAGCAATAATAAATATTTTCTGAAAGACATTTTAGAGAAAATATCTAGTGAAAAGAAAAATCTGCGTACTCCATGCTATGAGACTGCTTTAGTGATGGATAATGAAAGCCAAATTTTTGCTTATCTTTATGAAAAATATAACGAAATTCTGATTAACCAAAATGCCTTAGATTTTGATGATATTCTTGTGTTTACTTACCAGATTTTGAATGAGTTTCCAAGGATTGCGGCATTTTATCGGCGTTTGTATCGTTATATTTGCATAGATGAAGCGCAAGATTTAAATTTTGCTCAATATCACGTCATCAAATCATTATGTGGTAAAGAGATGAGAAACCTAATGCTTGTCGGAGATCCCAAACAAGCCATCTATGGTTTCAACTTTGCTAGTAGCGATTTTATGATGAAACATTTTATCCAAGACTTTGAGGTAGCAAACCAATTTGAATTAACTCAAAATTACCGTTCTTCTCAACAAATCATTGCCACCGCTAATTTGTTGCAACCTTCCTCTATGAAGGAAACTGATCAAGCGAAATCTGGTGAAATCCAAGCTTTTAGTTTTCCAAATGAAAACGCTGAAGCGGATTGGGTTATTAATCGTTTACAAACATTAAAAAACGATGGGCATGATGATATAGAAGGTGCCATTAATTGGAAAAACTGTGCTGTAATCGGTAGAACTCGTTATGTGATGCTCAAACTGGAAGAAAAACTACAACAGTATAAAATTCCTTATTATTACAAACGGACTCAAGATTATATCGAAAGTGAATCAAAATTTATGCGTTGTTTTGAATTAGGTATGCGTTTATTGATGAATCCACAAAATCGTTTGCATTTTCAAAAACTATTGGAATCAGTTGATTTATACAATTTACGTACAGAAATTGATAGGCAAAATTGGCAAAACGGTTTTGATATGTTGACTTGGACAAATCATCACATAAAGACTGACTTTGCACCACACTTTGAAACACTACTCACAGCATGGCAATCCTTGGCTGGTGATCAGATAAAGTTTAGGGAGGTTAGGGATATTTTAGAAAAATATACCCAAAAAACATGGATTGATGAAGAACGGGCAATGGTTGACAATGACCTAAAAATGTGGTCAGAACATTGGCAAAGTTATGTTAAACAAACAGATAGTGAACGACGCACTTTACCCGACTTTTTGACTCAAGTCTCTTTGGGTGCAACTCACCAATTACAAAATCATGGGTTAGCACTCTTAACAGTACACACCGCGAAAGGATTAGAATTTGAAGTCGTCTTCATTATGGGCATGTCGGAAGGTGTTTTTCCTGATTATCGTGCTGTTAGGCAAGGTGGAAAATTTATGAGAGAAGAAGATAATAATATTTATGTCGCCTTAACTCGTTCAAAACGCCTTGCTTACTTCACTTATCCTCTTGAAAAATTGATGCCATGGGGTGCTATTAAGCAGCAACAACCATCACGTTATATCAAAAAGATGAAACTTGATAGCCCATTTTTAGGACAATTTTGATAAAATCATTATTTGGGTTAGTTGTTTTCTCGTTCCCAACATTTTTCGTTAGAAATGCCTACACTAACGCTCCAGCGTCATTCTACATTTGTCTTAAGGTATAATGCAGATGTATCACGGTACTCATCCCTGTGGTCGCGTTGTCTAAAATTTTGATAATCGGATGTCTTGTGGCATCGTTAAGCATTCTAGCAATCGCCCTAATAATCTAGCGCCAGTTTGCACAGAGTCAAAATATTCATGATTTATTGCCAATATCTAAAAAAAACCGACGGGGCATTCGCCCTGGATTGCCCCTACGTTTCAACGATTGGCGGCAATCCTTTATTCCTTTATGGAAGCCCTAATCCTTTAGGTTTGCTCTTTTGGTTTCAGCAAAAGACGATAAATACGAGAGGTCATTTTTTATAATTTATAACTGATAACTTCAAACAATGATTTATAAAACCTCATCAAGCTCATGGAAACCTTTAGGTTTCAGCGCGATTATTGCCGTTATTGTGTGGCTAGTTTGGTTTAAACTCGCCGGCCCTTTTCCCTTTGCCTATATTCAGAACCATTGGGAAATCTCTCTGACTATGGTATTCGGTTCCCTTATCGCGGGTGCAACCAGCGAAGGTGGCGGCGCTGTTGCCTTTCCCGTTTTTACAAAGTTATTACACCTTTTTCCCCAAGAAGCGACTGTATTTTCCCTTGCTATTCAAAGCGTTGGCATGACGGCTGCTTCCATCGTGATTATTTATATGGGCATCCAAGTCGAATGGCGAGTGATTCGTTGTGCAAGCTTAGGCGGTGTGCTTGGCATTACGATCAGTTCAATTCTGTTGGCGCCCCTCTTACCTCCCCCAATTATCAAAATGTCGTTTACCGCAATGGTAGTCAGTTTTGCGATTACCCTATTCGCACTCAATCGTACTCAACAACGGCGTTATAACCGTCTTCCCAATTTCAGGATACAGGAACGAATCTTACTGTTGATAGTGGGATTCTGCGGCGGCATCATGAGTGGGCTCGTCGGCAATGGTATCGACATCATCACCTTTTCCGTGATGGTACTACTCTGGCATCTCAACGAAAAAATCGCGACACCCACCTCCGTGATTTTAATGGCCATCAATGCACTGGTAGGCTTTGGCTTACATCTCTTCATTATCGGAGACTTGACTCCAAAAGTGTATGCATACTGGCAAGCCGCGATTCCAGTTGTGGTTGTCGGAGCGCCTCTTGGCGCGATGCTGTGTAGCTGCTTAACTCGTATGACAATCGTGCGGATTTTGATTACTTTGATTGCTGTTGAGTTTATCAGTTCACTTTTGTTGATTCCCTTAACAATGGCCGTTATCACAAGCGGCCTGATAACCTTTCTGGTTTTTTCAGGCCTTTATTATTGGATGTATCGCACCCATTGCCATAGGAAACGTTTTGAGAGGCTTTATACTTCTTAAAAGGTAAGTGCTAGGCTTGCTACCCTGTTTTGTACTGATAATGAAGCAACTGTTAAACCAACAATTTATGAACGACATAGCTGAAATCAGTTCCATCATGATAATCAGTGTTCTATCATAATCAAAAAAAGATAGAACACAGATTTGACTGATTATGGCCTGATTGACACTGTTCCTATTCATTATATTAAATCAGCGTCAATCAGTTCCATCATGATAATCAGCGTTCTATCATAATCAAAAAAAGATAGAACACAGATTTGACTGATTATGGCCTGATTGGCACTGTTCCTATTCATTATATTAAATCAGCGTTAATCAGTTCCATCATGATAATCAGCGTTCTATCATAATCAAAAAAAGATAGAACACAGATTTGACTGATTATGGCCTGATTCGCACTGTTCCTATTCATTATATTAATCTGCGTTAATCAGTTTCATCATGATAATCAGCGTTCTATCAGAGTCAAATAAGAGCTTACCCACCCTACAATAATACAGTCTTTGCGCTTTTGCGTTATCGGAGGGGCTTAGGGCTTTCCCGTATTAAAAAAGGCTATCTGTTCTTTGAGTCTGTGAACTTGTTTTTTTAGGGTGGCACTGGTGTTGGCGGCTTCATCGACTAAAACGGCATTTTGCTGTGTCATGTTATCAAGTTGCGTGATGACTTGATTGATTTGCTGGATGCCGCTACTTTGTTCCTGATTTGCACAGGCTATTTCGCTAATCAACTGATTGACTTTTTTGACGGCGGTGACAATGTCTTGTAGCGTTGCGCCTGATTGATTCACTAAATGTGTCCCTTCTTCTACTTTATTCACACTCTCTTGTATTAATCCTTTGATTTCTTTTGCGGCAGTTGCACTACGTTGGGCGAGATAACGGACTTCTTGAGCGACTACGGCAAAACCACGTCCTTGTTCGCCGGCACGGGCCGCTTCTACTGCGGCATTTAAGGCTAATAAGTTGGTTTGGAATGCGATTTCGTTAATGACGCTGATGATATCCGCTACTTTTTGGCTGCTCTTGTTCATATCACGCATGGCCGTTATGGCTGCGCCAACTACTTTTCCACCTTGTTCTGCCTGTTCGCAGGTATTGGTTGCGAGTTGGTTCGCTATTAGGGCATTCTCGGCATTTTGTTGCACTGTACTCGTCATTTCTTCCATACTGCTTGCGGTTTGTTCTAAGTTCGTCGCTTGTTGTTCTGTGCGTTGGCTTAAGTGCTTATTGCTTTGCGAAATGTTGGCAGAAACTTGATTCACAATATCGAAGGTGTGTTTGACGGTGTTGAGCATATGAGTGAGTGTACTGACGGTGGTATTGACATCATTCTTCAGGTGTTCTAATGATCCTGTATAGTGATGCGTCATGCTTTGGGTTAAATCACCGTTTGCCATAGCGGCAAAGAGTTGTTTCAATTCTCCAATGATTTGCTGGTTGGAAGCTAAAATTTGATTCAGTAATTGGCTTATGCTGGCAAAAAAGCCGGTTTTATCTTTCAAATAAATGGGTTGCGTAAAATCTCCTTGGCAAGCCGCTTGCACGCTGATTTGAATTTCGGTCAAAATGTCAATCAGTTTGTGGATTGTGCCATTCACTTCATTTTTCAAAAGTGCTAGGGTTCCGGTGTAGTCTCTGGTGATCGTTTGGCTTAAATCGCCCTGCGCGATGGCGCTAAAGACTTGCCGCAGTTCTTCAATCATTTGTTGGGTGTTATCTAAGGTTTGATTCAAGCCTTCACTGAAGGTTTTAAAAAATCCGCTTTTATTGCTGAGATCAATGCGTTGACTCAAATCGCCGCTTGAGGCGGCACTGACGACTGCATTGACTTCTTGCTGGGTGGCGATTTCTGCTGTGCGATCATGGCATTCGGCTACTATGCCTTTATGTTGCCCGTCAACATTGATCACGGGTGTGATGTTCACATCTAGCTTTAATTCACCTAGCGTGATTGGAATGCAAGAAGGGGTAGTGATTTCTGCTGAAACGGTGTGTCGGTGTTCGGATGAATTAAAAAGGCTATCAATTGATAGGCCTAATAAATGTTCTGCTTGGAAATCAGGCACTGTCAAGCGGATTGCCGTTTCGGTGGTTTGAAATAACTGTTGTGCTGATTGGTTAGCATAAATAATGTTTGAGTGACTATCCGCAATCAAAACGCTGGTGTTGACATTGTCTAGTGCTTGATTGATACGCAAGGCTTCATCTTTAGCTTCGTTCGCTAATTTAAATTGATTTTTGTGCGTGCTGATTTGTTCATCGTGAACACTGTTGATTTGGTTTTCTATCCGGCCAATGAAGAGGTAAAAAAATCCCAATAACCCGCTACCGATGACAATGGACAGGATTATCAAGATAACGGATAAGGTTTGTAGGGCCGTTTTTTGTTCAGAAACATCATTTAAAACAATAATTTGTCCGAGTTCGCGCTGGCCGGCATCGAATAGGGGTATGAATCCGCCACGATAAGGTTTATCGTTGATAGAGACATTAAAGTGGGTTGTCAAGCGTTCCACTTTGGGATGGGCTAAAAAGACATTTAAGGTGTCTTTGAGGGTTTTAGGCACTGTTGGCATGGTTTTGTCAATCATAATGACGTTGGGAAATTGTGTCCAATCTCCAATACGGCCCATCATTTTTAAGCCTTCTTCCCAATCGGTACGTTCGATAAAGGATTTGTTAAGGGTAAAAAACAGTTCGACACCTAAGATGTGATGGAGTGCTTTGGTGATATGTTCAATTTCTTTTCCCAGTTCAATATAACCGACGAGTTCGCCGTTTATTCGCCAAGGATAGACAAAACGCAGGGTGAATGTGCCAAATTTACCCAGTTCAATGCCATAAACGGGTGCATTTTCGCGCATCGCGCCTTTTAAGGTAAATCGAGGTATCGTATCCCCGTAGCGTGGTGGATTATGGACGCGCAAAAAACAAACTTGATCCAGTTCAATAAAATAAAAGTGGGTGACTTGGTGTTTGGTACGGATTGCGTTAAAAAAGTGCAGGGCATGATGTAATAAGGCCTTTCTATCTTTGGATCGATAAGCTTTCTGTAGCGCGTTATCCATTTGTAGGAGGTTAATCTGGCTTTCCAACACTTTCGCGTCTTCATCTAGTTTCATTTTGAACAATTGTTCAACTTCTAGCAAATTTTGAGTCATTTCTTCGTTGAGATGAACACGTTGGAGCCAGTAAATGCTGGCAATGGCAATGCTCAGTAAGAGCAGTAATGTCAAACCAAGGGCAATCAAAATGCGTTTTGTCATATTTATATTTGTGGATTTTTATGGTGAATTGTCGTAGGGTGGGATCGCTTAGTGCCACTATCTTAAATCTTACTCAAAAATCGAACCAAACGCTTGCCCAGCATGCTTCATAGTACTTTATTGTTTAATGAGAATGGTGGGCAACAAACACACGTTACCCACCCTACATAAGTTTAATTTTTTTAGCAATTGGGCAACCACAAGGGATTGCCCTTACAGGATTCATTATGAAAATACGATATCCTAAATCTATGATGATTTTATCATTGTTACTCATTCTGTTTATTTTATTGAATGGAATGGCTTACTTACACGCTTTCGCGATGCTTCATTTTGTGTCGCAAGAAAAACGTACCCCTTCTATCGAATCGTTATCATTTTGGCAAAAAGCCGAGATTCTGCTCACAGGCATCAATATTCCAAAACCGGTTAATTTTGCGACACCGAATGATATTGGTTTATCTTATGAAACCCATCGTTTTAAAGTCAATAGCGAAGTTGAATTAGAAGCTTGGTATATTCCCCATGCCCAGTCAAAAGGGATTATTTTGATGTTTCATGGGTATGTTGCGCCTAAATCAGTTTTATTACATATCGCTAGAATTTTCCACGACATGGGTTACCAAACTTTTATCGTTGATTTTCGAGGCAGTGGTGGCTCAAATCAAATGACAACCAGTATTGGTTATTATGAAGGCGATGATGTGTCCAAAACGGTTGAATATGTTCAAACCCGTTTAGCGCGTATGCCGATTATTTTGTATGGACAATCTATGGGCGGTGTCGCGATTCTCCGGGGTATTTACGCGAATGGTACTCAGCCAGATGCGATTATTATTGAAAGTGTTTTTGGTAATCTGCTAGAAACAATTAAAAATCGCTTTAAGTTGATGGGCTTACCAGCTTGGCCAGCAGCCCATCTTCTCGTATTTTGGGGCAGTGTACAACGTGGTTTTTCGGGATTTAAGCATAATCCACTTGAGTATGCCACACGAGTTGATTGCCCCGTTATGATGCTACATGGTACAGAGGATCGTAGAGCAACATTGGCTACAGCAGAGGCTATTTTTAGCAATTTGAGAGGCCAAAAACGCATAGAGCGTTTTGAAGGGCTCGGACATGAACCTTATTTAAGGAGGCATTCTGAACAGTGGAAACGAAGTGTTTATGAATTTTTGAAGGGCTTGGCTGGAAATTATTCTGAAAATGGATTGCCCAGAAATGATTAATATTTTATGAAAATTTTCATAAAAATTAATCATTTCAATTCTGATTCATGATTCAATCAATAAACATCGTCACTGGCACTTTGAAAAACTTAGAAAAGTCTTTAACCTGAGCAATCGTCATGGCCCGTTTTTCATTGATGAGATCATCAATTATATTGGGTGGCACAATCTCAAACAAGTTTTTTTGGCGGGTAGGGTGAAGTTGCATCATGTTCGCCAAAACTTGGCTCGGCTTCATCCTTGGCAAATCAAGTTGTTCATTTTCAAACGCTTCTATGCGATCTGAGATGGCATAGGCGAAAAGCATGACAATGTCTTCTTCAGATGTTGCCATATCCATAAGTTCATTCATCACTTTTGCGCGTTCTAAGACTTCCGCTTCAGTCTCAATAGGAAACTGGGTATAGCGGATGAGTTCATCAAAATCTTGTGCAAAATCGGCTAATATGGCAGAAATCTGCTTGAACAGTGCTTTTAAATGAGTGATTTCAATTCGATGAGGGTTTTGATTAGGCCTATAGGCTTTTTCCAACATTACGATTTTACCTTTGTTTTCCACCATTTATCGTACTGTGCATGAGAGTAAATATCACGTATAAATATTTTGTTGGTCATGGCTTGAATTCGAGTCACAATCCGACAATGATTTTTGTGTATATCAAATATGTATATATCAAAATCGCCTTTGAATGCGACATCAATTACTTTTCTAGCTGGAATACGATCAACATTCCAACCACTTGCGTCTTTCCAAATTTGTTTGATTTGTTGGTAGGATTCAAAGTGAATCTCCTTTTGCTTGAATATTTCAAGCCATAACTGGAGTCCAAACTGCCATTGTGGATATTCTTCGAAGGCTTGTTTGATCTTTGTTTGAGTAATGATTCTCACAATGATTCCTTTCAAGTTCCTAATGTAAAGGTGCCCATTCTTTTTTTTGAGGCGAAACATCCGACAAAGTGTTCCCCATTATTCTTGCAAAAGTTTGTCAAACTCAAGTTTGAACGAAAATTAAAATTAAGAATAAAAATGTGATAGAACGCTGATTAAACTGATTGTCATGATTAACACTGATTTTATTTTAAGTTTTGATCACTGGATATCAGTTCAATCAGTCAAATCAGTGTTCTATCCTATAAATGTTCAGTTCAATTACGGCAAAAGGGCGAACACGCAGCATCGCCCCTACAGACACAATGTAGGTACACCTATAATTCAGGAATCACTGAACTTATGGACGAATGAACGATTTATCCTTTTATTGAAAAATTCGGTTTAATAACCATTCATATAGCCGAAATAAAGGATTACACAAAATATGGCATTGATAGTACAAAAATATGGTGGCACGTCAGTCGGTTCTGTTGAACGGATTTGTGCTGTCGCTGAAAAAGTGATGGCGACTCGCGCCCGAGGAGATGATGTCGTTGTCGTCGTATCTGCGATGAGTGGTGAAACGAATCGCTTAGTGGCCCTCGCCAAAAGTATTGCAGATCCCCCAAAAGCCCGTGAATTTGCAACACGAGTTGATTGCCCCGTTATGATGCTACATGGTACAGAGGATCGTAGAGCAACATTTGCTACAGCAGAGGCTATTTTTAGCAATTTGAGAGGCCAAAAAGCGTTTTTTTGAGATGCCTTTAGTGGTTTAATATTTAGGGACGCTCCGCGCCCCCCCCACAACAACACATCTTACGCTGGTTTTTGAAATAACCACCATAATTGGTTGGCATTTCCATATAGCTTTTCATAGACTGCTACATTTCCGTTAGAAATAGACGCAAATTGTTCTCCAAACAAATCGACATAAAACTCAGGTTGCCGGTAATAAGTATGCGGATGTGGATTATTTGGATTAGAAGCACTAATACAACTTTCTCTCACAAAAGCTTGGCATTTTGGTTTCAGCCATTTTGATATACGATCTGCCAGTATTTGGCATTCATTATCTTCTAAATACATGAATAACCAATTGACAAATACAAAATCGAAACACGCAGGCTCAAAATTCAGGTCCATCGCATTGCGGACATGATAAGTAATATTGGTAAAATTGGAGTTTATCTCCTTATTTTTATCAATAAACTTCTCAACAAAATCAACTGCAACAATCTGTTTAGCGACAGAAGCCAACGGCTTCGTAAATCGACCAATACCAGCCGCTAATTCCAATACTTCTTTACCCTCCAAATTAGGTAAATAGCCCAGAATCTCTTGGCTTTCCGCCGCGTCAAATGTCATTCCATTAGGATTAAGCAAAATGCCGTCTATATCAGCATTCTGTTCTTCCCAAAAGGTGAGTGTTTTATCACGATGATCCATCTTTTTCCTCCAATAATGAGACAATTGATAATAGGCTCTAATGGTATCAGACATCTCTGAACAAATCGGTTATGCAATCCATAACGAATTGATTTTGTTCAGTTGTTCTTGAAGCAATTCTTACAAATTGCCCATCAAGCCCGATTTTATCGGCACAATTTCTAATGTATATGCCGTATTTTAACAACAATTTTGCAGTAAAATCAGTCGCTGTCGCGCCATTGTTCAATTCAACCAGAACAAAGTTTGCCATGCTAGGATAAACTTTCAGTCCTTTTATTCCGGCGAGTTTCGCAAAAAATTGTTGCGATGCTTGAATATAAGGAATCCGAACTTTTTCATACGCCCTCAAAAAATCCTTTCGCACATAGAGCCGGAAAAAATATTCAGCCAGTCCCGATAAATTCCACAAATAGCCTTGTTTCAACAAGCGATTCACTTTATGATCGTCCATGATAGCATAGCCTGCACGAATACCGGCAATGCCAAAATCTTTGGACATACTTTTTACCAGAACCAAATTGTGAAATTTTTTGCTGATTTCAATTAAGGTTCTCAGGTTATATTCTACGTCTTCGTAGGCAAAATGGATGAAACTTTCGTCAACGATGACATTTTTAACCCAGCTTAATTCTTTCACTAGGTATTCCATACGCTCAAGATTGATATATCCCCCATCCGGATTATTGGGATTAATCAATACAATGGTATCTGGCTTTGTCTTTTTAATAAGCTGAATATAGTCTTCAAGATTTAAGACGAAATTGTCCTGTTTATCAAGCTTATTATAGACCACTTCTATCCCCTCTTTGACAAATTCATAATAGGGCGAAAAAGTTGGGATGTTGACGACGATTTTTTCTGCGGTGAAATTGTGTATGACAGCTTGAATAATTTCTGTTGCGCCGTTACCAACAAAAATATTTTTGGGGGACACATTGAGATGTTTTGATAAAACCCCAGCAATCGTTTGATTTTGAGAAGGATAATACTCTAACACTTCTTTTATTTTACCACTCTCAATTAATTCTTCTGTAAAATAATGAAAAAATAAATCGGTGGCATAAGGATTAGACAAAAAACAAGCATCAACTGTTATGTTCAGTTGTGGCACCGATTCAGCTATTGTATAAATGCTTGGAGAATGTGAACCGGCTTCTTCTTTGAGACGTTTTATCTTTTGTGCAATGTCTTTTTCTTGGTTTGTGAAGGATATACTATTTTTTACCATAGCAACTACCTACTTTCTTTACTGTTATAGTTGGCCTTATGCTCAGAGCTCTAACTTTGTTTATATCGCACTTAAGTAGGTAGGCATAAATCTTTTAACATTTTCTGTAGGGCTGTTTTTGCTGCCCACCAGCCTTCGCAACAAAATGTTAATAAACTTTTGCGTACCTACTTATGTAGATTTGCTCTGCAGAGCAAATCTACAAATCTGAATTTCTATTTTCAGAATAGAGAGGCGAGGCAGAGCAAATCTACAAATCTTTTCATAAAATGTGCGAAAACCAGAGTAGAGATGCTTCGCGGCGCAAATCTACAAATCTTTTCATCAAATCCGCTGTACGAAAATCAAAATAGAGACGCGAGGACTCGCGTCTATACAAATGAACTGAACTCCTGAACATCTTATTCGTTTTATTGAAAAATCCTGTTTAATAACCATTCATATAGCCGAGTATAATAAAGGATTATCGAAAATATGGCATTGATAGTACAAAAATATGGTGGCACGTCAGTCGGTTCTGTTGAACGGATTTGTGCTGTCGCTGAAAAAGTGATGGCGACTCGCGCCCGAGGAGATGATGTCGTTGTCGTCGTGTCTGCGATGAGTGGTGAAACGAATCGCTTAGTGGCCCTCGCCAAAAGTATTGCTGATCCCCCAAAAGCCCGTGAATTTGATGTGCTTTTATCCACTGGCGAACAGGTGACGATCAGTTTGTTAAGTATGGCGCTTGAAGCGCGTGGCTGTTCGGCACGTTCTTATACTGGCGCACAGGTGCATATTCTGACCGATAGTGCTCATACGAAAGCGCGTATTCTTGAAGTTGACGATCAACGTATTCATGCCGATTTAGCACAAGGCACTGTGGTTGTTGTGGCTGGCTTTCAAGGTATTGATACTGAAGGTAATATTACCACTTTAGGCAGGGGCGGCTCTGATACTACCGCTGTTGCCTTAGCGGTTGCGCTTAAAGCCGATGAGTGTCAGATTTATACTGATGTTGATGGGGTTTATACTACGGATCCCCGCGTGGTACCTGAGGCCCTTCGCCTTGATCAAATCTGCTTTGAAGAAATGTTGGAAATGGCGAGTTTGGGTTCAAAAGTGCTGCAAATTCGTGCAGTGGAATTTGCCAGTAAATACAATATGCCGCTTCGTGTGCTATCCTCTTTTGAAGAGGGGCCAGGTACATTGATTGCACCAGAGGATGAAACAATGGAAAAAGCCCTGATTTCAGGTATTGCATTTAGTCGTGATGAGGCCAAATTAACCATATTGGGTGTGCCAGATAAGCCTGGGGTTGCCTACATGATGTTAGGCCCTATTGCTGAGGCTAATATTGAAGTCGATATGATTATCCAAAACATGGGTGCCGATGGCAATACGACGGATTTTACCTTTACGGTGCATCGCAATGATTATAAGACAGCTTTAGATATCTTGCAGAATATTGCACAAGAAGTCGGTGCGCGTGAGGTGCGAGGTGATGAACACATTGTGAAAATTTCCTTAGTGGGTGTGGGGATGCGTTCACATGCGGGCATTGCCAGTACCATGTTTAAGGCGTTGGCTGATGAAGGCATTAATATTCAGATGATTTCGACTTCTGAAATTAAGATTTCGGTCGTTGTACATGAGAAATACTTGGAATTAGGGATTAGAAGTTTACATGCGGCCTTTGATTTAGATTCAGAGTCCGTTTCATGATGTTGGTAGTCCTAATAAAACGATATTGCTGTTAAAAATCAATAGGTTATCGTTTTATTGGCAAGCATGGTGTGGTAAAAGGCCCCATGCAACTGGGTAGTAATACAATGTGAGTGATGTGATAGAACGCTGATGAGGCTGATTATGGCCTGATTGACACTGATTTTTTAATCTAATATTAATCAAACCATCAGTAGAATCTGTGTTTTATCTTCTATCACTGTCATCACTCACATTGCAGAACAACCCATTTTTATATTAAGGAAACGAATGGCAAATCATTTTGCTATTTTTTACCCCAGGGCTTTTGGATTTTTCGCAAAGGAACTTGAAATAGATAAGGAGAAAATCTAATGTTGATTTTGACAAGGCGTGTTGGTGAATCTCTGATGATAGGGGATGAGATAACGGTAACCGTGTTAGGGGTTAAAGGGAATCAAGTGCGGATTGGGGTTAATGCCCCCCGAAATATTGCTGTTCACCGTGAGGAGATTTATCATCGGATTCAAAAGGAAAAAGTTCAAGGCGACGATTCCAAAGA
>Ga0233403_10000593_pt1 | contig 17178 bp, 10 predicted proteins | sample Na_oxic_1_MG_FD_179866 | JGI IMG/M metagenome (GOLD analysis project Ga0233403, IMG submission 179866) | Seawater microbial communities from Saanich Inlet, British Columbia, Canada - Na_oxic_1_MG | ecosystem: Environmental > Aquatic > Marine > Inlet | place: Canada: British Columbia | collected...
TACTTCCACCTCATTGCCGCTTGCGTCATCTTCTGGATGACGCTATCGGTTAAACTAAATCTTTATTGTTTCCAATAACAACTCGTCTTCAAAACGGTACGTGAGATTGATCCCGAATACCGCTTCTCTCTATACAATGTCATGTTACTGACAGTGCATGTATGGCTTTGATATCCTTGGCTATTAGACCTTTCTTTTTGGTATGCTGTCTCTGGTCAAGACTTCCATCCGTTCTGGTTTTGGTGTCGTGACAGTGCCGATGAAGCACTTGCCGGCTGTCTGCTTTGTCCGTCCCGCCGCCAACTTGGGGTATAATATGGTCTAGTTCTATTACTGAATCGTGTTTGAACAGTCCTTTACATACATTACAACGGAACTTTTGCTTTTCCATGCCGAGATCGATCCTTGTTTTTGTTGTTCTGTTCATTGTCCTTCTTTTATTCCAGTATTCTTCTTGACCATCAAAGACGTGGTGTTTGCTTTTGATTTTGATATGTCTTACTATTTTTGTACTGGCTATGTTATATAGACTGCTTTCCTTGGTTTTGAATACCCATTTTTGGTTTCCTTCTTTGTGCCAGTATTTATTTTTAATCCACATCTTGCCTTTATTTACGTGTCTCTTTTTGGCCAATTTCCACCGTCTTTTAAAAACATACTCGTTGATATCGCTAAATACCTCTTTTGCTACGTTACTGCTGTGGTAATTAGCCCATCCCTTTAGTACGGGATTGAGTTTTCCTATTAGTATGTCCGGTGATTGTCCACAGTTTGTTTTGCTTATTTCTTTTATTTTTCGCTTGATGGACTTAATTGACTCTTTTGATGGCTTAATTCAGGTTATTTTTTGGGTGTCGTTTACCTTATATTTCCTTATATTGCATCCTAAGAAAACCAAACCCTTTTCTATGTTCGTTATTCGGGTTTTTTCTTGACTTAGTTCTACTCCCATTTTTTCCAGACACCAATCGCTGATTACTTCTTTTAGTTCCTCAATTATCCATCTTTCTTTGGCAATTACTACCAAATCGTCTGCGTATACAATTGTTTGAGCCCGTTTATTCCTTTTTTGCTTCTGTCCGGTCCTTTTCCTATTTTCCCATACCCAGTTGTCTCTCATTGTTTCCATGCCGGTAAATGCTATATTTGCTAACCGTGGGCTGATTACTCCTCCCGGTGGTGTTCCTATTTCCGTTTCTATTTTTTCTGGATTTACCGTTATGGCTCCGCTTTTAACCCCGTTTTTGAGAGTTGCTTTAATCTCTTCGTCTTCTGCTATTACTTGACTTTCGATTATTGCTTCAGTTTTTATGTTATCAAAGAACCCTTTTAAATCTCCTTCTAGTACCCATGCTTCTTTCTTTCCATTTACTCCATTGAATATTTGTCCGATTGCATCTTTGGTACTTCTCATTGAAACCCGTAGGAGTTTGGTTCTGCTATAACTTCATAGCATGGTTCGATAATACCTTTTAACTTAGCTTGATTTTATTCAAGTTTCTAGGAAAACGTGTCGCACGTACTGTCACTATTAGCTTCTTATGGCTTCCTATCACAAATCAATGAACGATACGAGGCGGAACGGTTAAAAGACCGTGCTATCTATGCCCAACATCAAACGGCGGTCGAAAACGCGCCAGCCAAATTGGACAGTCTGACTGACTATGCCGAACGGGATATGGCCGCTATCACCCGTCAAATCGCGTCATATCGGCAAGCCAATCAGACGCTGTTCAACACCTCGGCGAACAACCGTCTTGGACAACGCACCGGCCGAACCGTCGGGCAAATCACCAAAGACTGCACCAAAACCAATTGGTACAGCAACCATTACTGCGGCAAAGTTGCTGATAACAATGATACCATACGGCAATTGCAGTCCCGACTGGATGGCCATCAAAAATACCAATCGGTGTTAGCCCATTACCAAACCGCTCAACAAGCATTCAGCGGCTTAGCCGTCACCGGGGCTGCCAATCAAGCCCATTCATTGTTCATCAATCTTGGATAACTGACCAACCATCAACCATCAAGCGTCAAAGGGATTTATATACTGTTAACCCGTTTAGTTGTGGAACTTCCAGCATCCGGATGTTTGCACGTTACAAACTGACGGTTGAGTTGGGACCTTCCGACTACCAATCCAACGAGATACCGAATCGGTCGGCCATCACATTACCAACTGGCACCCGACTGACCATTCCAGCCGCCAATCACAAGTCAGCACGTTACTTATCTGACGAACTATTGGGGTAAAAAACGATATAGCGACTGGCAAACTGACGGTTTTATCCTTTCGGACACGGCAACGCACCTACCAAATCAGCCATTCTACGGCCAAGCTCATTCGACAAGCCCTGATCTGAGAAGGAATAGCCGAAATGGACGAAGCGACTCATCAACTCCGATTGGCCGATTGATATTGTTTCACTCGGCTTTTTATTGTCTGAATCAGGATTTTCCGGATGATAGGATTTTCTGGATTAAAATCATACCTTTATAAGGTTATCCGGTTAATTCTTAAATCTTGTAAATGCTGATTTATAATTGTTTTGGAGTCCAAAGCTTCAGCTTTGGACTCCAGCTACCGGAGGAAAATTGCTAATCAACTTGTTATTATGAAAAAGGATTTTCTATGGTCAGTCCATCAATTTTACGCTGTCCGAGCTACTTCTTTTTATGGCACGTAAAATAAGGAATTTATCAATCTGAACGAGCGGGTATTCGGCGAAGCTGCATAAGGCGTTGTTGGCATCATCAACCGAAAGCGGTTGAGGTAATTTACGTGTAACTACCACAAAAAATTATTGTAATACTTGGGTACTGAGGATGATTCTGCCTACACTTCCTTCATTTTGGAGTTTTGAGCGGTTTTTTGCTTTTTAGGTTCACTACTATCAAAAGCATAAACTAATACATTTGTATCAGCGAATTTCTTCTGATCGAACATAAAGTTCCTCCCGTGTCCAGCGTTGTCCGTTGCTGGACGCGGTTGATTGTTTGGCTAATTCAAGAATACGGTTAGTTGCTTGACGGTATCGTTCGGTGCCTTCGGAATAACTCTCTAAAAATCCCCGTAACAGAGTGTTGAGGGAGATACCTTGTTTTGTGGCTCGTTGGTTAGCTTTCTGTAAAACTTGATCGTCAACAACAATACTTAAATTTCCCATAAAAATCTCCAATGTCTGGTATTAAGTTTAGGAACTGAACCAAAATAACTTGTGCAAATATAGATTTTGTGGCCCTTTATGGTTTTCCCAAAGCACCAAGCATCAGGATGTCCCACTTCATACAACATAATGTAAAAAAGCCCTTTGGCAGGAGGAGGTGCCTTGGGGCTTTTTTTGTACCTCGTTTCGCGGTTGCTTTATTCGTCCTACGCTTGTAGCTACCATCGCCGTTTGTTCTCTGGCATATTTTTATCCGCGCTGCTTGTTTTATCTTCGCTCACTTTTCAGCTTTTGTTTCTTCTAAACGTTGCTTGATGTCAAGTAAAACGTCTGATTGCGAACCTATTTTTTTCAACAGCGAATCTACTTTTTCCAAGCTTTTCAAATATTGTTCAACTTTGGCTAAATGGTTCTCATCAAAAGCCTTATTTGCCCATTCTTCGTAACGTTTCTCTATGCGCTTTAAGCCAGGGAGTACCTCAGCATTCTCAGAGTTTAGTTTCAGTACATCTCGATAGCAATCCAACGCATTTCCGTTGTTGTTCTTGTCGCCTGTGGTTAAACGAACGGCCTCAAAATGTTTTTGGCAGGTTTGCAGCATAGCCTTCACTTTTTCCATTATTGGTAGAATCCTTTCTATACCATAAAATGCAGAAGAGTTATCAGAGTCTAGTTTCAGTACGAATCGATAGCAAGTCAACGCACTATCCAATTTAGCTGCTTTTTCAAAATTGTGGCATTCCTTCACTAGAACATCTACTTCATTCTCTAATTCATCTTTCACCGACTTTAGGTGTTTTTCAAAACGTTGTTCCATTTTAGATTGCTCATGTTTTAAAGCCGTGTCTATCCCCATCACATAACGAGCCTTTATTTCCAGCAACCCCTCCAGTGCCTTACGATTACTAGACTCTAAATCCAGTACTTCTCTATAGCAAGCCAGCGCAGTACTACCCTCATTGCCCATAGTTAAGTGGCCAGCATCAAAATGCTGTTTGCATTGTTCCAGCAACAATGCTACTTGAGTTTCTTTTGTGGCTTTTTCAGTGGAATCAGGTATTGGTCGTGCTGGTTCTTTGCTCGTTTCTTCTCCTTTTGAAGAGACGTTAACTTCTGGGGTTTCCGTCGGCTTCTCTTCGACCTTTGAAGAAGAGTCAACTTCTGGGTTTTCGGTCGGTTTCTCTTCTACCTTTGAAGATGAGTGAACTTCTGGGTTTTCGGTCGGTTTCTCTTCTACCTTTGAAGAAGAATCAACTTCTGGGTTTTCAGTCAGTTTATCTTCGGCCTTTGAAGAACGGTTATCCTCTGTGGTTTTATGCGTCTGTACATAGGGTTTTAATAAAAACGCAACAGCAACCAAGAAGATAATGATACCCCCCCCAAATATTAGGCTCATGCCACCTGGGCCCAATATTTTTTTCAAGCGATACTTGCCTAGTATGCTCACCCTCGGTTTAGGAACTGCTTCTTCACTGTCCTCCCACTGGCTTGAATTTTGCCAAGCTGTTTGGTTAGTGGACGAATCAGACGACTGATTACCACTAGAAGAAGTATTGGCAGATTTGCCGCTTGACGGCGAAAACGAAGGCGGTTTTGGAATGGTCAACTTATCAATCTGGGCTTTGAGCGTGGAATAATCTTCCGAAGAAAGTCGGTTGGCTTTATGCAATTCGGTCAGATAAATTTTTATATCCTTAGACTCAGTAGGCGTTTGTTTTAACCTCTCTTCAATTTGCCGCGCTAAATCGTCGCGTTCTAACTTGTTTTCAAGAAAAGCGTCAACTACGGATTTAAAATTCTCCATGTTCGTTCATTCTCGCTGTGTTTTGTAAGGAATAGGGCAACCATAATAGATTGCCCCTACAATATCGTTTGTCCTGGTATAGTTAGAAAGAATAATATTGCTCCTAAAAAAAGCCGATTTTTTGGACTTGACTCGGATTTTTGGCCAGACAAACCCGACACTACCACCACGCTGGGTTATAAACGATAACTTTCATTCCATAGTGCTGCCTATTGTCATAACTCATGCCATAATATTTGATATCAACCAAAAATCGACCCCCCAGCTGATACCGTTCTGTAACGCGATTTTTAATCGCGTTGAGTCTTTTAAAGTTTTCCCCAACATCAGGTTCTTGTTTACAATCCGTCGGTGGTTCTTCCAGTAATCTGGGTTCCGAAAACTGAATATTTAAGCCAGCTAAATCAACAAATGTGGCGCGTAACATAGCAGCTATCGTCTGTAAATGTGCCGCTAATACCTTTAAATCATTATCGTTCGGATAGTAGGTCTGTAATAGGGCGACAGCACGGAATACGCAGTGTAGCCCGGTAGTAGCCAACCCTTCTTTGAACATTTTGGTATCAGAGTCAAAATCTCTGTGTATCGCGCTCTCCAGATAATCGGTGATTTTATCTATCTCTAGTACTGTTAAACACCCATTTAATTCAGCATCGCCTTTGTCCGTAATATCATGCACGGCTTTTCGGCAAGCGATCACCTCTCGAAGGAGACTCAGTTTCAACGAAGCTCGTATATTTTGATGTTGGAGAATTTCTGTTTGCCAATCTTGCACGGCTTGGACACCAGGTTGCGGTTTGGGCAAATAAAAATAATCAAACAGCAGACTGGCATACACACTTTCTCGTTGCTTTAATTCCGTTAACTTCTGTTCCAGAACACCTATCTCATCTTTCTGAACCATTATCTCATCTTGTTGAGAGATTATCGCATTTTTCTGTTCGTTTCTATCGCGTTCCTGCTCGTTTATTTGGCTGGTTTGCGCTTTATAAACCTCAACTATCTGGGTCAACTTGTCTTTAACAGTCCCCCCTTTTATTGATGGAAAATTTTTGAACAACCAGCTAACCGCATTTAATAAATTATCCAATGTCTCAGCCAGCTGATTTCGACGAATCTTCTCACCTGAAAATTCCTTCCAAGACTGATGAATTTGAGATAACTCATTTTGGGAACTGTTATCCTTTCGCTTAAGGAAAACGAAACCTAAAAAGGAACCTAAAATAAGGCCAATCATAAAAAGGCCAATCATAAGAAGAACGAACCAACTCAATTTGTTTTCGGCTTTCTTATTATTTTGCGTGAACTCATTTAGTTGTTGTTGGTATTCAGAATTTTTTTGCGTGAGGTCAGTGAGTGTTTGTTCGCATTCAGAATTTTTTTGCGTGAGGTCGGTGAGTGTTTGTTTACATTCAACAAATTTCGTTGTTTCTACCTGCGATTGCAGTTTATTCGCTGGAAGGGAACGTAATAAAACGTGTACCCCCCTAGCGAATTGATATAATTCACCGTAACGCTGATCAGTAAAAAAGGTTAGACTGTCAGAAGGTAATTCATAACGCAATACCTGCTTATTAACAGTAAATTTGTCCTCTAGTTTATCAATATCAGGTGTGTTTTCTATTTGCAGTGGTTCGGAAATGATGATAGTTTTAATCACCTCAATTTGTTTAGCCTCATCTGCTTGTCCTTTGCTACATAACCCAGTATCATTGCACAACCACGATTGAATTTTTAAGCCAATCTGATTTTTATTATAAGGAAAGAAACGCTGTCTAATCAATATTTTCCCTTCATCAGTATTGTCTCTATGGGTTAAGGATACTTGGTTAGTGCCTTCGTTCCTCTTACCGTACATACAAAAATAACGTCCGGTACCAGCAGGTGAATCCATCATTAAGCAACGTGCCACTTTGTTGCCCGATATTTCTAAAACCTCAGCAAAAGAAAGGGTATGACTTGAAGCATTCGAGGCATATATAGCCTCAGTTATGCCAAAAGACCATAAAATAGCTAGGCAAATTACGTTCATGCCACGCATAATTTTCCCTAAAACAACGTGATTCAATAATGCCTTTCTCATAATGATTGATCCATTCAGAACAGGGCAACAAATAACTGACGCAACCGCTGCGACGAGAAACCAAGTTTTTAGCAAAAACTCGGTTTCTTTTGCATCAATTATTCTTCTTTGCCATGCTCCTCATCTTTCTCAGGTGGTAAAAGAATTTCTCCAATTGGCCACGGTGGAAGCGCTTGACCAATAACCCCGGCTGCCATTAAATCGATAACTTCATGCCTATCATTCTCAAATATCACCCTTTTGGTACCATTTTGTTCTTCTGATCTAGCAATTAAAGTCGGCTTATTTCCACAGAGGCTATCACGGTGAAATTCATTGATAAATGTGTAAAAATACTGTCTCAATGACTTAAAATCGGAACGAGGATCTGGTACTTTTAAGGAAAGTTGTACCAAACTGAACATTTCGCTGTAAGTCAGGTCAATGCCATTTTGCCATTCGTCTTCTGTTTTCAATATCCGGTTATCGTCAAGTAGGATGCCCAATGGTGGAATAGGTGATGATTGGGTATCTATTTGGTCCCACCGTAACTGTTGCCAAGCAATTGCCCCCCTCACAACGGCCTCTTTGGCCTTTTTGCTATCCCTAATAAAATCATCTCGTTTGTCGGCGTTTGGGAATTTATTCCAAATTTTATCACGCAGCCCGGGCCATAGTGCGCCTCGTCCCGCTATAACAACGGTATTGACCTCAGTTTCATTTATTTCTTGTGCACCGTTAAGTAATTCCGATATCACCGTATTAGTAATAAATTCAATGAAATCCCGCATGGGTGGATAATCATGCACTTCCTTCTCTGGTATACAAAGATAGATATCACCCTCATGGAACCGCAGACACCGCTCTGATGTGGGGGCGGCGGTCAATTCTTTCAAATCATTCGTTGAATCACCCGGTTTAACCTCTTTAACGATGCCATCCCCTTGCTTTGGGTTGCCAATATTAACGCAAAAAGGATTTTCTGCTTTTCCCCAAGCTGGAATAGTGTCAGCATTATCCTGTTGTTTGGTTTCTCGGATGGCCATCCAAAGATTATAGATCGCCTTGCTGTGGTTATCTTTCTCGCCTTCTACAAAGTCATCACTGACCACCGGGAACTGATAATCGAATAATTCTGGCTTAAGCACATTACCGTCTCTAAGAGATTCATCAATCAAACGCGCTAAAATACTATCCAGATAATTGCCCGCTATTGGTACCCCAAAAGTATTTTTAACTTGCCAAGATTTTGGGTAGTTCGTTTCTTTGTTCCATTCTACACGAATCAGCGATAAATCTACGGTGCCTGCACCGAAATCGTAGATCAATAGGTGCTCGGATTCTGGCGGTGGCTCAGTAGATTGTTCGATTCTTTGGCGGCAGTAGCAATAGGCGACTGCCTCGGATTCACTGATCAATTCAATACGTTTATCAGGCAAATCGATCTTTAGCCGTTGACTCAAAGCCTCTGTTGCAACCTTACGTAATCTGTTCTTATGCCAGTAACTAAAACTATTAGGATGACAGATAATGGCTTGACCCACTTGAAAGTCCTTAAACGCGAGCAAGTATGCTTCAGCCAACGCAGCAAAGCCAGATTTGACGGTATCCTCTAGCGGTAACTGTTTTCGAGTCACTGTTCTTTGGTCAAGTTGAAATGTCACCTCCTCTGGTAAAATGAGATCATGTAATGAAAGTTGGGATAACCAACTTTTTAGAGAGAAAATAATCCGACCAGGATATTCTTGTCTTCTCGATCTAACAGCCGGCAAGCCTAAAAAGTGAGCATTCCCTGGACGGGGTAACTCTGTCACTCTATAATTCGGAAAACCGGGGTTTGCAGAAGGTTCAGTCCCATCTTCTGTTTGACGTAAATCCGCATCACAAAGAACATAACTGGGTAAAAGATTTCGATTTTTCTCCTCATTATCTGGATCATAATCCGCCAGATTGATATGTGGATTTTGTTCTGATGTTATTTTTTGCAGTGGCAATAGGCGTATATGATTTTTGTTGCCAATAGCAGCCGTAATAGCTGATGTACCAAAATCAATGCACAACCAATTGGGATGGGGCAGTTTTTCCAGAACGATAGGATTACGGAGGGTCAGATGGCGATCAATTGATTTACCACTATCATCAATCATTTCAATCTCAATTTCGACAACCACCGTCACATTGTCAATACGACTTCCAACAATGTTGTCAATAATGTGCGTATTGAGTTTAACAACACAACTTTTTAGTTCATCTCCATCTTTGACTTCAATAGTAGGTGTAATGGGAACATCATTCTCATCAAAAAGCCTGAATAGTTCAGCCTCCTGAAAACCTTCCAGAAATTGAATACTGTCAGATTCTATGGGACATTCCAATTCTAATTTGGTTAGGGTGACTTCGACTGAACCACGTCCATTTTTGCCGATCTGAATCTTAAAAAGCGGAGTAGGCAGCATACTTCCATCAAAATTCTTCTGAAAAGTTCTTAACTTCAGTATGTTGTCTTCCAATGGAGCACCAGTCTGTTGAAGACAAGGCTGTCTATCATTTATCCAAACAATCCGATGAGTGTTATCAAATTGGATAATATCAAGTTGAATATCGATCAGAGTTAAATCACGGTACAATCGAAAACTGTGACTGCCAAGTGCAAACTGCCCGTTCACACTTAAAACATATTCCTGAAAGGGAATGGACGAATCCGAATTTTCATATAAATCCGGATTAGGTACTTCTTCACCATTACATCGAATAGAAACGGCCTTCTCTAGTTTCTGATAAGGCAAAATGGTGATTTGGTTATCACCCTCAATGACAATGGATTGTGGTGATATAGAGACATTATCGCGAAAAACTTGTACGTTACAATTACCTTGAAATGGGGTTGCAAAGTGATGTAGCGCACCACTTTCAAAACGCAATGTTCCAACCCAGACGTCTTGTCCCAAATTGAAACAGCAATTCTCTTGGTCTGATCTTTGATGATAGGAGACTTGTGGTGGAGCAGCCTCTTCAGGAACTAATTGAATGTTAAATTCAATTTCTGCACTGATTTTTTTACTTGGCTGTTTGGCTTCCTTCCATTCCATTGTAACCGATGCTTCCATAGGCAATGAAAACGGTTTGTTAGTTGTTATTTCGCTTGCCGGTTCAAAATCGGTAATCGCTTGGGTGGCTAGGAAAAGTTCAATAGACGTTTCATGGCTCACTGTTTGTTTAATTTCACCAACGAGTTTGAAACGTATTGTGGTGTCGTCGTCCTTGGATTCTCCTTTTTTAAATCCTAAAGGTGTTGGGGTATCGTTAAGACGCAATCCAGATTCGTTTAATGCCTTATACGACAAAGAGAGTTTAGCAAAACTAGAGGGTTGGCTAGGCTCTTTAAGTGAGCGAATCATTTGAAAGACAGTTCCTTCATTATCCACCGTTAGCGTACCGACTGGAAGGAGCACGTTTTTTGCTAATTGATTGAAATTCAGTTCAATTGTCTCAGCCGGTGTCCATTGCAACACCGGCTTAAAGGGATATTTAGAATAACGTCCATACAACCACAGTAACGGAATACCCACAAATACGATGAACAAGATGACTATCGCCAGAAAATATAAGGGACGCCAAAAATCCCTACCAGCCTGAATGCGTTTTAGTGCCTCTTCTTGACGAAGCCCCATTGTATCGTTAGTTGTCCATTGTTTAGCCAGTTCTTGGTTATCTAAAACGATAGCTGGAAAAAAAATATCTGCTGGTATTGTCAGGGGTTGACTCGGCACAATTTCAATTTTGCGCCACGGCGTGTCATAAACAGCATGATCATAAACCCCGCCCGTTTTATAGCGAAATATGATTGTAAAGTCAAGTGTGCCACGTTCGAGTGGCTCATCATCAGGAGCTAATGAGAATTCTGGCGCAATAACTTTAAATAGAGGAATATGAATGTCGTCCGCTTGTTTTGTGCAAACATTACAGTCATCAAGCACTAATATTTTATATTGCGGAAATTCATGCTTGCCAAGTTGCCAAATATTTTCCTCACTGTCAACGAATTGAAGAGACACCTCGACTGGATGTAGATTATCGAAAGTTGGGAGGCGAAGTAGGGCAGCATCGTCACCACCCACGGGGACAATTTGCAATTCTTGGTCCGAAACCGCCAAACGATCTAATTTTATTTCTTGGCGATAATCACTCAATTTCACTGGCTCTGAGATTTTTGGTTTAAATTCCGTCATCCGGTATACCAATGGATACGATTTTTTCAGCTTGTCTTTGTTATCCAGGCGTCCCCCCGCCCAAAAAGTCTCCGAATCTTCCATATGCACAGTGAATATACCTTCAACTGGCCTCTCTAGGTGAAATTTATCCGCTAAACGATTAGTGACCTGAGTCACTTCACTCTTATTTTGTACATTAACTAAAGAATCTATTTCTCTGATCCGAGCACTCTGCTCATCATCAGCATCTATTTCTTGGATCCGAGCACGCTGCTCATCATAATCATTACTTAATAACAGTAAAACCGTTCTGGAAAAAAATAGTTCCTTACTCAGTTTGGTTTGAACAAAAGGTAGAATAAGGAATTCGGCCGTAAAAATTGGTGATTGTGAAAAATCACTGGTAAAAAGACAGTCTTTTTTGAGTGAGTTACTCAAGAATTTTCTGAAATTTTCTTTATTTAAATCAGTGGGTACTGGTTCCCCCCAATGAAAAAGAGAATATGGCTTGATGATTGACAATGGATCGCTCATTATACAAGTAGGTGATTTTGTCAAGCCAAAGAATACCAACGACAAGTGATCGATGTTAGGCCGATAGATCGGTATGGCAGTGCCTACGCTTTGCTTTTTTTGAATGCCATCAAATAATACTGCCGGCAAAGTCTTTTCGATCTGATTAATGTGATCCTTGAAATCTTTATTATCATCAATCAAGACAATAAAATGTGTACCCCCATCGGCTATCACACTCGTGCTCGCGATGAGAACAATAAATAACGCGATAATTTTCGCCAAAAATAGTTGGCGCATCAATAAATATCTCCTATATCAGTTAATCATAAATTTAGGACAGCAATTCCCGCTCATACTTTTAGCCCTCTTGATACAAGGGATTTCATTTTTGGTTTTCGTACCATTTTTCAAAAAAATAACTGGGTTGCTGAATTTCCAAAATTTCGAGCGGGAATTGCTGTAGCTCATTTTTTCACCTTATTGATGAACAAAAAATTCACAATAATATTCTGTAACCGTATTATAATACAATAAATATTAGATTTGTAAAAATTTTTGATGGTGGATTAGGGCGAGTAAAACTCTCATTTTAACAAGTTTTTTTATCCGTTTGTTTCGAGTATCCGTTGTACTACTTTGAACCTCTGTTAGTTATCCGTTACGATATGGCAGTGAAGCGTAGGGTGCGTCTTACGCACCATATCACCACGTTTCAAAATATACAGCGAACTCAAGAATGTCATTTTTGACCTAAAAATGGGTATTGACTTAGCCTTTATTTTATTACCTAAAAATGGCACCAATGTCGGTTATTTCACCAGTAATTCCCGCTCTAAAATTTGGTCATTCAGCATTTCTATCATTTTTGTGAAAAATAGCACGAAAAGCCAAATTTAATTCCCTTGTATCAAGTGAGTTAAAAGCATGAGCGGGAATTGCTGTTATTTCACTTAACACCTTGAATTTATTTAAGAAATATTAATTATTAAAGTTTATTTTTATTTTCCAAGCCTAAGGTTAAAACCTCCGTCTTTCAGACGGACAAATTTCATGACCTATCTTTAAGTGAGAAAATATATTTTCTATGTAAAAATAGAGAATATTTATGAAATATAGATACGGTAGTCATACTGTTTACGATATTGAATATCATTTTGTGTGGGTTACAAAGTATCGTTCCCAAGTATTAAAAGGCGATGTTGCATTAAGGGTACTAGTACATTGTCAAGCAGTTAATGTCTGGTAAAAATAATAAAAAATAATCTACTATCATATAGTTATAATTTTTATGACCAGACACTTAATGCTTGACAATGTACTAGACTTAGTGCGGCAAACTTGTGAAGCCTTTGAAATTCAAATTATCAAAGGGGTTGTCAGTAATAACGGGGCTATCCGCCCCGTATCCCGACTGAAAGTCGCCAAGCTCTCTAACCCACCCGTCTTTAGCGGGTGGTTGTTGAGTCATCATAAGGTGATCGATAAACAGCATTAAGTAATTGATTCATAAACTAAAAATAAAAGTAATTGCCATTTTTAGGCTATAGTTATCCAAAAAAGCTTTTTCGGCCCAAAATTTGTTGAAAATATTTTTTAGGAGCAATATTATTCTTTCTAACTCTATCACTCGAACTTCAAGTTTTTGATGTTATTTATGCGAATTAGGGGTTAAAACTTTCTCATCTAATGAAAACAATACATTAGAACAACCACTTGGTAGATACACGCCCAATTATTAATTTTAATCGTCTGTTTTTTCAATGACTTGTTCAACCCTTAATTCGCATTTAATTATCTTACTTACTGATGCTACGCACATTGCTTCCATAAGTCACAGTTTGTACCAGAAAGCGGAAGTTTCATACCATAATGAGGTTTGGTGGAAGGGCAACCAATCGGGGGCAACCAATCTATGTTATTCCAGAACCCGAAATTGGATAATTAAGGTTTTCAGTTGACTCTAGTCCAAGATTTCTCTTGGATGTCCAAACTCCAGTTGGGACTGAGGCTAAGATATTTCTCTTCCATACTATAGAAGGCTTACGCAACGGGTTGCCTCTATAATATCTCGCTCAATGTAGGGGCAATCCTTTAAGGTTGCCCCGATTGACTTATTTTGAAGCGTTGTGCGTAACATCACTTACTTAATGAGCCTCTTGCAAAACTCCCCAAAAAAGATATTTTTCAGTTTATCAAAATATTTTTTAATAGTGAGGCTCTTGCAAAACCCCAGGTTTCACCTCTTGCTCTTAACGTTCAACCCCTACGAGGTTGATATTGTTAAAAGAATAACCCCACTCGCCTCTTGCTTTCGCCCCAGGTGAAACCTGGGACAACCCCGATAGGGGTTGAATTTTAAGAGCAAGAGGTGAAACCTGGGGTTTTGCAAGAGCCTCTAGTAATAAAAAATAATATTTAATGCAAGAAAAATAAAGCAAAATTTAGAGATTTAAAAATGAAACTAAAAGAATCTTGCAAAACGATTGAACAACTGTAAAACAACAACTTACTGCTGGCTAATAATTGTAAGTTATTGATTTATATTTGCGTGCTGGAGTTTTGCAAGTTCCTCCAAATAAATTCTGACGAGCAACGATAAATCAACAGCTTGCATAGCATGATTTCGCTGTAAGTTATTGATTAATTGGTGCGTCGGAGTTTTGTAAGTCCCTCATTCCTTAAAAATATTATATGAGGGACTTGCAAAACTTTGATACCTAACTATAAATCAACAAGTTACATAGATTTAAGTTACATAGATTTATTTTAGGTGCTTTGGGCGCCCAAAGCTGAAGCTTTGGATTCCAACTACCGGAGGAAAAAAATTAAAAACTATGTCAATACCCAAATTAGTCCGAAAAACTTTAGCCGCTGTATTAGGCAGTCCCATCCTTCAAGCGTTCGGAGTGAGCGATGTCTATAACGTGTTGCGAAACCATTTTCAGCTAACGGCGGCTGAAATGACGTTAGCCTATCAAAAAAGTTATAGCTGCGCGTTGACTGCGATTGCGGCCGGGTTAGCGTCCGAAGCTCAATGGCAAAGTTTCTGGCAGAAAATCACCAATAGTCAGGTCGAGCGCGAGTTTGCTGGGCAAATCGTGGCCAAGTATTTGTTGCCCTTTGCCAATCAGCTGCGATGGGATGAGGCGGAGTTGGCGGCCTTTCGTCATCAAGCCCTTCAAACTTGCCAAGCGTTGGCCAACCAATATGAAACGTTGTTTCAAATCGCACCGTTTGAGTTAACGGACGACGAGTTGGCCGCGTTGGTGAATGAGACCGAAATCGCGTCGTTGTCGGCGCTGGTGTTGGAATATATTCAGTCGGTGCCCGAAACCAAGGGCTTGTTGACTGACTCGGTGGAGCAGTTTTTGGTCTATGATAATTTATTAGGCCATGCGTTGTTGTTTTTTCTGCAAGAAGAGTTGCGGAACAATAAACGCTTTAATACCACATTATCGCATTTACGACAACAGGGTTTATTGGTTGAAGTGCGAAATTGGCAAAGTGCGGAGGCCGAGTTTAAGGCCAGCTTGGACAACAAATTAACCACCATTGAGCAACAATTAGCGGCGCAAAATCAGCAACTGATTCAAGCTGCCAGTCAAACCGACTTAGAACAAGCGTTTCAACAAAAACAAGTGTTGTTGTCCGAACAACAAGCCTTGGCCGATATGCCAGCGCGGTTGCAACAAGCCCAAGCCAATTGGCAAGCCGCTTATGGTGAATTTATTCAGTTTTCGGAACAGTTTAGTGATTGGTCCGTGTTAGTTGGGACTCAATTGACACAAGTTCTTCAGGCATTGTCCGATTTGCAGTATCAGGTGGAACAAATTGATCGCAAGGTGGAACAAATTGATCGCAAGGTGGAGCAAATTCTCCAACAACTTAAGCAATGGGGCAAGCAGCTGGAGGTGTCCGCCCAAATCAAGCCTCGCGATGAGTTTACTCAATACAGTGGCGTAACCGAGGTCAAGATTCGCTCCGCCATTGCCCAGTTTAAAAAATTGCCCAATTATTTGGACCATTCTGAAGCGGCCCTATATGCCGGAAGTTTGTCGTCAGCGTTAGGAGATTTAAAGGTTGCTGAACAGACGTTCATTGATATTGTGAAGACGGCTAAAAACTCGCGTGACAAAGCCCTGGCTTATTTTAACTTATTTCAATTGTATCTACGGCGCGGTGCCGAGTTTTATGACCCCGCGTTGAAATACTTAAACCAGGCAATTGAACTGGAGCGGGCTTATCTGTTACACAATGTTGATCGTTTTCCAATGGAACGCATACTCGGTGCCGGTGGCATGGGCTGTGTCATATTGTGTCATGATCCGTTGGCGGAGGAGCGGTTACAGAAGGAGCAGTTTGTGGTTGTGAAGTGTTTATGGGAAAGTCAGCGCGGTGAACCTAAGCAGATTTTTGCCGAAGCGTTGAGGATGGCCAGAATTGCCGGAGACTCGGTGCCCAAGCCGTTGGACTATGGTTATGTCGATACCCATCGGCAAGAACGGGCTTTTTTCGTGACCGAATTCGTGGACAACGCGATGGATGGGGAAGCTTGGTTAACCAAGCAAGGGCCAATGAAATTCAGCACCGGCCTAGAGGTCGGCCTTCAAGTTGCCGAAGGCTTACAAAAAGCCCATCAACACGGCATTCTCCATTTGGATTTAAAGCCAGCCAATTTGTTGTTGCTGACAACTTCAAAAACGGTTTCCGTCAAAATCATTGATTTTGGCTTAGCCAGAATGGCGACCTCATTAAGACAACATGCCGCGCTAACCCAAGCCCGAGCCGCCCAAAGTCAGTTAGCCCAACAGATATTTGGTACCTTTGACTATGCGCCGCCCGAACAGTGGGGCGATTTAGAATATCGTTTGGTGACCGAAAAAAGTGATGTGTTTGCGTTGGGTAAAACCTTATATCGGTTATTTACTGGCCAGCGTCCTCAGCACAATATCCGTCGCAAGTATTTACCGGAGGCTTCCGCCGAGTTGCATGAGTTATTAGAAGACTGTGTCGAAAGTAATCCGGCTGACCGGCCGACGGTGGCTGAGGTCGTGGAACGTTTGAGCGTTTTAATATCTGAAAAACCGGTTTTTGAATTTGAAATCGTCACGGTCAACGCCAACGGAAAAATCATTGCTCGTGAACCAAAAACGGCTTGTTATGAAACCGAAGATTTAGGCAACGGTGTGACGCTGGACATGGTGTACATACCTGGTGGCACGTTTATGATGGGTTCGCCGGAAGACGAAGAAGAGAGATGGGATAATGAAGGACCTCAACACGAAGTCACTATCAAACCCTTTTGGATGGCCAAATACTTAGTGACTCAAGCGCAATGGCAGGCGGTGATGGGTGATAATCGATCATACTTCAAAGGCGATAATCGTCCAGTCGAACGGGTCTCCTGGAATGACT
>Ga0233403_10000594_pt1 | contig 17177 bp, 12 predicted proteins | sample Na_oxic_1_MG_FD_179866 | JGI IMG/M metagenome (GOLD analysis project Ga0233403, IMG submission 179866) | Seawater microbial communities from Saanich Inlet, British Columbia, Canada - Na_oxic_1_MG | ecosystem: Environmental > Aquatic > Marine > Inlet | place: Canada: British Columbia | collected...
AATTTTTCTACGCCATTTGGCAAACAATTAAGACGCAATGGTCATCACTCTGGCATAAGGATTCTAGGTTGTTAAAAAAGATGGGAATTCTTGGTTTAACTCAGTACATAACCGATGCTTTGGTTGCTTCGTATGATTGGGGGCAATTAGATATTTCTGATCCAGAACAAATTGCAAAGCATGTCAAAAAGTTATTGATTTATCAAGAAAAAAGGTTTTGGGAAGTCTCATGGGAGCCAAGCAGTTATGATACAAAGTCGGGACGTGCTTTAGTTGTTGACTCATTGGTACAAATCTCAAGAAACCGGCGAGCCGATGATTTGTGGTATGCCGATGTCAAAATCATAGATGTTACTCAATTGGAGACAATGGTAGAAGAATAAAAATATCAAGGTGGTAATTGGTTATTTCCATGATGAAGCTAATTATATCGTTGGGAAAGCCAATAAGATTGTCGTGACTGATAGTAGTGGTACGGTGTTGCTTTGAGTGAAGCTATTTTTTAGAGTGGCACTGGTAATCTGAATTAGCGAGCGTAGGGTGGGTAGAGCGACAGCGAAACCCACCATTTCGTTCTCTTCCTATTTGTGTTGTTTATAATGTGGGGTTGCGGTGGGTTTCGCTTCGCTCTACCCACCCTACATTTTTACTTTTAAAGCAAAGCGGCAACTTCGTTACCCGCTTGGTTTTCACCCACCATTCCTCAATTGTCTACAGTTTAGTACAACGGATCCGGGGAGTTAACGGATTGGTGTGTGAGCTATTCAGAGTGATGACTTAATACAGGCCCTTGCACCAATCCGATCACTCCCCCGATCCGCTGTACTATCGGTTCGGTTGTGCTTTGTTCTATCTAGTGAATATGCCCTTGCACCAATCCGTTAACTCCCCCGATCCGCTGTACTATCGGTTCGGTTAGATGTTTAGTACTTTGGCTCTGGGGAGTTAACGGATTGGTGTGTGAGCTATTCAGAGTGATGACTTAATACAGGCCCTTGCACCAATCAGATCACTCCCCGAGCCAAAGTACTATCGGTTCGGTTGTGCTTTGTTCTATCTAGTGAATATGCCCTTGCATCAATCCGTTAACTCCCCAGATCCGTTGTACTTAACATACATTGCACTACACCAATCCGGTCACTCCCCCGATCCGTTGTACTATCTGTTCGGTTATATGTTTAGTACTTTGGCTCTGGGGAGTTAACGGATTGGTGTGTGAGCTATTCAGAGTGATGACTTAATACAGGCCCTTGCACCAATCCGATCAATCCTCAGATCCGTTGTACTTATTTGATATTATACTACTCTCCTAAGTACAATGGCTCTGGGGAATTAACGGATTTATTCTGAGACCTCATATAATTAAGAGATTATATTGATTGTACGGCACCAATCCGTTAACTCCCCAGAGCCAAAGTACTAACACCTAATCCATTGCACTAACACCTAATCCATTGTACTAATATATCATGCCAAAACTAGCCGGGTAGGGTGTGCAAACGTCTTTTTGTTTGCCCACCATTCATCTCGTAATATATGACATGTGTGGGTAGAACAAAGCGGCAACTTCGTTACCCGCTTGGTTCAACCTGCCATTGCTTGATTTGGGGGGTGTTTATGTTAAGTACCGTGTGTGTAGAGTACAACGAATTGTCGAAATAAACGAATAATGCAATAGCAACTATGAGCCTTGCCTTTAATTCGATTATTTCGTAAATTCGCTGTACTCTATATACGCTGTACTCTACATCAATCAGTACAACGATGATGATGGTTAGTACAACGAATTGTCGAAATAAACGAATAATGCATAATGCAATTGCAATTACGAGCCTTTGCCTTTAATTCGATTATTTCGTCAATTCGTTGTACTGTTTACTTAAGAGGTAATTGCTTGGATACAAAAAATATTTACTTAGATGTCTGTTGCTTCAACCGATCCTTTGATGACCAAACTCAAGAACGAATCAAACTCGAAACAGAAGCAATCCTCTTAATACTTAAACGTTTTGAATTAGGACAATGGCAATGGATAAGCAGTGAAACAATGGACTTTGAAATTGACCAAACACCAAGTGTAGAACGTAGGAATCGGGTTAATTCTTTAATGGCATCATCAAAACCACATTTAATTTTACTTGATAACAACCTGATTAAACGTGGCTCCGAACTTGAAAAAAAAGGTTTTGATGCTTATGATGCCTTACATATCGCTTGTGCTGAACATGGACAAGCCGATGTTTTTCTAATTACAGATGACAAAATGTGTCGTTTAGGCAACCGCCATTCACAACAATTAAATGTTCGCATTGAAAATCCATTAAAATGGTTTCAGGAGGTTATAGATGAATCCACAAACAATGACATTAGAACAGATACGTCAAACGGGAATTGAAGTCTTAGTACATCATTTAGGAGCAGTTGGTATGATACGGTTTTTTCAACAATCTGAAACTGGTTGGGGAGATTATACCAAAGACCGGCATAAATGGTTAGGTAATAAAGATGTTAAAACACTTGCCAGTGAAATTATAGCCAAACGTAACCAGCGAGCGTAGAGTGGGTAGAGCTTCGCTACACTTCGTTACCCGCTTGGTTTTCACCCACAATTTGTCTGAATCAGTACAGCGAATTGTCGAAATAAACGAATAATGCAACAGCCATTATGAGCCCTTGCCTTTAATTCGATTATTTCGTAAATTCGCTGTACTCTATACAATAAATAATTATGATTGGCAACTGTAGGGGCAGCGTGTCTGCCCTTCTTTGAAAACAGTTTGGAAAAAAATACCATGACAGAAAAATTAGTTTTGTCACAATTTTATCAACTTCCTGAACACTTAAAAAAGGAAGTTTTACACTACATTACATTCCTAATGAAGGAACATGTTAATCAAGTTCAGCAAGTTAGAAAACCTAAAAAAAGAACCTTTGGCAGTGCTAAAGGCAAATATCAACTTGCCCCGGATTTTGATGCTCCATTAGATGATTTCAAAGAATATATGCCATGACATTTCTAATTGACACGCATACGTTCTTATGGTTCATAAATGGCTCTAATAAATTGAGTAAAACCGCAAAAGAACTAATTGAAAAAGATAATAACGATATTTTTATCAGTCCAGCCTTTGGGAAATTTCAATCAAAACCGCAATTGGCAAATTACAAATATCAGACAATTATGACACTGTGATTAACGACGTGGTTGAAAATGATATTTCAATTCTACCAATCAATTTTACTCAGTCATACAGAACCAACTGCCATTTCACCACAAAGACCCTTTTGATAGAATCATCGTTTCACAAGCTATTGTAGAAGAAATGAATTTGATGAGTTGCGATGATATTTTTGACTTATATTTACAAGATGGGGTAAAAAGAATTTGGTGATAAAGCTAGTATAATGGGTAGAGCTTCGCTACACTTCGTTACCCGCTTGGTTCAACCTGCCATTGCTTGATTTGGTTTGGGGGGTGTTTATGTTAAGTACCGTGTGTGTTGAGTACAACGAATTGTCGAAATAAACGAATAATGCAATAGCAACTATGAGCCTTTGCCTTTAATTCGATTATTTCGTTAATTCGCTGTACTCTATACAGTCGGGTAGAGTGTGAAAATGTCTTTTTGTTTGCCCAAATTGTCTGAATCAGAATTTTCAGGATTGTAGAATTTTCAGAATTGGCTCGTAAGTATTTGGTTTTAATTCTGTAAATTCTCAAATTCTGTAAATTATGATTCAGACAATTTGTATTAAGGGGACAATATCATGTGTTAACCACGAAATAATTGAGTCTTGTATTCCCCAAATTCATTTTGGTTTCCGTGATGTTTTCTTTAACTTCATTCTTGATATTGATTGAAATGACTGAAATAATGGAAGAAAAAAAATTACGCTTTAAAGATTGTACCCAGAAGCTTTTGGAAGAAATTTTTAATCTGAAGCAAGTTACCCAACATCAAGCCTTACAGAACTGGATTACACCAAAGAGTGAGGTAACACCATTCGAGAAACAATCGCTCCAGTATCTCAAAGATCATCTCTTGTTGTGTGGACAGACTTGGAATGAAACGGAATTGAGAGACCAGTTTATCGGGCCGTTGATCAGTTTGGTCAATTTTGACAATGAAAAGGTCAGGTATTTTGCCGAGCGAAATTTATCCGGGCTTATAGATGAATGGGAGCTTTCTGGACGAGTCGATGCCTTGATTGCTCAAGGACGTTGGGAACCTAAAAAAGTGTACTTCTGCATGAACGAATATAAAAAGGAAAAAGACCCAGAAGGCGATCCTGGTGCCCAAGCATTAGCTGCAATGATTGTCGCGCAAGAACATAATGCAGAGCAATCTCTTATATATGGGCTATATGTCAAAGGTAAACTCTGGTATTTTATGGTATTGTGTGGAAAAGAATATGCGATTACTGAACCCTACACAGCCAGCCGTGAAGATATTGTGGATATTTTTATGATACTCAAAACCCTAAAACAGATCATTTATGATGTTGTAAATCAAGCTCACACCTAATGGAAATCAATAATTTGTCTAGCCAGGTAGGGTGGGCAAACAAAAAGACGTTTGCCCACCATTCATCTCGTCATATCTGGTCTGGTATTTTTGAATGAGGTTTTGTTTTAACGTTTTGGTGGGCAACAAAAAAACCGTTGCCCACCCTACATTTTACATTCGTTTACATTATGTCTAATTATCATCGAGCCAGGTAGCGAGCGTAGGGTGGCGAGAGCGAAACCCACCATTTCATTCTATTTGCTCGGTGTTGTTTATGATGAATATATGGTTGCGGTGGGTTTCACTTCGTTTTACCCACCCTACATGAAATATTTGTCTGAATCAGCGAGAGCGAAACCCACCATTTCGTTCTCTTCCTCTTGGTGTGGTTTCTGATGAAGCGAAGGATTAAACCAACATGAAATTGAAATCGGTTAAACTGCAAAATTTCAGGGCAATTCAAGAATTGGAACTTCCATTGCACCCACAATTAACTGTTTTTGTAGGAAATAATGCTGATGGAAAAACAACCATTCTGGATGCCATTGCAATCGGTTTAGGCGCGATTTTGACTCGCTTACCTAATATAAAGGGTAAAAATTTTGGCCAATATGATTTACGTCAATCGTTAAAAAAAACCAATAAACGTCCTAAAATCACTGATTCTTTAGTAAAACATATCGAATATGCCCCTTTCGTTAGGGTGACTCTGACCGCTGAAACCAGAGAAAAAAACACCCTTATTTGGGATAGAACCCAAAATGCGAAAAAAACCAAGAGCAAAGATTTTTCTTCTCCTCTCAAATTGGCCCAATTAAATGAATATTTAGATAAAATTATAGAAGCTATAGATAAGGAAGAAGAAGCAGAAGTGTATTTACCCGTTGTGGCTTATTATGGTACGGAACGAGCGGTGTTGCATAATGCGGTGCGAAATTTTAACAAAGATTTTGATCGTTACAAAGCTTTAGAGCGTGCGCTCGAAGCTGACCAACGTTTAAGCGAAATGCTTCAATGGTTTGCTTTTCAAGAAGATATAGAAAGAAGATTAAGGGAAGCACAACAGGATTATACAATTAATTTGCCCGTTTTAGAGGCGGTAAAAAAAGCTATCTGTCAGATTATTCCTTATAGTTCTAATCCTCGTACCCTACTTAATCCATTACACCTGATTGTTACCATAGAACATCCGGGTTGGACTGAACCTGAAATACTTTCCTTAGAACAGCTTAGTGACGGCTATCGTACAACTCTCGCAATGTGCATGGATTTAGCGCGTCGTTTGGCACAAGCTAATCCCTTTTATGGGGTTGATTCATGTTTGGCCCCGGCAGTGGTATTAATTGATGAAATTGATTTGCATTTACACCCGAGTTGGCAACAAACGATTCTGAGGACCTTTTGCCAAATATTTCCTAACGTGCAATTTATCGTAACCACCCACAGCCAAGCCGTTTTAACCACAGTTAAAACGGAAAACTTATGGCAGTTGGAACGTTGCAAAGAAAACGGTATTTGTGCTTATCGCCCCATTATTAATCCTTATGCTTCTGAAAGTCACCGTGTTTTGCACAGTATTATGCACGTTGATCCACGTCCGCAAAATTTACCAGAAGTTGCTAATTTACAAGATTATTTGCAAATGGTCAATCATGGTGAATATGATACCAAAGAAGCTTTTGCTTTACGGCAAAGGCTCGAAGACAGTTTAGGCAAAGACGAACCTGGTTTAAATCTTGCCGATATGCTGATTTAATTAAAGGGGCCAGGGTCGAATTGTTTTTTAAACATTACAATTTGTATAAAAATCCAAAAATTAAATCAAGCCTGCCCTTTTTTTCTTCTTTGCTCCATTCCCGAAACAACCATCAAGTCTCGGATTTTGATACCTGCCAGGTTTTGAAAACCTGGCAGGTCTTATTAGAGCGGTTTTCAGTCAATCGAAATGGTCATACGATCTTTCCCAATACAAAGACTTTCAGCATTTTTACTGATGCAAAAACTAACTGTATAGAAACCTTGGGGTAATGGCCCTTCTGAAATAACTAATGGTGGAAAATTGAGCAAAGGACTCGAAATAGCACGTTGTTCACCAGCTACCCAACCATCAGGATATACATAAGAAAACATGCCAAAATCAGTATTTGCCGTAATCCACCAGTCAAAGGTTTCTTGATGATCACTATTATGATTAAGGCTCGCTGTCACAGAAATTTTGGTTTGACTGTCAGTTTGCAAAATATCTTGTCCATTGGCTTTAAGATCAAGGGAAATAAATGAACGAGTCACTGGTGGTGGTTGGTAAGCCATAAATGTTAAAGATAAAAGGTATTTGCCCGGTTCTCCTTCGACACGTAAAAAATCGCGGGCATGGGGGGTGATAACCTCTTGAGGCGAAACAATATCCAGAACTTCTTCCCAATTAATCGCAGCAAATTCATCAAAAATTGCCAACCCTTCGCCATTCAGCGGCGGACTGTGGCGAATGAAATAACGTATGGCTCGTGGATTATTTGCAACATCTGCGATGTCCGTTTCGTCTGGTGGCATTTGTAAATCGGCAATAATAGGTTGCCAAGCAAAAGTGCCGCCGGGATGGAGAAACGAATCCTCTTCACCAAAAATCTTATCACCTAAGCTCGCATAATAGCGAGTCACAATTCTAATGGGGCCAGCATTGTTGCCAGAAACATAACCAAATAAACTTAATTCTTTATTCGGATTGCTGGTGCCGGTTCCCATAATACGAGTGCGTTGACGAAAAGGTATTACCGAATCCGATTTATTTGTGCTAGTGCGTGTACTGCAAACTGCACCGTTACCCCAATAAGCAAACGAGCATACCTGACTAGATGCTTTAGTAGTGTCCCAACGCGCAGCTTCCAAAATTTCTTGATCTAAATCCCAGTCTTCAAAGTCACCAAAATAAAGTATATCTCGCCCTAGCCTCACTTTTAAAGCCGGAGTGATAGAATGAACTTTCAGTAGGGATTCCGTACTTTTGGTTAACTTTCTTAAATCCACAATTGTCATACCTGAATCCGGAATTTCTACATCCAATTCTAAGGTACGTTCAACCGTTTGAGGTTGCGCTTCATCATGAAAAGCCACCCATCCTTGCTGATTATAAGGATAAACTAAGGCACCATAATTGTGAGAAAATTCATTAACTCGACGCAATAATATATTGGCCAAATAACCGGTGAGCGGCTTTGGCACATAATCTTCAATATAAATTGGCAAGAAACGCACGTTTGTAACAATATCAGTTTGCATATCAATTCGCACTAATAAGCCTAACATCGTTTCTAGTCGTGCTTGGTCAAACATTAAATTGCCCAAACTATGTACGGTTATAATTCCATTGATTTTGCCAATACCTTGAGCAACGTGAGGATGGTGTCCAATGACTAATTTCGCCCCGGAATCTACCGCAGATTGAATATGCTTTTGAAAACGTTTGGTTGGTTCAAAGGTATATTCTTGCCCACCATGTAACTGTAAAATGGGAATGTAGGAAGCCTTCAATTCTCGTTGGGTTGCATTGTAAAGGCGTTCTTTGTCGCGTAAATCAGCGGCACCCCCATGAGTTTGTTCGGCAACATAACTAATACTGTGTTGACTACCACTCACTGAAGTCATTGATAAAAAGGCATAAGGGGTTCCTTTAATCATGGTGCGATAGGCTTGAAAAGCTTCTTCGGGGTTCAAACCAGCACCGCTGTGTGGCAGATTAATTGCGTTTAGCGTGGCAATCGTATCAACAACACCAATATCTAAATAATCATAAACATGATTATTCCCTAAAGAGACATAATCAACTCCTAGCCATTGCAAAGCTGGAGCCGATTCTGGCAAAGTAAAATAAGCATAATTCTTTTCCCAATGAGGGGTTGACGGATTGCGAGTCAAAGGTGTTTCCAAATTGAGTACACCCCAATCAGCTTCTAAGTAATAGGGGCGAATATAGTCCGCAACCGCTTGGCTACCCGGTAAAGGTTGAGAAGCCAAAATCAGTGCATTTGGATCATCTTGGGGTATTTGATCTCGGGGAGTCACTTCTTTTGGCTTAAGATAACGCCGCCCAAAAGAGGTATCACCACCAAATAAAAACCGAATTTCATTAGCTGGTTTAGGAGCTAACCAGATAGGTTCAATTTCTTTCTGTAGAACATTTTCCGGATAAAATAAGTAAACTGGAATTAATTCAGTATGATAGCCGGGGCGTTTAATTTCCAACAAACCGTTTTGACGGGGTAAATTGCCAAGTGAAAATTGCCCGTTAACATTGGTTGTTGTGGTTTCACCTAACAATTTGATTTCAGCACTTGGTAGAGGATTGCTTTGTTGATCCAATACAGTGCCTTCCAAAATAATAGAGGAAGAAGCCTGAACTGAAGGCATGCTAATAACACTTGCAAGAACAAAACTTGTCAAAATGGTGATTTGTTTTTTCATGGTTAGTATCTCTTTGGAAATGTATAATTAAGCGGTTGCTAAAGTCACCCGATTCCGCCCGGCATTTTTGGATTCATAAAGGGCAGCATCCGCCGCTTCAATCAAGTTTTGAGCAATTTTATATTGTGGATAATAAGCAATACCACTGCTAAACGTAATCTGAAATTTATGTTGTTGGGCTTGATGATACAGTTGGGAAAAAACCGCACGGCAATTTTCAATGATTTTTTTAGCACTTAATCCATCAGTGTTGGGTAAGATTATTGCGAATTCTTCACCACCACAACGACCTATATAATCGGTTAAACGAAATCGCTGTTTCAAAAATCGTGCTAATGTTTTTAACACCTTATCCCCAATATCGTGACCATAAGTATCGTTAATATGTTTAAAATGATCTAAATCTAACATGACAAAACTCAATGGCGTATTGGTTCTATTAGCCCGTTCTACTTCAATATGCAATTGTTCCAAAATATGGCTGTGGTTAAGCAAGCCAGTCAAATTATCTCTAATCATCAGACGACGTAATTGCCGAAAACGCTTGACATAGTAAGATACTACCTGAATGAGATCGTTAGCTAAAATTGGTTTGGTCAGAAAACCATCGCCCCCCTGTAGTATTGCATCTAATTGCTTGTCCATAGCATGTTCAGTAGAAAGATAAACAATTGGTATACCCGGTAACACATCCAACTGACGAATCACTTGAGTTAATTCGATACCCGTATATTTAGGCATGTATATGTCCATGAGGATGAGTTCGGGTAAGAATTGTTGTAATTTTTCCAACACGCTCATTGGCTCAATACATATTTGTACTTGCATACCAGCATTTTCTAAGATAATAGCATGATGACGCGCTAATTCGACATCATCATCTACAATGAGAATGCGGTAAGGTTCATCCAGTATTTTCTTTGTCAATATATCTAACCACTCAATCAGCTTGCTAATATCTATTGGTTTGGTCATATAAGCATTACCACCAACTTTGACTGTAGCAAGACGAGCTTTAAGATCATCTTGAGCGGAAATGAAAATGAAGGGAATGTGCTGATGATACTTTTGTTGAATTTTTGCAACCACTTTTGGCCCCACCAAGTTTCCTTCTGGTAACATGATATCCATAATAATGGTTTGTGGAATTTTTTGTGCTATGGCCGCCAGAAGTTCACTTGCCTTGGTCAATACTTTGACTGAATAACCAAATGTTTCAACCGGTTTAGAAATATGATTTGCTAACTCAATATCATCTTCAACTAGAAAAATTAACGGTGGTTCTTCTACAGTTGAAGAATATAAAATTGGCTTGTCATCTGGTGGCAAATCAATCTTTCCTACAGTTTCAACAGCTTGTTTGAGTTCATCTAGCAACATTTCAATCTGTTGTGATTGTGTTTCATCTGGTTGAATGACAGCCGGTTGTGAGTGTTCTTCATAAAGTTGCCTATCCGATTTGAACCGTAATTCAAGGATATTTTCTAATTGTCTTGCTTTCTCACCGATCTGAACAAATTCAAATGTTAAACTAGAACCTACCAGCGTATGAATTTCACGATAAAATTCAAAGAATAAATCTGGTTGCCAATTGGCTTTAAGGGTTTTCCAGTAATTGTGTAAATTGTCTACACGTCCGTTGAGCCTATTTGCAAAACTTTGCCGTAAAGCTTGTTGTTGTTTGGCTAATATCTCTGAGTTGTCTGCCATAGTGATTTATTCCATATAAAAATGAGTACCGAAATTAAAAATTAAGGTGGGCAAGAAAAAGCCCTTGCCCACCCTACATTAAAGAAATCCGATTTTTTAGAAAAATCGGATTTCTCGTCGAGCTTTGAAACAACCAAAATCCTACCTAATTGCCTTTGCCTTTATTGCCTTTGCTACTTTCTTTGCAGGCACCTAAGCTATCACCGTGTTCAAGATGTGCAGGGACCGCATTTTCTGAAATGCTGATGGTTTGCGGGTTATCTTCGTTGCCAGGCGGTATATGGCATAGAGTCACTTTTTTGTTACCGTTGTCACCGTTATTGCCGTTGTCACCAGTATCACCATTATCACCATTATCGCTGTTATCATCTTCACCATCATCTTGGCTAAGACAATTTAGTGCGCTTCCACCGGCACTTGGCGTACTTCCAACCGGAACTGTGATGGTTTGCACGGTAGCATTGTCAGGATTGCCCGCGTATGCGCTTATACGCAGTTCATTGTCACCCGCTTGCATCGGTACTTCGGCTTGGAAACTACCATCTAGTAAGATTTCCGCTGCAACTGTAACTGCCATTGTAAGATTAGTTACATCAACATTAGTGACATCGGTTAGAACTAAATGTGTAAGGGCATCCCCTAACTCGTTTAGGTTTTCGATACCCAACTGACCAATGGTGCCCGGTACGCCAGTAATGGCTTGCACGGCTGGCATAGTGGTCAAATTACGGGTGTAATCTATTGGCTGAATGACAATCGGGTAAATCCGCGCCTCAGCATCTTTAGCTCGATAAGCCGCATCTAAGGTAGCTACACGATCTTCTTTTTCTTGGGTCATACCACTACCAAAAGGCAAAGTTGGTATGCCATCCGTAACGAATAAAATGTTTTTCTGAGCAATTGGGCGAGCATCTGCCAGTGCTTCAAAAGCTTTGTCAATCGCTATGGCCATATTGGTTCCGCCTTTTGGGGCAGTAATACCGGCAACCGCATTGCGTAAAGCGTCCCAGTCATCCGTCAGAGGTGATTCTAGTGTTACATCTTGCGAGAAACTGACCAAAGCCAACCGAACATTGTCCATATTTTGAAGCATGTCTATCAAGCTATTAGCCGCTATCCGTTCATATTCCAACACGCTGGGATTGCGCTCTCCTTGTTGTGGCCCTTCACGCTCGGTACTACCAGAACGATCAATGACTAACACCAAATCCAATGGGCCAGGTTGGGCTTCCATCGCCGCTTTACCCTCAAACATCAGCGTCTGGGCCTTGCAATTCGTTGGAACATGCCATTGTGAACCGTTTATTGGTGTGATAAGTTCTAACAACTCCGGTTTGGGAAGGGACGTAATAACAACTCCGCCTACCTCATCGTCTGGTTCAGAAGCCATCCCCAACGTCATTTTTATCTTGAGTTTGGAATTATTCGTGTGTCGTTCGGCACCGAATAGATCAAACCGATAAGTTTCTCCGTCACTGAGTCCCAAGCTATCAAGCCTAACACCTCGGTTAGCCGCGCCATTAACCCCACCAATATCTACCACCAATTCGTCATTGATGAAAACCCACACTCCATCATCGCCTTGAAACCGAAACTCTTGCCCCGGTTGATAGGTGAACTGAGCATGAAGTTCATAAGTAAAATGAAAATTGTGGCGAAGTTCTTCGTCACCCAATAATTGCCCATCAATCGGATAAAAATGGTTGTTCTTATAAACATAATCACCTTTTTTGTCTTCCTCTAAGGTAAGACTAAAGGGCATAGATTGATTGGCACCAGTATCACTATACCAATCACTTAGCTGAGTCATGGCACATTTATTGTCTGCCACCATAACCGGTTTGCCAGAATAGCTGAGGGAATTTTCCACACAGCCGGTTTTATGTCCAGTGACTTCGCCCTCAAAATCCGAATGGCTACTGCTGAAATCACGCAAAGTACCATGTAGTTCAATCGTGTCAGCAAAGGCGGCACCACTACTCGCCCCTAGCGCTGTCAACAAGCCGCTGACTAACAGTTTTTTCGAGAAATTATTTGACATTATATAGTTCTCCTACTATCGTTGATAAAAAATTAGTAAATCCCCTTGAATTAACCTTGACAAGGTTTCATATCCGGGAAACGAATATCCACCTTCATTGAAATCGGCGCAAAACCCTTTGCATTTACCGTTAGGATTTGACAGATTTCATTGCCAATACCTACCACTGTAAAATGGCCTTCCCCATTGGTGTGTTTTTCCGCTTCAACACCATTAAGTGACACCGTTGCACCCTTAATCGGCTTGTGGTTAGCATCCACAACTACTCCAGAATAACGTCCTTGCGCTTCACCACTAGAGTTGAGGACAAATTCAGCCTTCTCATTCCATTTCAAATTAGCTTCGTAAAATTGCATACCATCATCACCTTCCACCTGTAAGCCAAGCAAACTGAGTTGTGAAGTACTGAAGTCAAAAGTTGGTGCTGGACTATCTATAAACGCGCAGTCATCACCCAATTGTGTCCACTCAGTCAATACAAAAGACCATCTTTCCGAAACTTTCTGAAGTTCGACTGCCACAAAGTCCAGTGTTTCAGAGGGATCATTCAACACCTCTACAAGCGGGAGATTAACAGTACCGGTATTGGCGTTATAAACCGGTTTGTCTATCATCGCACTGGTACAATTACCACCATACGCGACTGGACTGGATAAGCCAAGAGCCAAACTAGGTATGGCTAATTGTATGGCTTTTTTGAGAGTTAATTTCATTTTTAAAATACTCCGGTTAAAAGTTAAAAAAAAAGTAACGACTCCGGGCAACCACAAGAGATTGCTACTACGTAAGAATTTGTCGGACAATCATTTTATGGTTATTGGATATTGTAGTGGCAATCCCTTGTGGTTGCCCTGAATGGTCACAAAAAAAGTCTTTCTATTGATCAATACCTTCGCCAATTTGATATTTGTTTCGGGAATGGAGCGAAGCGGATTTCCCGAAACCCCGATATTACTGGGTTTAGGGAAATCGTACCTCATTCCCTTCACCCCCAATTTTGACATTGGCGAAGGTATTGTTGATAACAAAAACTATAGAATTAATATGCCCCTCGTGCTTTTAATACCGCTGGCCCGGTTTTGAGCAAGATTAAAAAGTCAGTCCAAAATGATTGTTTGCGAATATATTCCAAATCTAGTTCTACCTGTTGTTCAAAAGGAATTTCAGAGCGTCCCGATATTTGCCAAATACAGGTAATGCCGGGTGTAACAGCTAAACGATGATGTTGATAGCACGTATATTGGGCCACTTCGTCAGGTAGTGGTGGACGTGGGCCTACTAAAGACATATCGCCAATCAACACATTCCACAATTGTGGAAGCTCGTCAAGAGAAAATTTACGAATAAAATGACCAACCCGAGTAATGCGTGGATCAGTTTTCATTTTAAACAATACCCCACCTTGCATTTCATTCTTCTTTATTAAAGCGTTTTTGCGTTCTTCGGCATCAATATACATAGAACGAAATTTCCAAAAGACAAATGACTTACCTTGTTTGCCTACCCGCTTTTGAAAAAACAAAAATGAGCCCGGAGAATCTATACAAATTATCAAACTGAGAATTAACACTAATGGACTTAATAAAATTAACAACGTCCCAGATACAACAATATCAAAGCCACGTTTGACTAATAAATTCGTATGTATTGCCTTGATTTGCCATAATGGATAATTTGGGAAAGCCAATAATACCTGATTGCATAACATAATTCTATTTTTCCTCTGTGTCAATCAATGATTAATAAATTTTTATAAACAAATCTAAAATTTTTCAATTTTCTCATAACATAGCATTTGGTGTGCCAAATATAAAAAATTCTTTATTTTGAATAGATTAGATAAATATAGGATTGTTTTTGGAGCAAAATTGTGTGATATGAGACACTTAAACTGTTTCAAACTGTTTCAAACTGTTTCAACTGTCTCGAACTGTCTCGAATAAATAACCATAACTACAAGGATTGGATATAAACAAGGATAAAACCTTTGAATTTTAACGGTTTTTGGAATTTGAGTTAGGAATGCTCATGAAATAATTTTCCGGTTTCTACCTGTTTCGGGAAATCCGCTACGCTCCATTCCCGAAACAAAAATGGCAAATTATTTCGTATCCATTCCTTATCCTTTCTTATATCAAATCCTTGTAGTTATTAGCTTTCAAATTTAGCTAAACGTCGATAAAACGTGGCACGACTAATACCTAAAAGTTTAGCAGCGCGGCTCCGATTGCCACCGGTCTCTTTTAGCGCATTATACAAATGGGTTTTCTCATCGGCTTCGATTTCAATGTCAAGAGCCTGAAGTGTTTTGGATTTTATTTCTGGTGGCTCTGAAATATCAGATAATGCGATTTGAATTTCTGGTGGGATATCCTCAGGTTGAATCACTGATTTTTGGCAATGGATAAGGGCATATTCAATCGTGTTTTTAAGCTCACGTACATTGCCGGGCCAATCATAATTTTGTAAATAGCGCATTGCTTTGACACTGACTTGATTAACCGGTTTACCGGTGGAAACCCGATTTTCGGCAAGAAATGCCGAGACAAGTAAGGAAATATCTTCGCGCCGTTCACGCAATGAAGGTACTTTAATTCTGCCAACCCGGAGGCGGTAAAATAAATCTTGGCGAAACCGCCCTTGGGCAATTTCTTCATTCAAATTTTTATGAGTAGCAGTTAAAATACGCACATCAATTTTACGAGGTTTGGAATCGCCAACTCTGGTAATTTCCTTCTCTTGCAACACCCTTAGCAAACTGGTTTGCATACTTGAAGGAATATCTCCGATTTCGTCCAGAAAAAGTGTGCCCCCTTCTGCCGCCTCAAAAAAGCCTTCTTGCTCGGTTACCGCCCCCGTGAAAGCACCGCGCCGATGTCCAAACAGTTGGCTCGCTAATAATGACTCGCTAAGTCCGGCACAATTTACCGCTATGAAGGGTTGGTGACTGCGCGAACTAGCTGCATGAATACCACGAGCCACAAGCTCTTTACCGACACCCGTTTCGCCCTCAATCATAACTGTCCAATCACCTTGCGCCACCTTTTCAAATATTTCATACATTTGCAACATTGGTTTACTGTTGCCAACCATTTGTCCATAGTGGGGTTTATCCAGTTGATGCCGTAACTTGTAAATTTCAGATACATTGTAAATATAGAGAATATGGCGTTGTGAATCCTGCGGATCATCTCTGATATCACATTCAAGCCAATGTTGTTGGCCCCCAGCCGTTTCACAAGTCATGGAAACACGAGTTTGTTCTTTCGTCGGCAATTTCATCATTTGCCGAAGTTGTTTCTTTGATTCCGCTTCAAATAGTAAGACATCCTCCCATTTTTTACCGATAATATCAGCAAGTGGTGCGCCACTTAAATAAGCACCGGATTCACTGATAAAGACAATTTTATCTTCAATATCAATAATTACTGTGCTTATTTCCAGTTGATTAAGGATCGAGAGCCAATCCTTCTGTTGTTTTTCCAACTGCTGAATATTTTCTTTAAGTGCTTTTTGCAATTGATGAAGTTTGATATGAGAGTTAATTCTGGCTAACACTTCTTCATATTGAAAGGGTTTATTCACATAATCGGCAGCCCCCAGTTCAAAACCGGTTACTTTATCACTCCCGAGCTGAGCCGTCATAAAAATGATGGGAATATCTTTGGTATTTTGCTGCGATTTAAGTTGTTTGCAAGTTTCAAAGCCGTCCATTTGAGGCATGACAACATCTAATAAGATTAAATGGGGAAGTACTGAGACAGCTATTTCAATACCTTCCTTACCATTTGAAGCAAGTAACACATTGAATCCGGCTCCAATTAAGTGTATTTGAATTAATCTTTGAATATCAGGATCATCATCAATCACAAGTATTGTATCGGTCATTTGTTTGGTACTCCTTAGAATCTATCAAAGCTAATTCTGAAAATTCTCAAATTCTGCAAATTCTGATTCAGACAATAAAAGGGGGAAATATCTTAGAAATTTACTGATTGTAACGGATTTTTGGGATGGTTTAAAAATTGGAAATATGACGAGATTTTGTGGAACCCAAATTGTCCGCAGAAATCCGATTTTTTGTCAAAAATCGGATTTTTTTGAGCCCCCTAAAATGCCTCCCCAAAATCCGTTACAATCAGAAAATTTAGCTAAGGTTGTAATTTATATAAGTTAAGAGGTAACATGTCAGCTATTATCAGCGAATAAATAAGTTAGTAGTTATTATTAATACCTTCGCCAATATCAAAATTTATTGTTTCGGGAATGAGGTACGATTTCCCGAATCCAAGATAACATAACATAAGAGTTTCGGGAAATCCGCTTCGCTCCATTCCCGAAACAAATAAGTGAATTTTAATAGTTGGAGCCAAACCTCTGAGGTTTTGAAAACCTCAGAGGTTTTTAAGTGAATTTGTGTTATCGTAATTTATCAATCCCACCTCTTATTGAAAAATTAA
>Ga0233403_10000595_pt1 | contig 17159 bp, 3 predicted proteins | sample Na_oxic_1_MG_FD_179866 | JGI IMG/M metagenome (GOLD analysis project Ga0233403, IMG submission 179866) | Seawater microbial communities from Saanich Inlet, British Columbia, Canada - Na_oxic_1_MG | ecosystem: Environmental > Aquatic > Marine > Inlet | place: Canada: British Columbia | collected...
TAAGAAAAAATGCTCTTTGTAAAATTCGTTTCCGATTTTTTTGAAAGCAAAAACTGAAAATCTCATTTTTTTTACTTTTTTTATACTCTATTCGTTAAAGAGTTTTAAGAGTTTTGCAAGAGGCTCACCATTAAAATTAATATACCACCCTCAGGGAAACCACAAGGGATCGATAAATTCGGATAATTTATTTTTTTCAAATGCTATCAGTTTTTAGCTTTAACCTGAACTATTAACATAAAAATCTTTAAACTCGATGTTCAAGTTTTTTAGCGTAACTATATAACGACAAGGATTACTTATAATAAAGGATAAAAACATCACAATGAGTTCGTTAAGGAACACTACCCTTTATAATCTAAGAGACATCAAACAAAAATCACCGTTCGAAGAGAATAACAGAACTCATCTGGGACGTGTTTTGATTTAATCCTTTATTATAAACAATCCTTGTAGTTATAGGCTTTGGAAGGAAACTTGATCATCGAGTTAAAAATCAAACATTAAAAAAATCAGATAACTGATAATCCACTAAAACCTCTTTACTTTAAATTTATTGTTTTGTGATTGAATCTCAGTTATAATATTTTCATAAAAAATTACCAATGACTTGATGAACAAGTGTTTTGTAAGTAGTTGATTTAAAAAATAAATATGAGGTCATTGCGCTAAAAAATTATTTCCCAATAAAATCAATGAAATGAATGACATATATAAACACTCAAAAATTTTTGCGTAGCGAAATCAAATAACATTAAAAACTTGCACATCAAAAATTACCAAAAAATAAAGGTTCTTCGTTTATGCCTCAAATGAAAAAATCACAACAACATCAATGGCTCGTTGAATGGAATAACACTCAAGCTCATTTTCCTGATGATAAATGTATTCATCAATTATTTGAAGCACAAGTCGAACGCTCCCCTGATGCGATAGCTGTCGTTTTTGAAAACTCGCGCCTGACTTATCAAGAACTTAATCAACGCGCCAACCAATTAGCACATTATCTAAAAAAGTTGGGGGTGAGGCCTGAAATATTGGTCAGTATTTATATGGAACGTTCTTTGGAAATAATAATAGGATTATTAGCTATTCTTAAAGCGGGTGGTACTTATGTACCGTTAGATCCAATCTATCCTCGTGAACGTTTAGCTTTTATGCTGGAAGATACACAAACGCCAGTGTTATTAACCCAGAAAAATTTGAAGACCAAATTTTTTGGAAAAAAAGTACGTGTGCTATCTTTAGATACTCATTGGAAAATGATTTCAAGGGAGCGTGATAAAAATTTGAACAGTGGGGTTAAGCCCAATAATTTAGCTTATGTCATTTATACTTCGGGTTCCACTGGAAAACCTAAAGGTGTCTGTTGCAACCATATCGGTGTCGTCAACCTCTTGACAGATTTTGATAAGCGTAAACGGCTTTCTGTTGGTGATAATTGTAGCTTATGGACAAGTATTAATTTCGACGTTTCGGTTTATGAAATTTTTTCGGCTTTATTGGCAGGAGGCGCACTATATATAATGCCAGATGACGTGCGTTCTGATACCAAGGCCTGCATAGAATGGTTCAGTTCCCAAAAAATCGGTAGCGCGTACATTCCACCTTTTATGTTAGCTGAACTTTTAGATTGGTTGAAAAAATTATCAGGAAAACTTTATTTGCGCCGACTACTTGTTGGAGTAGAACCGATTCAGGAATCATTATTAGTTTCGATAAGCGAACATGTCAAGGGGTTACAGATTATCAATGCTTATGGGCCAACAGAAGCAACCGTTTGTTCAAGTTTATATTCTTTACCGTTCCAATGTACTCATAACAAAAAGACACCAATTGGCAAACCTGTACAAAACACACAACTCCATGTATTAGATAAGCATCTACAACCGGTTTCTACTGAAACAGTCGGCGGTGAATTATACATAGGCGGTGTTGGTTTGGCACGAGGCTACCTTAACCGTCCTGAATTGACTGCCGAAAAATTTATCCCTGATCCTTTTAGTGATGATCCTAATGCACGTTTATACAAAACAGGTGATTTAGTTCGTTATTTACCTGATGGCAATCTTGAGTTTGTCGGGCGCATTGATCATCAAGTGAAAATTCGTGGTTTTCGCATTGAACTTGGGGAAATTGAGGCAATACTCAATGAAGAGTCTTCAGTGCAACAAGCGGTCGTCATTGTTCGTGAAGATGACCATGGCAATAAGCACTTGGTTGCCTATATTGTTTCTAGTCTCATGCCTGAACGTTTCTCGGTACAGGACATTTGTCTGATTGAATTTGATGATGATTCGCTCATCGCGCTCAAAACAGAAGATATTTCTCGTAAAGGGGCTCGTTTAGTCGGTGTACCTCCGACGGTTACAACTGGCCAAAGCGTCCGTTTATGTATGCAAATACCGACGGTTTTTTCAGCGGAAAAGTGGTTAAAAGGCCGTGTTGCTTGGTGCGAAGGTCAACAGGCAGGTATTCAATTTACCATTTCTGCAACAGAATCTGCTTCTCCTTGCAAAAATGTAGAAGAACTCCTCGAAAAAATTGACTCAGGAAACGTTGAAGTCACTTTGGGTCAAGAAGATTTAATAGAAAATGCTGTTGAAGTTAAATATGAGGGGTCTTGTGGCCCAAAAGTCACTTTAAAACGTTTACCAATCCAGAGTGATTGCCTTGCTGAATATGCAAGTCATGGACAACTCACACCGTTAAGAACTGAAAATATTTCTTATGACGGTGTTCGTGTCGTAAATGTTCCTCCAACTTGGCTGGTGGGTCAAAAAGTTTGCTTATATATGCACTTACCTCAAGTAGAGGAAGAGTTGTGTTTAGAAGGTTCTCTCGTTTGGTGCCAAGAAAATCGGGCGGGCATTCAATTTTCTAACGCATCAAAGCTTAAAATGCAGGTTTGTCAAGCAGTAGAAAAACTGTTCAAAAACCATAAAATTTTAGATGTGATACAACGGACTTCTGTGGCAGCGCAACATCTACGCAATTTTTTAACAGAAAAACTGCCCGCTTATATGTTGCCGTCTAACTTTGTATTCATAAAAAACATGCCGCTCACCCCTAATGGCAAAATCGATCGCAAAGCACTCGCGGCCCCTGATCACAACTATCCCGATCTGATAGAAGAAGATTTTGAGGTTGCTCACACGCCGACAGAGGAAACTTTAGCAGGTATTTGGGCTGATGTGCTACAAATCGAACAGGTGAGTATCCATGATGATTTTATTTATTTGGGTGGACATTCATTATTAGCTACCCAAATTATGACTCGCTTATGCGAAGTTTTTCAAGTAGAATTGCCTTTGCATAGTTTGTTTGAATGGCCTACCATTGCGAAATTAGCTGAGCGCATAGATACCTTTAGTCAAGAAGAAAAATTTCGTCTGGTGGTGCCTCCACTGAAACCGATTACTGAAAAAACGGACATTCCGCTCTCTTTTTCACAACAACAAATATGGTTGCAGACCCAACTGGCACCTGATCTACCAGTCTATAATGAACCATTTACCATTCGTTTTGCTACCCCAATTAATGTGACTGTGCTAGAGCAAAGTTTCAATGACATTTTGCGCCGTCATGAAGCTCTACGCACCACTTTTACTAGCATTGAAGGGCAACCTATACAAGTGGTTTCCCCTTTTAAGGCTTTTAATTTGCCAGTGCTTGATTTGCGCGATTTGCCAGCAGCTAGTGAACGGGAATCTGTCGCCTTGCAACGGGCCACTACCGAGGCGAAACAACCCTTTGATTTAAGCAAATATCCATTGTTTCGTGCCACCTTGATGCAATTGGATGAGAAAGACTATCGCCTCTTTCTCACTTTTCACCACATTATTATTGATGGGGTGTCTGTCTATCATGTTTTTTTATCGGAACTCACAACGCTTTATAAAGCCTTTTCTCAAGGGAAATCATCGCCACTTTCACCTTTGTCTATTCAATACACTGACTTTGCTATTTGGCAACGGCAATTGTTGCAATCGGAGCTATTACAGAATCAATGGACCTATTGGAAACAACAGTTGACAAATCTGACCGTCTTACAATTGCCCACTGATCGTCCATACCCAGCCGTTCCAACTTTTAGAGGTGCAAGACATTGTTTAGCAGTATCCAAAGAACGCCTTGACGCACTGAAAGAATTAGGTCGTAAGGAAGGGGTCACTTTGTTTGTTGTTCTGTTAAGCGTTTTTAAAACCTTATTGTACCGTTATACTGGACAGCATGATATTGCCGTGGGGACTATCACCGCTGGGCGTAATCGTGCCGAATTAGAGCCAATGATGGGTTACTTTCTAAATACGCTGGTTTTGCGTACCGATTTTTCGGATAACCTAACTTTCCGCCAACTATTACATAGGGTACGGGAAGTCACCGTGGCGGCTGTCGCTCATCAAGATTTACCCTTTGAACAATTGGTGAATGAACTCCAACCAAAACGTAGCTCTAGCACTAACCCGCTATTTCAAGTGATGTTTGACCTTGATCCGCCGATATCAACCCTTAATTCGGATTGGACGCTCAGTCAACTTGATATCCAAACTGATACCGCCAAGTTTGACTTAACCATGGAATTGGATGAAAGGGCTGACGGGATGATTGGTCGCATTGAGTACAATACGGATTTATTTGATGAAGAGACCATTATCCGTATGATAGGTCATTATCAAACGTTATTAGAAGGTATTATAGTCGAGCCAAAACAGCCTGTTTCGCATTTACCCTTGTTAACAGCACAAGAACAACAACAACTGTTGGAATGGAATAACACCCAAACGGATTTTCCAGCCGATGTCTGTATCCACCAATTATTTGAACGCCAAGTTGAACGTACCCCTGATGCGGTGGCACTCGTTTTTGAGGAAAAACAACTCACTTACCAAGAATTAAATGGCCGATCAAACCAACTGGCACATTATCTTATCAAATTAGGTGTAAAACCAGAAACATTGGTAGGTATTTGCGTTGAGCGTTCTTTGGAGATGATTATTGGATTATTGGGTATTCTCAAAGCGGGAGGGGCTTATGTACCATTAGATCCAACATATCCGCAGGAACGTTTAGATTTCATGTTAGAAGATGCTCAAGTCTCAGTACTGTTAACTCAAACAGGTGTGATTGATAAATTACCCTCTCACTCGGTTTCTACAATCTATTTAGATACTGAGTGGAGAAAAATATCGCATTTCAATGAGGGAAATCCTTTTGCTGAAGTGACACCAGAAAACTTGGCTTATGTTATTTATACGTCGGGTTCTACTGGAAAACCTAAAGGTGTGAGTATCATACATCGTGGTGTGGTGCGATTAGTCAAAAACACTAATTACATTAAGATAACCAAAGAAGAAATTTGTCTACAGCTTGCACCGATTTCATTTGATGCTTCAACCTTTGAAATTTGGGGAACTTTGCTCAATGGTGCCAAACTGGTTGTTATGCCTCCCCATGTACCGGCTTTAAAAGAATTGGGACAGGCTCTACAACACTATAAAATTACGACACTGTGGTTGACGGCAGGTTTATTTCATTTGATGGTAAACCAACGGCTAGAAGATTTAGGACAAGTGCGTCAATTATTGGCAGGTGGTGATATTTTATCTGTACCTTATGTCAAAAAAGTACTTCACACGTTCAAAAATTGTCAGTTAATTAACGGTTATGGGCCAACAGAAAACACAACTTTCACTTGTTGTTATCCAATGAATAATTCTAGCCAAATTAATGATACGGTACCTATTGGGCATCCCATTGCTAATACCCAGGTTTATGTATTAAATACTCACTTACAACAAGTGCCTATTGGGATTTACGGCGAACTTTATACTGGTGGTGATGGTTTAGCTCGTGGTTATTTTAATAGTCCCGAATTGACTGTCGAAAAATTTATTCCTAATCCCTTCAATAATAATCCAAAAACTCGTTTGTACAAAACTGGAGATTTAGTTCGTTATCGATCTGATGGTAACCTAGAATTTTTAGGGCGCATTGATCATCAAGTTAAAGTTAGAGGATTTCGCATCGAATTGGGAGAAATTGAAGTAGCACTTAGTCAACATCCTACTGTGCAAGAGGTGATAGTCATTGTTCGTGAAGATATACCTGGTGATAAACGTTTGGTAGCCTATATTATTATCAAGCCACAACAGGTATATTCTAGTGGAGAACTGCGTCGTTTTTTGCAAAATCAATTACCTGACTATATGATACCTTCAGCTTTCGTTATACTAGAAAGGTTGCCACTCACGCCTAATGGCAAAATAGACCGAAGAACTTTGCCACAACCAGAAGTACAGCGTGTAGATTTAGAAACCTCATACATTGCTCCCCAAAATGATATTGAGCAAAAAATAGCAACCGTTTTGCAAAGCGTGCTGCGTGTCGATCAAGTCGGGATACATGATAACTTCTTTGAATTAGGTGGTAACTCTTTATTGCTGATACAAGTACAAGAGAAATTAGTAAAGGTATTAAATCAAAAAATATCTGTATTAACGCTGTTTCAGTATTCCACCATCAGTACTTTAGTTGATTATCTAGAGTCTTCGTTCACAGAGCAACATGAGCAAACTATTGTTCAAGAAGACATTGAACGGACATCTAAAGCCAAAATAGCAAGACAACAACGCCGAAAAAAACGTAAGTAATCTTCATTTTTACTGTTCTAACGTTTTCGCTATGGAACAAGAAAAAAGTATAGTATTTAAAATATGGATAATTCACATAGTAACGATATAAGCGAAGAAAGCATTGCCATTATCGGTATGTCGGGCCGATTTCCGGGTGCTAAAAACACTGATGAATTTTGGCAAAACCTTAAAAATGGGGTTGAATCAATCACGTTTTTTTCTGATCAAGAACTGATTGATGCGGGCATTGATCCGACTGTCTTAAAAGACAGTAATTATGTTAAAGCCAAGGGAATATTGGATAATGTGGCTAATTTTGATGCCGCTTTCTTTGGCTTGAGTCCCACAGAAGCACAAATCACAGATCCCCAACAACGTCTCTTTTTAGAATGTGCTTGGGAAGCACTTGAAAACGCTGGTTATGATCCGAAAACTTATACAGGTTTAATTGGTGTTTACGGTGGTATAGGTACCCTTGATACTTATTTGTTCAATAACTTATTTGCTAATCATGAACTCAGAAAAATGGTTGGTGACTTTCAAATTGGCCTAAATAATAGTAGTGATTCTGCTTGCACCCGCACTTCTTATAAACTCAATTTGCGTGGACCCAGCGTTTCAATACAAACTGCCTGTTCTACTTCTTTAGTGGCCGTTGCCATGGGCTATCAAAGCCTATTAGATTATCAATGCGATATTGTGTTAGCCGGTGGTGCAAGTATCTCTTTCCCACAAAAATCGGGATACTTATATCAAGAAGGTATGATATTTTCACCCGATGGACATTGCCGTGCTTTTGATGCTAAAGCGGGAGGCACTATTGATGGAAGTGGTGCTGGTATTGTGGTGCTAAAAAGATTAGCAGACGCACTAGACGATGGCGATATGATTCATGCGGTTATCAGAGGTGCAGCCATCAATAATGATGGTGCTTTAAAAGTAGGCTACACTGCACCAAGCGTGGAGGGTCAAACACGGGTAATTACCGAAGCATTAACTATGGCTGAGGTTTCCCCTGAAACTATCAGTTACGTTGAAACACACGGTACTGGCACACCATTGGGCGATCCTATTGAAATTGCTGCTTTGACACAAGCATTTCGTACCCAAACAAACGAAAAAGGTTATTGTGCTATCAGTTGTGCTAAAACTAATATCGGCCACTTAGATGCAGCATCAGGTGTAACAGGTTTAATTAAAGTCGTATTAGCTCTTAAACATCAGTTAATACCTCCTCTTTTACATTTTGAAACACCAAATCCCAAACTAGACTTAGCAAATAGCCCTTTCTATATCAATACTGAACTTTCTGAATGGAAGACAGTAGACATTCCTCGTCGTGCTGGGGTTAGTTCCTTTGGTATAGGTGGTACTAATGCTCATGTTATTTTAGAAGAGGCTCCATTTTCAATACCTAAAACCCAAAAATCGAATCGTCCTTGGCAATTATTGCTCCTATCAGCTAAAACGGATACAGCACTCGAAACTGCAACTACTCAGCTAGTGGAATATCTTAAACAACATCCCGAACTGAACTTGGCTGATGTGGCTTACACTTATCAAATCGGGCGTAGTGCTTTTAGTCAGCGTCGCACGTTAATCTGTGAAACGCTTGAAGATGTAGTTAATACATTGGAAACACGAGATACTAAACGAATTTTGACTCAGGTTGTTAAGGAAGATAAAAAACCTTCAGTGGTCTTTATGTTTTCAGGGCAAGGAACGCAATATGTCAATATGGGTTTGGAGCTTTATCAAACTGAATCCATATTTCGTAAGTCGATTGATGATTGTGCAAAATTCCTCAAATCATATCTTGAACTGGATTTGCGTACTGTATTGTATCCTAATCAAGGACAACAAACTGAGGTTGCCAGTCAAAAACTCAAACAAACTGCTATCACTCAACCGGCTTTGTTTGTCATTGAATATGCATTAGCCCAATTATGGCAAACCTGGGGTATACAACCTAAAGCCATGATAGGACATAGTATCGGTGAATATGTTGCGGCGTGTTTAGCGGGCGTGTTTACTTTAGAAGAAGCATTAATATTAGTGGCAGCGCGTGGGCGATTAATCCAATCGGTTCCAGCCGGAGCGATGTTAGCAGTTCCCCTGGCTGAAGAAGAAATACGTCCCTTCTTAAATCAACATCTTGATTTAGCTGCTCTTAATACGTCTTTACAAAGCATTGTGTCAGGAACATTTGAGGCTGTAGAACAATTGGTAGCACAATTGGCTGAGCAAGGCATAGAGTGTCAGCGTTTGCACACCTCTCATGCGTTTCATTCTGAAATGATGTCACCGATTTTGAACCATTTTCTTGAACAGATACAAAAAATCCAGCTAAAACCACCAAAAATACCCTTTTTATCTAATGTCACAGGCACTTGGATTAATGATAACGAGGCAATAGATCCAAATTATTGGGTCAAACATCTGCGTCAAACGGTACACTTTGCTGCTGGCTTACAACAAATTTTACAAAAACCTCAACACGTTTTGTTAGAAGTTGGTCCTGGACGTACATTAAGTACATTTGCCAAACGACATCCTGATAACAGCAAACATTTAGTATTGACTTCATTAAGACATCCTAAAGATGAACAACCAGACAGTGCTTTTCTATTAAATACCTTAGGTAAGTTATGGATGGCCGGAATAACGGTAAATTGGTCAAAATTTCATCAAAATGAACAGCGTTATCGTTTACCTTTACCCACTTATCCATTTGAACGTCAGCGTTATTGGATTGATGCCCCCAAACAGGTTGTAGAAAATCAACAAGTTCAAAAGCCGATAACTGCTTCTTCACAGCTTTGGAAATCGCTAATAGGAGTAACTTATAAACAAGCACAACAAGGCGTTGCGGAATTTGATAATTCTACTTATGTCGAAAAATACCAAGGATTAAATCGCTTATCTGCGGCTTATGTGAACTTAGCACTGAGAGAATTAGGCGCATTTATTGATCCTACACAACAGTATTCTGTTGACGAATTGCTTCAACGGTTTTCTATTCTACCTTTCTACCGGCAATTATTGCCTAGATGTTTGAATGCCCTTGTGAAGCAAGGCCATTTACAACAACAGGATGAACAATTTAGTCATCTTATTCCTTTTTCAAGAGATGAACTTGAGGCATTAATTCAAGAAGTCGAGACAAGATGGGACAAGAATCCCGAATTGCCAAAACTGGTCCAACTATGTGGTGAAAAATTTGCTGCAATACTTACTGGTGAAGAAAATCCAAGAGAGTTGTTATTTACGGGAATAGGATTTAATTTATTACAAAATCTTTATCAAAACTCGTCGGAATCTCGCTATTTTAGTACGATAGGACAGGTTGGCATTAAACAAATTGTGCAATCTTTACCTTCAAAAACTAACCTCAATATTTTGGAAATTGGGGCAGGAACAGGGGCTTCCACTGCTTATTTATTGCCTGAATTGCCGTCAGGTAAAACTCATTATGTTTTTACAGATATCGGCCCTTCTTTTTTGAATCAAGCAAAACAAAAGTTTAGTGAATACCCATATCTTGAATATCGTTTGTTAGATATAGAACAAAACCCAACTGAACAAGGTTTTGAAAATCATCGTTTTGATGTTGTTATAGCCATGCAAGTGCTACACGCGACAAAAAATTTAGGAAAAACGTTAGAACATATTCGTTCTTTATTAGTACCTGGCGGGATACTTTTGTTATGGGAAATCACACAGTGGTCCAATATATATTTTGACGTTTTTTTGCCAATTTTACAGCCTTTTGAAGAAAAAGATGAACTGCGAAGTCATTCATATTATTCCTTTTTCACTAGAGAACAATGGTATAATGCATTACGGAAATATGGATTTATTGAAATTGAATCTTTTCCTCAAACTAACACTGTGAATAGCCATATTTTGATGGCTCAAGCTTCTTATCCAGCAACACAATCTGTCTCAACATTTACAGAAAAAGTCGTTCAGCCAAAGACAGTTCATACTTTGAAAAAGAAATCAGACATAACAGATTGGTTCTATATTCCGTCATGGAAACGTTCCATTTTGCCAAGTCACTCTCAAAATAAAACATTTTCTCAACAATGTTGGTTAGTGTTTATTGATGAATATGGTTTTGGTGCTAAAATCGTCAAAAAATTAGAACAAGACAGTCAATCTGTGATTACCGTGAGGGTAGGTACAGCATTTTCATCTCTCAGCAACGACCACAACTACACTTTGAACCCTCAACGAGATGTTGACTATGAGGCTTTACTCAAAGCCCTTCATACCATAAACAAAATACCGACAGCAATAATTCATCTTTGGAATACGACATTACCAGATGACAAGTCAGATATTGAACAACTTGAAAAGTGCCAAAATTTAGGTTTCTACAGCCTGTTATTTTTAGCCCAAGCACTTGGCAAACAGAATATAACAGATACCATTCAAATAAATGTGGTGTCAAATAATTTGCAAAAAGTGACAGGGCATGAAGTGTTATGTCCAGAAAAAGCAACCTTATTAGGCCCCTGTAGAGTTATTCCGGAAGAATACCAGAATATCATCTGTCGCAGCATTGATATCGTACTTCCTGATTTGAATACCTCAGCAGAAGAAATGTTGATAGAACGATTACTATCTGAATTCAGCATAGCTGAGCACATAGATTCAACCATTGCCTATCGGGATAATGAACGTTGGGTGTCAAATTTTGAAGCCGTTCGTTTGGAAAAAGACAATACTCTATCTAAAATAAGGGAAAAAGGTGTTTATTTTATTACTGGTGGCTTAGGTGGTATTGGTCTGACGTTAGCGGAATACCTCGCAAAAACTGTGCATGCTAAACTGATACTTACAATGCGTTCTGTGTTTCCAGTAAAAAACGAGTGGCAACAATGGCTAAGCACTCATCATGGGCAAGATGAAGTGAGCCGTAAGATCAGAAAACTACAAACCATTGAGACGCTGGGTGCTGAAGTTTTAATTATTCGTGCTGATGTTGCTAATGTTAAACAAATGCAAGCAGTTATTACTCAGTCATTGGAAAAATTTGGTCAAATTCATGGTGTCATTCACACTGCGGGTATACCGGGTGGTGGTGTTATTCAACGAAAAACGCGAAAAACTGCGGAAAGTGTTTTATCACCTAAAGTCAAGGGAACACGAGTACTTGATATTATTTTTAAAAAGCTTGAGTTGGATTTTCTGGTATTATGTTCATCACTTGATTCAATATTAGGCGTATTTGGACAAGTCGATTATTGTGCAGCCAATGCTTTTCTGAACGCTTTTGCTGATTCTAAAGCTTCTAAAAATAACCTTATTGTTAGTATTAATTGGGACGGTTGGCAAGAAGTAGGCATGGCAGCCGAGGCAAAAAAACAATATGCTGGAACCCCTACAGTTGCTCCAAAATCTCAGTATCAAGAAGTTGCTCACCCTTTGTTCGACAGAGTTATAATGGAAAGCTCTGTAAAAACGATATATATTAGCCATTTGAGCATATTAAAACAGTGGGTTTTAAACGAACATCAAGTCATGGGAAAAGCAACGTTACCGGGAACTGCTTACCTAGAAATGGCTAGAGCTGCTTTTGAAAACCAGACTAATCATCATGGTATTGTTGAAATCAAGGCAGTTTATTTCTTAGCACCTTTAACAGTAGAAGAAGAAAAAGAAGTTTGGACGATTCTGACAAAACAGGAAAAGGAGTTTGAATTTGTTATTTCAAGCCAAACAAATTCAGAAACCTGGCAAGAACATGCCAGAGGGCAGGTAGCCTTAGCAGATATGGAAAGGCCTGAGCAATATGATCTCACTGCCCTTGAAGAAAATTGTCAAGAGCAAGAAATTGTTGTATCACAAGATACGCTGATAAGTCCAACAGGGATCATAGAATTTGGCCCTCGATGGAACAATTTAAAACAGATTAAATTGGGGCTAAACCAGGGATTGGCCTTCTTGGAACTACCTGAATTATTTTCCACTGATCTTAACCAATACCAATTGCATCCTGCATTATTGGATGTAGCGACGAGTTTTACTCAATTCAAAAATGAAGACGCTTACCTGCCATTTTCATATAAAAAACTGCGGATAATAAGGCCACTGCCCGCAAAGATTTACAGCTACATTACTTTTGCAGAGCATAACTCATCCAATACCCTGAAATTGAATATTAAAATCATGGATGAACAAGGACAGGGACTAATTGAGATTGAAGATTATACATTAAGAAGAGTAGATACGACAGCCGTTCACAGTGAAAAACAATTTTCAGAAAGTGATAACTTTTCTTTGAAAATCGCATCACCTGGTTTGTTAGATACGCTGACCTTTTACAAGACTATACGCCAACAACCTGGCCCGAATGAAATTGAGATTGAAGTGAATGCTACGGGTCTTAATTTTAAAGAAGTATTGTGGGCACTTGGTGTTCTTCCCAGTGATACCGCTGTACAATTTGGTTTAGAGTGTGTGGGAAAAATTGTTGCACTTGGACAAAGTGTTAAGAACTTTCAGATAGGTGATGAAGTCATTGCCTTCACTGAGAATGGCTTTAGCTGTTATACCACAACATCAGCGTCATCTGTTGTACTTAAACCCGCGCTACTTTCTATGGAAGAAGCTGTAACCGTTCCAGTTTCTTTTATGACAGCCTATTATGCCTTGCATCATTTAGCAAGGCTTTGCAAAGGCGAAAGAGTTTTAATTCATGCAGCATCAGGGGGTGTGGGTCTCGCAGCCGTGCAAATTGCCCAAATGGTAGGGGCTGAAATATTTGCAACGGCTGGTAACCCTGAAAAACGGGCATTTTTGCATTCTCTTGGCATTGAACATGTGATGGATTCCAGAAACTTAGCTTTTGCTGAAGAAATCATGAAGCGCACTAAAGGTGAAGGCGTGAACGTGGTTTTAAACTCTTTAGTGGGGGATTTTATACCCAAAAGCTTGTCTGTATTAGCTCCTTTTGGTCGTTTTTTAGAGATCGGTAGACGGGACATCTATGAAAATACACCTTTAGGTCTCCAATTGCTTGAAAAAGGTCTATCTTTTTTTGTTGTTAATTTAGGCCCAGAAATACCTAATTTTAGTACGCTATTCAACGAACTTATGCAACACTTTAAGGAACAGCGTCTTAACCCTCTTCCACATCGGGTATTTCCTATTACGGAAATCGTGAATGCCTTTCAATATATGGCACAATCCAAACATATTGGTAAGATTGTTGTCTATCAGAATAAAAAAATACTCAAAACATTGGTCTCTAAGGAGGCAACGCGCCAATCGAATATTTACCAACAAGGTGCTAATCACTTGCTATCTGAAAACCTTACTACCAGCAACGTCTTTCAAGAAGATCTGAAGGATGGGTTATTATCTATAGAAGGTATTGAGGTTTTTAAGCGCACTTTGCATAGTAAATACCCTCAAATTTTTATATCGACACAGGATTTATATACACGGCTAGAAAAAACAAGAGTTTCTTCCTTACTTGTTTCCTTAGAAGAAAAATCTGCAACACATCAATCTAAGTTAACACACTCACGATCTCAGCTAAACACGACCTATGTCGCTCCCCGCAATGAGCTTGAAAAAATCATTATTGAAGCCTGGAAGAAATTTTTTTGCATTGACAATATAGGTGTTTTCGATGATTTTTTTGAGTTAGGAGGAGACTCTCTCATGGCTGTTCAGCTTGTCGCTGAATTACGAAGAAGTACTCAGGTCGAATTATCAGCCCATAGTTTATTGGAAAATCCCACTATTGCTGCTTTGGTTGAATCAATTCAAACCGTAGAGGATGTTAAAATTGGTGTTGATTTACAGTCATTACCCCATTCATTAGTAAAAATACAAGCTGGTAATTCATTAAAACAACCCATTTTTTTGGTTCATCCCATTGGTGGACATATTTATATTTATCGAGATTTAGCTAATAGCTTAGGGAATGAACAACCTGTTTACGGTTTCAAAGCGAAAGGGATTGATGAAGAAGCACAACCATTGACTCAAATTGAAGAAATGGCAACCCACTATATCAATGCTTTACGAGTTATTCAGCCTGAGGGTCCGTATATTATTGGGGGACACTCGTTTGGTGGTTTTGTTGCCTTTGAAATGGCACAGCAACTGAGTGCTTTAGGGCAAGAAGTGGCATTGTTATTTATGATGGATACGATTGGACCAGAACATGTCTTAATAGATAATCAAGATTCAGATAATGTGAAACTCATCGCGTATGCGCTTGGACTTGATATCAATATTGACTTTTCAATTTCAGCTAAGCAGTTCAGTCAGCTTCCTTTGGAGGAAAAAATTCGCTATTTTTATGAACAGAGTGATATTGTTAGTCAAGTTTGTCCTTTTGATGAATTTATTTTTCATACCCGTCATTTTATTGAAGTGATTAAGGCAAATAATCAAGCAATGAATAACTATGTTCCAAAAACTTATCAGGGAAAAATTCTATTTTTTCGTGCTCAAGAAGTGCAATTTCTACCTCCAAATCTTGAACACGGTTGGAGCAAATTAACCACTAAAGGACTCGATATCCATGAAGTACATGGAAATCACACAAGCATGAATTTCTCACCCAATGTTGAAATAATTGCTAAGATATTAAGGAATTACCTTGATAAGCAATAACCTAAGTACTGAAGTATATTTAAGTACTGGACAAATAATTTTCAGAGTGATTACTTAATATTCTAGTAAGATGCTTGATAATTATTGATTCAGTACTTGATAACTCTTGAAAAATTAAGTAGTATTTTACTAAAGGAAAATTAAAATGGCGGAAAAAACCGTGTCTGTTATCGGTATGGGATCGATGGGTTCAGCACTTGCCAAAGCTTTTTTGGCAAATAATCATCACGTTACTGTTTGGAATCGTACTGCAAGCAAGTGTATACCACTTGAGCAAGCTGGCGCAAAAGTGGCAAAATCCGTTGCTGCGGCGGCTGAGGCAAGTGAAATGATTGTTATTTGCTTGCTTGATTACACGACCACTAATTCATTACTCCAAACGCAAGAAGTAATTGATAAGCTCAAAGGAAAAGTAATAGTTCAGCTCTCTACAGGAGTACCACAAGAAGCTCGCGAAAGCGAATCATGGGCTAACAAGAATGGAATATCCTATCTGGATGGTGCTATTTTAGAATATCCAACCGGCATTGGTATGAAAGAAAGCGTATTTTTCTATTCTGGTTCTAAAGAGGTTTTTGAGGCTAATAAAGCTTTATTGCTTTGCCTTGCAGGAAACCCACGCTTTGTTGGAGAAAATGCGGGACATGCTGCTGCTCTCGATAGTAGCACTTTGTCGGTTTATTATGGTGCTTCATTAGGCTTCCTTCATGGTGCTGCGGTTTGCAATTCAGAAGGACTTCCTATAGATAAGTACCTTTCAGCGGCAATTCCGCTCCTATCTGGAGTTGTCACTGATACCTTTAAAATGAGTGAAAAAATGATTAGCAAAGGTAATTACGCAGCAACAGATGCAACTCTTGATATCCATGTGGCTGGTCTCGAACACCTGCTTAAATTTATCAAAGGTAATGGAATTAATACATCATTCATGGAATGTTTGTTAGGCTATTGTAAAAAGGCTGCGGATGCTGGTTATAATCAAGATGAACTTGCAGCAGTGTTTGAAGTAATGAAAAAAAAGACAAATAAGGATATAAAATAGCCTTATCGTATTCTAAACAATGTCCATCAAAAAAAAACTATAAAAATTGAGAAATCCGATTTTTCCAAAAAATCGGATTTCTTGATCTGGAACTTTGGACTCCAATAATCAAACACTGTAATCCTTATATTATATACAATCCTTGTAGTTATTTTTAAGGAGAGAACAAAAATATGACAGAAACAACACCAGTCCTATCGGGCTATCGTATCGCTGAAAAACTCTATGATGGCCAAAGAACTTTGATTTACAAGGCACACAGAGAAATAGATCATAAACCAGTCGTCATTAAATTCCTTAAGAATGAATATCCTGATTTCAATGAACTTGTGCAATTTCGTAATCAATACACGATTGCTAAAAATCTTGATATTGATGGAATTGTCCATCCTTATGCCATTGAAAACTATAATAATGGGTTTGCCATTATTATGGAAGAAGTGAATGCGGTATCTCTTTACGATTATGTCACTGCCAATCCATTGATATTAAAAGCTTTTTTCAATATTGCCCTGGCAATTGTCAAAACCTTAGAAGGCCTCTATAAAAACAGAGTGATTCATAAGGACATCAAACCGCAAAATATCCTGATCCATCCAGAAACCAAGCAGGTTAAACTGATTGACTTCAGTATTTCTAGTTTATTACCGAGAGAAACCCAAGAAATTCAAAGTCCAAATGTGTTAGAAGGAACACTGGCTTATCTTTCCCCAGAACAAACTGGGCGTATGAATCGGGGTATTGATTATCGTACCGATTTTTATTCTTTGGGGGTGACTTTCTACGAATTACTAACAGGGCAACTCCCTTTTCAATCGGGAGAAGCGATGGAATTAGTCCAT
>Ga0233403_10000596_pt1 | contig 17132 bp, 16 predicted proteins | sample Na_oxic_1_MG_FD_179866 | JGI IMG/M metagenome (GOLD analysis project Ga0233403, IMG submission 179866) | Seawater microbial communities from Saanich Inlet, British Columbia, Canada - Na_oxic_1_MG | ecosystem: Environmental > Aquatic > Marine > Inlet | place: Canada: British Columbia | collected...
TGCTACCACACAATGTCCCAAACATACCCATTCCTCAAGTCGTTGAACTACAGGAGATGAACAGTATGCTATACGAAACCATACAAGATTGGTACAAAGAAGCGGAAGTGCGAGGCCGAATGCAGGGCGAAGAATTAGGCGAAGTGCGAGGAAGAACGCAAGGACGGCTTGAAGGACGGCTTGAAGGACAAGCCGAAATCTTTCTCCAATTATTGGAAACCAAATTTGGGCCATTAGAACCGGATGTACGAGTTTACGTCAATCATTTGGATTCACAAGCGTTGTTAAAATGCTCACAACGACTGTTGACGGCCCAAACCCTCACCGATGTGATTGGACAATAGGCTTTTGGGGAATCAGTCGCAAAATGCCCGATAATTTTTCACTAGAAATTGACAAATACTATATTCTTCGATTCCAAGAAATAGTATTTGTCGTTTTTTGTTGATTGACAATGGAATAAAAATAAGGTGAAAAATACCGGGCTAAATTAAGTCAAATTTTACATCCTGTTTTTACTTGATACCATCAGAAACTGAGCTTTTGTCATAAAGTGCAATTTATTGTGATGCAAAGTATAACTGATAACTGATAACTGATAACTGATAACTGATAACTGATAACTGAATTAGCGAATGAGCTGATTTAATTCAAAAATTGGCATTAAAATCGCCAAAACAATTGTCAATACAATCCCGCCCATCAACAAAATCAATAATGGTTCAAATAAGCCTAATAATACACCAATCAAAGCTTCAAGTTCACGCTCTTGCATAATCGCTGCTCGCTCTAACATTTGTTCAAGATGTCCACTGGATTCACCGCTGGCAATCAAATAAACGGTCATGGGAGGAAATAAGCCACTGTGTTTTAACGCATTATGTAAACTGCTCCCTTCACGGACTTTTTGAGTCGCTTCTACTGTCGCTTGACGTATCAGCAGATTAGATAATACTTGCGCTGTGATTTGCAACGCTTCCAACATTGGCACACCACTCTCTATTAAAATGCTTAAAGTGCGTGTAAAACGGGCCACATTAGTACCACGTTCCAAACGTGATAGTAAAGGGATATGCAATAGTAAACGATGAAATATCACTAATGATTTTTCAAACCGTAATGAATAGCGTAGCCCCATCACGATAAGAATGACTAAAAATAATAACCATAATCCATAAGCACGCAAAAAATCAGAAAGCGTGATTAAAGCGCGTGTCAACCAAGGCAATTCTTGATTAATATTGCTAAATACTTGTACCACTTGCGGCACCACATAAGCCAATAATCCGATGACCACTAAAATGGATACACTAGTAAGCAAGGCGGGATAAAATAAAGCCAATAATGTTTTTTGCCGAATCAATTGGCGATTTTCGGTATATTCAGCAAGCCGTTCCAATACCACATCCAAATGTCCTGATTGTTCGCCGGCTGCAACTGTGGCACGATAAACCGAGGGAAAAACGTTTGGAAAATCGCCTAAGCCTTCTGCCAAACTATGCCCTTCCAAGACACGCGAGCGTACTGATAACAGCATACTTTTTAAACGCGGTTTTTCGGTTTGTTCAGAAATGGCTTGCAACGCACTTTCTAACGGTAAACCGGAACGCACCAAAGTTGCCAATTGACGAGTGAGCAAGGCTAAATCAGTCGCATTCACTGGTACATAACGACGCTTACGTTGTGTTGCCGAGCGCACCACTTCTGTAATAGATAGGGGAGTAAATCCCTGTTCACGTAGTTGTTGGCGTACTTGTTTAGGCGTATCGCCTTCTAATACTCCTTTGCGCGTGCGCCCGGTTTTATCTAATGCAGCATATTCAAAAGCACCCATTATTAATTGGTAATTGGTAATTGGTAATTGGTAATGATTAATTATTTGAGTTATTGTATAATTAAAAGTTAACAATTAACAATTAACAATTAGAAAAGAATTGTCTATGAAGAAATGTTTTTGTTTCATTTTTTTGATAGCACCGTTGACTTCTTTTGCTACTGCTATTGATCCAGTTTTTAATAGCATTATTCAAAATCAAGCTAGGTGGGTAGAGCGAGCGTAGCATGGCTTGTTGTAGGGTGGGTAGAGCGTAGCAAAACCCACCAAAACGAAATTCCTCTTTATTTAATAGTGGGTTATCTCGCTACGCTCGGGACGAAGTTGTGCTACGCTCAACTCACCCTACTTGGCTATTGGAATAAATACTATGGAAATACATAATAAATTAGTCGTTGACAATCAAGGTCAACCAATAGAAGTCATTATTCCTTGGCAAGAATATCAGCAAATTGTTGAACATTTAGCACTCAAGGAAAAAAATGCCACACTCACATTTTCTCATCAACAAACTTTACCAAAAGGTACACCTGGTCATCAACTACTCAAATTTGCTGGCACCATCCCACCTGATGATTTGCAATTGATGTCTGATGCAATTGAAACAGATTGTAGAAAGGTTGAACTCAATGAATGGTAATTTTTTACTTGATACAAATATTATTATTGCTTTGTTTGCCCAGGATGTCTTAATCCAAGAACATTTGTCCAAAGCGCAAGCGACATTCGTATCTATCATCACTGTTGGTGAACTTTATTATGGTGCGGAAAAGTCAAAACATATCAATGCCAATACACAACGCATAGAGGAATTTGTTGCCCAGCATACGGTTTTACCCAATAATGTGACTACTGCTAAACACTATGGACAGATTAAACATGTTTTATGCAAGAAAGGTCATCCCATTCCAGACAATGATATATGGATAGCTGCAATTGCCCAACAATACCAATTGACCTTAGTATCACGAGACAAACATTTCAACGCGATTGAAGGTTTAAGTTTAGTAAGGTGGTAGCGAGCGTAGCCCGTAGTGTCGAATTAGCGTAGGATATAGCGTTTTTGCGTTTAATGCGTTACAGCATTATAGCATTTTATATTTAATTATAAATAACTTAAACTAGATTAACCGTGATTTATTCAATCGGTAAACGCTATAACCCGACATTTCTTCAAGGGTCCAGTCCAGTTATTCTTAGGTGGGTCGAGCGAAGCGCAACTTTGTTCTAACCACCAATTCCTCTCATTTTTAACGATGAGCGTGACTGCAAAGGAACTGAGTCAGACGCACCGGCATCCCTTTGGTATTTTTAAAAAAAAGAGTTAGAATTATTGCATAATTAACAATTAACAATTAAAAAGGAATTGTCTATGAAGAAATGGGTGTTTTCTATTTTTTTGATGATAGTACCGTTGACTTCTATCGCTACCGTTATTGATGAAGGAGTTATTCATTTCATTAATAGCATTATTCAAAATCAAGTTGAAGAAGTCGATATTTATTTAGAGGGCGATAATTCTCCCGATATTCGAGATAGACAAGGCAATCCAGCGATAGTCGTGGCTGCGACTTATAAACGATCGCGAGTTGTCCGCATATTGCTCGAATGGCAAGCCAATCCCAATTTGATGAGTGCCAATGGGATGACAACCTTGATGGTGGCTGCCAGCCGAAAACATCAAGGTATTATGCGACTCTTATTGCAACATAGAGCAGATGTCAATCTGCAAAATCCTTATAACGGTTATACGGCTTTAATGTATGTGATAGAAAAAAATTATGCCAATGGTGTTCAATTATTAGTCGATTACCGGGCAAATATCAATCTTAGAAATACACAAGGAGAAACCGCATTAACCATCGCCCAAGCAAGAGGTTATGATAATATCGTTGATATTTTATTAGCGGGTCCTAGGCGTACAGATAGTCAAAGCGAACCTCGTACTGATGCTCGTTCTTCTACAACGCCATCCCCTAGTTCTTCAACAATTACCTACACCGAAGCCTATATTAGCCAAGCAGACACTTTAGTCAATCAGGGCTATCTCCCTACGGCTTTTGAAGTCCTCAAACAAGGACATCGCGCGACTGGGCAAATTGCCCTTTTGTGGAAATGGTTTGAACTGGAAGAACGATTATTTAATCCATTGAAAGTGAGACAACAAAACTATGCCCTCAGTCATCCCCAACCAGACAGTGCGTTTCAGCAATCTTGGTTTCCTTGGGCAAATCGTCAAGACCATGTTCAATACGAAAAAGAACATCCAATACCCATTTTACTCTTATCAGAAGTTAATCAAATCATAGAGAATTATGAACACTTAAAACTCTCTTTGATTGATTTAGGAGCTGCACTTGAAGCCCATCAGAATAATATTTTTTCTGAACAAGAACTCTCTCAAACCGAAGATTTATTTCGCAAATACCAAATAATGGTTGAAGACGTTAAACGGACACGTTACGATTATCTGTCTTTTGACATTTTCAGTCCCTATGTTGGCAGAGCAGAACAATTGATTTTTTTGGCTGAAACGGTCAAATTTTTTTCTACTTCATACTCGCCTAGAATATTGGATCAAGCTGTAAAACAATTAATACCATGCGCCCATCAAGACTTAATTTTTGAAGCCAATCCAAGTGTTTGGGCGCAATTTCTTAAAACTTACCAAACTCTAATAACAATAGTAGGTACTCGTTTTCAAAATGCTGAAACCCTCAAAAATTTGGCCCAAAAATTAGCCAAAAAACAAAGCTTGGGCCCCGACAAATGGTGGTAATTGTTCCTACAAATGCTATTTCTTTAAGAAATAGTATTTGTTTTACATGCGTCAATTTTTTTCTGTCTGCTGATTAAGAAAATAAAAGGTAAAGATATTTTCCTTTTCCCTTACAAAGGAAACCAATATGCCAACAAATTCCCAAGAAACTTTCTTTCGTCCGATAGAAGTCAGTAGAAAAGCTTGGACAATACCAGCCGAAGCTTACAATCGTGTGCGGGCTTTATTGACGCAAAGTCAAGAAAAAAACGTGTTTGTCCCCATTCGGACTATGCAATTTCTGGCGATTCTTAATAAAAATGAAATTGTGTTTGTTGATGGCAGTGGTGGCTACAGGTACCAAGATAATGAAGGTGGACGTATTATCCAACTCGCTTGGCGAAATTTTCGCCCCGATACGCGTGATTCTCTGTTAACACCAGTGCCATGTGATATTGTTTACTATTCAGAAAATGCAGAACAGACAATGAAACGACTCTATCGTGAATTTTTAGATGCACTGATATTAATGGAACAACGTCATGTACAATCGGTTATACCAGGCAAAACTGCACGTATTCTTACCATTCGTGCCAGGGATTGATTTTTTTAACTAAAACATCAAAGCTAAAGCTTTGGAAATTAAAAACAGATAGGATATTTTTTGAAATGCGTATAAAAAGTCGTTGGAATAAACGGGCTAAAGAACAATCTCTTGAAGAAATTGCCAAAGCGGTTGCTTTTATTAACTGGAGAATTGCAACCAATAGTCTACTCGAATTAGAAAATAAGGGCTATCAAACCCATAGTAATGCCCACCGCCTGCAAATTCTTGGAGAATTTTTAGCCTTTTTACTCCAAGTGGTTGATAGACTTGTTTATGGGAAAATGGAAGATGAAGAACGGCAAGCATTTATTACCACTTTGGCACTCAGTATGGCTGATAATTTTGCTGATAATCAACGTGATATGCTAGGTGAAGGGGAATATAAAAAACCATTTATTGACTTACTCAACCAACGCTCAGAGGATTTTGCGGAATTAAGTTTTAAAGACGGCGAAGCTGGCTTTGATTTTTTGCGTTATTTTGGTGAACAAGTCGCTACTGTGATGGAAGAAAAACACTTTATTAGTCAACAAATCATGGATATTGAAGGCCCTAACGCAATTAAAACCCTTAAAAAAGGTTTGCAGGATTTATTTAAATAACGAGCCTCTCTCTAATCTTCTCCCACAGGGCGCGGGAACCGCCCGATCCATTTCCCTCCCTCCCTCTAAGCGACTCTATTAAAGTCGCTCGTAGGGTGGGCAAGCGGGCAGCAAGAACATTGGAAAACAACAAAATCCGAATTTCCTTTACCATTTATTCCCCCCAATCTCCCCCATTAACCAAAGTTCACCTAACGAATATTTTTCTAACCAAGTTTTCAGTCGTTGCGAATCAAGGCGATGCAAGTGGCTACCCTCATCATCACGTTCACAAACCAACACCGAGTCAGCCTGTTCAGACAGTGCCGACACTAAGCCATCCGAATGCGTCGTTACAATCAATTGAGTTCTTTGCGATGCGTCAACCAGCATATCCGCAATGAGCGGTAATACATCGGGATGAAAACCAATTTCGGGTTCTTCAATGCACAACAATGGTGGTGGATTTGGATCAAGGAGTAATGCCATTAAAAAGAGATAATGTAAGGTGCCATCAGATAAGCGAGGTGCTGGAATGGGCTGATTTAAACCCTTTTCGCGGATAAATATTTGTACGGTGCCACCGTAAATTTTGATACTCAGTTCTTCAACGTTTTCATAAAATTTTTGAAACTGTTCGAGTATCTGTTGACTACGGAGTTGATATTGTAAATCGTTTAAAACAAGACCAAGGTTACTACCATCTTCCTCCAAAGGATGTTCAGGTAAATCAGTCTGTTGTGGTTTTATTAAGGCTGAACCATGTCCAATGTGCCAGTTGCGATATAAACCAATTTCAGAGAATTTATTTTTGAGCAAAAAAATGGCTTCATAAATAGTTTTATCATACACTAGCTCTAAATTTGATTGTAATCCTTGGGCAATAATGGATTGATCGGGAGCATTATGATGTACTTTATCTATTGTTAAGCCTTGAATAATTTCATTTTGGATTTCAAGTCTTTGATTAACGCTCGTGAAACTCAGTTGATAATCAAGTTTGTCCTCGTTCAGAATAATTCCAATTTGTGCCGTGGGATTTTCATTGGCTCCTTTCCACAGAAATTCACTGATTCCACCTCCTTTACGAATAGGAATCAGTAAATTAGTGGGAATCGCTTTCAAAATGCTAAATGCTTCAATCAGGTTAGATTTACCCGAACTATTTGGTCCAATTAATACATTGAGCGGTTGCAATTCGATTTCTTCTCTACTGTATGAGAGAAAATTTTGTAGTTTTAGTTTTTGGATAAGTCTGTTGTTAGCCATCTGGTTTTCCTAGAATATATTTTAACGCGAGAAGATATAGCGAACACTCTAACCTACGAACTTGGTATTTAACTGGCTTGAAATTCCCTAATCATCCGTTCTTTCCCATGTCCGTTTTTTTCCGATTTCCATCAAAATAATGTCAATTTTAATGGATGTTCATAATAATAAACTTAAAATTTGGAATCAAGGAAGCCTGGATTTTGGAATACAAAGCTTCGTTTTGGAAATTAAAAACAGATAGGATATTTTTTGAAATGCGTATAAAAAGTCGTTGGAATAAACGGGCTAAAGAACAATCTCTTGAAGAAATTACTAAAGCAGTTGCTTTTATTATAGCAGTTCCCGATTGAATAAAGCAGATTAAGGTTATTTAAATAATTGATAATTAAAATATTAAACGCTATAACTGGTAACAAAATAAACTCGAAAACGCTATAATTGGAGAATTGCAACCAATAGCTTACTCGAATTAGAAAAATTGTATTTTTCACTTAATTTCATTATTGTTCATAAAAGAGAATATTAGCAATATCAATTCGATAAGCTTGAATAGCCGGCAAAAGTGCCGATATCGTTCCAATCAGTAATGCTAACCCGAATAATAGATACTCTTGTGTGACATAAGTCCAGCCGGTTAAATGTAACTGTTGGGTTTGGCTTAACCATATTCCTAAGATTTCAGTCACAACATGTCCTAATAATAAGCCTAGTAGTGTGCCTAAAAGAGCAATCAAAATGCCTTCAAACAATAATTGCCAAAGTACACGCACTTTGGAGGCACCCAAGGTACGCATAATCGCCAAGTCATAGCAACGTTCTTGAAGAGCTTGATAAAGCGCAACAAACATACTTAAAATAGCCATAATAATCAATATTATACTAAATACTCGTAATATATCTATACCAAATCCAAACAGTTTTAATAATCGTGCGGTTTCAAACGAGGGCGAAGCTGCTTGCAATGAAGGAAGGCTATTAACCATTTGTGGAAAGCTCACTGCTATCAATGGGGATTGGTATTGAATCAAAAGGGCAGTTATTTTATGTTTTTCATCTTCATTGGTGTGAGTATGTTTTTCATCTTTAAGTTCTTTTTTATGCCCATCAATGGGGGTATTTTCCTTATCTTTATATATTTTTTCATGTTTTTCCTCGTGTACTTTCCACACAGTATCTACATTAGTTAATATCAAACGATCTATCACGATTCCAGTGGGCTTTAGTATGCCTGTCACCCGGTATTTGTATTTGTCATGTATGTGTCCTCCAACCGCAGTGCCGTGAGTTAAACCATGTGTTCCGACAAAATGTGCGCCAATACTTAAACCAGTTTGTTGTGCGACTTCAGCACCTAATGTGACTTCCAATGTTTTTTTCCAGAAACGCCCTTGTGCCAAAGTTGCTTTATAATGTAAAGGATAAGCTGAAGTCGTTCCAACAATGCGATAGCCATGATAGTTATCACCTAGTGCTAAAGGAATCGCTGTTTTTATCATCTTATGCGCCATCAACTTCTGCACATGCTCAAAGGGAATATTACCAGTAGGTACGTCGGCATGATAAATGTTGGACAAAATTAATTGCAACGGACTGCCTTTCGCGCCAACAACCAAATCAATCCCACGTGAATCTCGTAATAACCGGTCTTCCAGTTGTTGACTAACTAGTAAGAGTGTTACGATAGTCCCCATTCCTAATGTTAGCAATAATAAATTTAATAATGTATTTAAAATATTATAACGCAAATACGCGCTACTTAATGTGAGTAAATTCATAGGAATTCTCAAAATAGATCAGTTATTAGTTATTAATTATGTTTAGTTGCAGTACCTCCCCTTTGATAAAAGGATATTGGGGAGATTTTAAACGTTGCTTAACACGAGCATCATGAGTGCCAATAACTAAGGTGGCATTACATTCCTGTGCTTGATTTTCTAATAAATCCAATACTTGTTGACAATGAACATCGTCTAAACTAGCGGTTGGTTCATCACACAAAATGATTTTGGGACGATTAATCACGGCTCTCGCTAAGGCAACGCGCTGCGCTTGTGCTTGACTGAGTGCGGGCGGATAAACCTGTTGTTGAGCTGTTAAATTTAATTGCGCTAAAACCGCTGCCACTCGTTTTTTATTTTGTGACAGATTAGCGAGGTATTGGGCAAGTACCAAGTTATCAAATACCGTCAAGGCATTAATCAGGTGTTGCTTTTTAAAAACAATGCCAATATTTTGACCTCGAAAACGATCTAAAGCACTACTATGAAGTTGTCCTAATTTTTGATGAGCAATCATAACGTTACCTCGTTGTGGTGTAATCAAGCCAGCCATGATATGTAGCAAAGTGGTTTTGCCACTTCCTGATGCCCCAACAACAAGACAGTGGCTACCTTGTGCCCCTTCCCAGCACGATAAATTTAAAACGGTCTTATCAAAGTAGCTGTGCTGGATATTATTTAATAAAAACATAATTTTGTTGTTCCCCTACCAATGAATTTTTAAAAATACTCCTCTACCAACCGTTAAAACTATTGGCTAAGAAGCTATCCTACGAAAATACTATACTGAACGTGGTTACAATTTGAACTTTTTTTTGACATCGAACTAACCCTCTCTCAAAGGGTACTTCCCCTCTCTATTTTATCTACTCTATGCACATAAATTTTTAAGTTTATGATTTTTATATTATCTTAATGTTTTTTCGGTGGGCAAGCGGGTGGTACGATTTTTGGTTTGTTTCAACTCTTGTGGCCCGCTTGCCCACCCTACGAGTAACTTGTGTGCATAGAGTAGCTCTATTTTATAAGAGGATAGGGGGAAGTTAAGTTTATGCCCGCGTTGTCGCTCTCTTCTCACCCCTCTCCCAGAGGACACTCATCGTTTATTTAAATAATTGAAATAAAAGCTATAGCGTTTTGATTTATGTATAATAATGCGGAGGGCGAGAGAACGTTCCTTTGGGAGAGGGCCATTAAAAACTCTATTTTTGAAAGTGAGTATCATTTTTGTAAACATTGCTTGAGCGAGTGAGCCAGATTGTGTAATAAGGTAAAGTAACTTTCAGTTCCAACCGCTAATTTTGCGCCTAGCGGGTCTAATATCCCGCGTCGTACTGACGAACCTTCAATAAGAGTCACTATTAAGCTTGATTCAAGTTGGGGTTCACTAAAAACGCAACGAATTTGCTGATTTTTCAACTGGGCCCTTAATTGATGCAAACGCTTGACACTCGAACGGATTTCTGACGATAAGCTGATAGCACCCATTGCTTTTAGTCCATAACGATATTCAAAATATTGATAAGCATCGTGGAAAACGAAATAAGGTAATTCTTTGATGGGGGCCAATTGTTGTGTTAAATCCTGATCAAGTTGTTCAAGTTGTTCAACCAGACGAACAGCATTAGCCATATAATGTGCTGCATTATTGATATCTATTTTTCTCAACGTTTGAGCAATAGCTTGCACTAGAATTTTCGCGTTGTGAGGTGATAGCCAAAAATGAGGATCAATTTCAAAACCGGTGTGGTGGGAGTGGTCATGATGATGCGTTTCCCAAACTTTGCCTTTGCGTGCTTTCAATAAGGTTAGCTCTGATACTTCAATTAAACGCAAAATCTGGGTTTTGTTACTGAGCGTCGTCAAGGTTTTTTCTAAAAAGGTTTCTACAGCGGGGCCTACCCAAATAACCAGCGTGGCCGCATGTAACTGTCTGACTTGTGAAGGGTGTAAACTATAATTATGTGGAGATTCCCCGCCTGGTAATAATAAATAGGGTTTACTCACACCCTCCATAATTCCACTGACAAGAGCATGAATTGGTTTGATTGTTACCACGATTTGAGGTTTTGATGCCTGACTTGTAGGTACAATTAAAATCAATAATGTGCCTATCCAAAAAATGAGAGACTTCAACATTCATAAATTTCCTTTATGTTAACTGACATAGAGCAGTCACTAAGGTTAAAAAAATATTTTTATTTAAAGCATTGATTATTATCAATAATATAATATTTTTATCATTAATTGATTTTAATAAAGAAAATATAAAAAATCGCTTGTCTACCTTAGTAACTGCTCAATGTCGGTGTTAAATAAATATTATAACTTTAACAGGTGTCGGGTAATTTTTCGGTGATCCTTACTTGTGATAAATATTGAGTTAGCAAAGCATAACCTAATATACCATTAATAATCAATAGATTATAAAAAACATCTCTAGCACTCAGAGAAATATAGCAATTTTCTGTGGTTAAATTTGAAATAATTTTTCCCGTTTTTTTCACTCATAATGTTTTATTTTATTATAAACCGACAAACCACACATACAATTTCTTAAAGAAATAGTATTTGTAAATCATGTAAATTATGGCGCATTTTGTAGCAAATTTAACCTCCCAGTTTTTACGCTCTCACGCTCAATCTGGTTAAAAACCGAAAGTATAATTGCATAAGATTTATGAATTTCGTTATAATTCATTTTTAAGCACCATCACATAAGGAATAATGATGACGCGATATTTTCAAATATCGAAGCCACGACAATGGCAAATAGTCATAGGATTATTTTTGGCAATAGTCATGATTAATTTTTTAAATATAGCTCGTGTACACGCCAAAAGCGAATGTTCTCCTTGGTTAGAAGTACCGAAATTTGGCTTGAATTGTTGGTTTGAAACCAATGTCAACAAATTAATCGCTGAATTTCCTGGGGTAAGCATGATTGAACGTTCAGAATTACACTTTAGAAATATGCTTGATGACATGGAGCAAGAATTGGTGAAAACCATGAATTTCTCTAAATGGAAGAATATTGAAAAACACAAAAAGGCAAATAAAACCCTCGTAGAAGCCTTTAACACAGTTGATTGGCAAACCTATACTCAACAAACTGCTGACAGATTTCGTCAAGAATTGAAAGCGGCGATGGAAATGCTTTTCGACAATAAAATTAGACCTCTATTGAAAGATATTGACAAAGTCATCAAATCAAATACTCGAATCGAATCACTTGATACGATTATACAAGATGAATTAAAACAACTTGATCAAATAATCTTAACTACCTTTCAGCAGTACCATCAGATTGCAAACGACACCATTAAAAAAATCCACACGGAAATCATTACGCACACTATTAAACAAGCGAATGAATTTCGTCATCAAAAAATAGCTCACATCAAAACGGAAATTATTGCTCACGCGACTAACACTTTCCAAAAAAATGTAGATGAGACGATAGATAAAATTGAGCCTCAGCTCATCAGACATGCCGTCATACAACTTGATAATTTACGTCAAGAATTTCGCCAAAAAGTGGGTTATTTTTTTGAGCAGACCAAATACTTTATCAATACTGTCGATTGCAATGTGGAAGGAATGTTAGAAGAATTTCGCCAATATGTACAAAGGCTTGATCAAGATTTGTCGCTCAAAGTCGCTCCCTTTTCATTAGATATTAATATGACTGGCTCTCCATTTCCAGTAGCATCAGTGCAAGGAAATGTATCAATTGAGCCACAGAAGGATGATACACCGTTAAAACTCAAATCAAATTTATTCTTTTGTTATCAAAAATTGGGGCTTAACTCACTGCCAGAACCCTGGGAATATTCAACCATTTATGAGCTTCAAACCTGTAAAGTATTGAGGACATTAACGCCAGAAACACCAATTAAACGAATACTCAATGTTTATATTGATCTAAAAGCTTGGGCAGCAAAAATGGCTTGTGTTCAAGGTGGTGCAAACCACCATGCCACACAGCATTATATCTGGGATTGGTTAGAATTTGGTTATTTGTATAACCTTTGGTATGCTTATTACTAAAAATCCAAAGCTAAACTTTGGAGTCCAAAGCTTTAGCTTTGGAAATCTTTGGAAATCAATCCATTTTTTTACGTTCAGTAAGGAATCACTCATGCTAAAAATCCCCATTATTGCCACTTTAGCGTGGCTTATATTGATGCTATCGTTAATGCCACGTACCCTAATTGCCTATGATAACCCTTCCTGTGACACCCCTTTTGAATGCTATCAAAAAGCACTTGAGCAAATCCAATATGCGCGAGAATTAATAAACGCGCAAAAAGAAAAGCATGGGATTTTGCTTGAAGAACACAAAACTGAAAACGAAAGTTTGCTTAAAGCACACAAAACTGAAAACGAAGTGCTGATTGAAAAAATCAAACAACTGGTCGAAGAAAATCAGCGATTAATCTCTCAAAATCAACAGCTTTTAAACCAACAACAAGCCATCATCACTTTGCTAGAACAAAAAACCAATGCGATCAGTGCCAAAAATGGCAACCTAGGTATTGGGACAGTAAAACCGCAAACGGAATTGGATGTCAACGGTACTATTAAAGCTGATCTGTTTAAAAGTGGTATTAAAAAATTTCATTCTTACAATACCATTGAACCAGATGGTGCTGATAAAGATTTTTATGAAAATGAAAGTTGTACGCTTGGAATGATAACGGCAGCCCTATTAAGTAATAAAGATGGTTCAGATGAACAAGCCGCTATTTGTGTTTGTTTACATGATAAAAAGGGTAGAGGGTGGTTTTGTTGGAATTAACATCATAAGACTACCAATATTTGAACGTTTCTAAAAATACTATACTGTATGCTGGCACAATTTAAACTTTTATATATAGCAATCCAAATGAGTTACTCATGTTACGCATTCTTCTTCTTGAGGTATTTTTTAGAATCACGATCTCTCCCTCCCCCTAACCCCCTCCCGCTGGGCGGGGGGACAGTCCAGTGCCATTTTCCTATCTTTAGCTAAAATGAAAGTCATTAAATAGTTTTAAAAACAATATCTTGACTGTGTTTTATTTTATCTATCTTGTTATAGCTAACCAATAGGAAAATGGCACTGGACTGTCCCCCCGCCCAGCGGGAGGGGGTTAGGGGGAGGGAGAAATCATGCTTCTAAAAAATATTAGGGTTAAGGAAATTTTTCTAGTTGAAGCACTATGCGTAACATGAGTTAATGATGTAAATGTTAAAATTCTGTGTACCTATTATACGTTTTTGAATACCGTTTTTACCTTACTGGTAAAAGCGGTTTTTTTTTATAAGTCGAGAAATTACCAATGAAATACATCAAAGTCGGTGCAGCCGCACTCAATCAAACGCCGCTTGATTGGAAGGGTAACCAAAAAAATATATTAGCCGCAATTGAGGCAGCACGTACTGATAAAGTCAGTATATTCTGTTTACCAGAATTATGTATCAGCGGCTACGGTTGCGAAGATACTTTTTTAGCCCCTGGAACATTAGCACAATGTCAGCGCGTCCTGCATGAAATCGCCAAACACACTCAAGATATAATTGTGGCAGTCGGATTACCACTATTATCTCAAAATCGTATTTATAACACCGTTTGTTTACTTGTTGATGGCAAAATTAGTGGATTTGTTGCTAAACAATTTTTGCCCAGTGACGGACTTCATTACGAACCGCGCTGGTTTCATCGTTGGCCTCAAGGTGTTAATGCGGAAGTTGAAATCAATAACAAACGTTATCCGATAGGCGATATTCATTTTAATTGTGGTGGGGTGCGTATTGGCTTTGAAATTTGTGAAGAAGCTTGGGTCGCTAACCGTCCTGGCATCAAACTCGCCGAAAAAGGCGTTGACGTTATTCTTAATCCCAGTGCCAGCCATTTTGCCTTTGAAAAACACTACATTCGTGAACGGTTTGTGTTAGAAGGTTCACGAGCATTTAGCGTCAGTTATGTTTATGCTAACCTACTTGGTAATGAAGCCGGACGAGCCATTTATGATGGTGATGTCATGATTGCGACTAATGGACAATTATTAGCCAGCAGTAAACGCTTTAGCTTTCAAGATTATCAATTAGTGAGCGCATTAGTCGATGTGGATTTAACCCGCATGTCGCAAGCTCGTACCAGTGATTGGCATCCGAAATTAGAAAGCCGCATTTCTATTCCTTTTGACTATCCATATACACCACTTAGCAAAAATAGAGTGATTCCTGCATTATGGGAACATACGCCAAATCTCAAAGAAGAAGAATTTACTCGTGCAGTAAGCTTAGGTTTATTTGATTATCTTCGCAAAAGTCGCTCTCATGGTTTTGTGCTTTCTTTAAGCGGTGGGGCAGATTCTTCCACTATTGCATGTTTAGTGCGTTTTATGGTGGAATTGGGTGTCGCTGAACTCGGTATAAAAGGCTTTTGTGCTAAATTAAGTTATATCTCGTTACCCAATACCCATGTTTCCGATTTGGTTAAATCACTCCTCACTTGTGTTTATCAAGCCACTGAAAATTCTAGTCGCGTCACCCGACTGGCTGCCGAAACCTTAGCTAAAAACTTGGGCGCAGAGTATTTTCAATTCAATATCAACAAATTAGTTAAAGGATATCTGAGTTTAGTTTCTCAAGTCCTACAACAAGAATTAACTTGGGAAAAACATGATATTGCTTTGCAAAATATTCAAGCACGCGCCCGTTCTCCCAGTGTTTGGCTGTTCGCTAATCTGAAAAATGCGCTATTATTAGCAACCAGTAATCGTTCCGAAGTGGCGCAAGGCTATGCCACAATGGATGGTGATACCAGTGGAGGTTTAAGTCCTTTGGCTGGTATTGACAAAGATTTTCTACGGCACTGGTTGCGTTGGACAGAATTGGAGGGGCCAACACAATTAACACCGATTCCCACGTTGGCTCTTGTCAACCAACAAGAACCTACTGCTGAATTGCGTCCCAGGGAAATGGTACAAACCGATGAAGCGGATTTAATGCCCTATTCTTTACTCAATGTCATTGAAAAAGCCGCGATTCGTGACCGCCAAACCCCTTACGAAATTTTTTGTTTATTGCAAGTCAAGTTTAGCGAATATAATGAAGAACAACTATTAATTTGGATTGAACGATTTTTTAACTTATGGACGCGCAACCAGTGGAAACGAGAACGTTTTGCCCCTAGCTTTCATTTAGATGACGAAAATCTTGATCCGAAAACTTGGTGTCGATTTCCTATTTTATCAGGCGGTTATGTGGATGAAATTGAAGAAATGAAAGAGAAAGTCAAACAAAATAGGGAGTAAAGTGATTAAAAGCGTATTGGAGAAGTGAAAAATACTATTTCTTAAAGAAATAGCATTTTTAGAACGGAGTCCAAAATTGATTTTGGACATTTTCATTTAAAATTGAGGATATTTTTATGCGATCACTATTTAGAGCATTCGGTTTTCTGTTTATGATTGTGCTTTTAATCAGCACCTCAACAGCCTTATTTGTTGGTTCAGGCTATATGCTGTCGCTGATTTTCTCGCTGACCTTATTTCAAGCGACTATACTTTGTATAGGTGCCTCATTTGTGTTTGCGTTCATAATCTTTGCGATGATGATCGATAAAATGATATTTAAAGTGGTCCACCTTAATCAAAAAAACCGGACATTCAATATGAATGACGATGAAAACGAGGACCCAGAAGCAGTCGTTGTCACACAACCCAAAGCGGCTAGAAACGACCCCTGTCCTTGTGGGAGTGACAAAAAATACAAATATTGTTGTGGAAAATAATGATCATGGCGAATTAAGCCCTCTCCCTTTGGAAGAAGCGTAGGGTGCGTCCCACGCACCCAGTCTCTTGCCGGGCTGTGAACATGGACAAACCCCAAGGCCTAATATTGTCATAGACAAGTTCATTATTCAAAACTCAACATTCAGTTATAGCCGCATTCTCCATTTGGTAGAATGTTTGCAATGCTTGATCCGTATGCGGCTCCGTCGCATGTACGGTTCTTAGGGGGGAAAGGAATCGTGAGGTTCCTGACCTACCCGACTAAAACCCAATCAAATCCAAGGGGCCATCCTAAAAATCCTTAATTGTCTGAATCAGGATTTCCAGGATTTGCCAGATTTTCAGGATTAAAACCCAATAAAACCAAAGGGCCCATCCTGAAAATCCGGTGAATCCTGCAAGTTAAACTCAACCCCTTATGTCGCCATAAGGGACTGGTCTTCAAAACCGTGCGTGAGACTTTCACCTCACACGGCTTCTCTATTAATGATTTTCCAAAATCATTAGGAGTTATTACT
>Ga0233403_10000597_pt1 | contig 17121 bp, 13 predicted proteins | sample Na_oxic_1_MG_FD_179866 | JGI IMG/M metagenome (GOLD analysis project Ga0233403, IMG submission 179866) | Seawater microbial communities from Saanich Inlet, British Columbia, Canada - Na_oxic_1_MG | ecosystem: Environmental > Aquatic > Marine > Inlet | place: Canada: British Columbia | collected...
GGGTTTTACAATTTTGAGATTGACAATTAGGGCAATGAAAACTTAATAGTGCCATTTTTTTCCGTTGTGTTTAAAATCGGCTCATTATACCTTTAGAAGCAATCCCATTCAAGGACCTCAGTGCCTGTTTTATGAATGATGATAAAATTCCCGAAACATCACAATTGTTTCGGGAATTCCTTCGTCATTGCTGAAACATCACAAATTTGTGTAATCAATTACTTAGATACAAAATCTATCACGTCATCTGGCAGTATAAGGGAAGAAAATTGTTGATTACATTGATGCTTTAGCATCTCTGGTCTGATTTTGTGATTTTCGTCCTTATTATTGGAAATCACATAGTCAGATACTTGATGCAAAGTCACCCTTGGAGAATAACTACCAATGGTAATGGTATAAGTTGCACCATTTTCGATTGGAAGAATATTCGAGTTCCAATTAAAATGTTGACCGGGTTTCCAACGTTTTTTGACGATTTTTCCGCCGTCTTGTTGTAAAGTGAGTCGGTTGGTATTACGTTGCCTGTCAGGATGCCAGAGTATTATGGGCTTGGAGGCTACATAGCAAAAATGAAATTTTTCAGCTTTGGAAATATCCAATTCATTGATACCAAAAGTTTTTGATTGGTTGGCACGACCGGTTCTTTTATCACCAGTTCTAATAATTTTTTTGATAGTTTCGATGGTTTCCTTCACTAAAGAACTTGGTTTACTGAAGCTTTTCTGTTGACCATTTTTGGTGATGATGATGTTATTGCCTTGTTGCTTGATTTCGATATCGTCAGCGGCTATGGCAGGACTTTGCGATAGCAAATAAGTTACTACGATAAAAGAAAATTTACCGAGATTTTTCATACGTTTTTCTCCTGATTGGGTGTGGATAGTACGTTGATTATTTTAGCGAAGTTTCCCTTTAGTTCTTTCTCACGCCAAGCCGCTAAGAACGCTAAGGAATAAGGATTAAATAAAACCCGAAGCTAAACCTGCCAGGTTTTAAAAACCTGGCAGGTTTGGACATTTGAATTTTGGAAGTTTGTTGGTAAGCTTGTCGCACCATTAAATCCTCATTCCTAAGAATTCATTTTGTACCTTTGCGCCTTTGCGTGAGATAAAGTTTAAATGTGACAAAGCAGAATGAAGTATAATAAAAAATATTTATAAATAATATAAATTAAATGATTTTTGAATGGGTGTACAAACAAGGTTTGTCATTTGAGGTGCATATCGTACAAGAGTTTTTTGCAGATGTCATGATCACTTTGGCGATTTTGTGTAACATTTGATGATCGCTAAAATAAAAAGCACAGTCTATCCTTATATATAAAAAATAGACTGTGAAGTGCCATGAAAAAATCGGTTTGTAAATGAAATGGCTTTTTTTGAAATAAAAAGCACAGCCTATTTCTTAATCATAAAAAATAGACTGTGAAGTGCCATGAAAAAATCGGTTTACAAATGAAATGGCTTTTGGGGAATAAAAAGCACAGCCTATTTCTTAATCATAAAAAATAGACTGTGAAGTGCCATGAAAAAATCGGTTTATATGCGTATGCGTTGTGCAAATCGGGTAACAATCTCCGAACAAGAATAGTTGTAGTCTTTTGTTAATTTGACGAGTGTCCGAGCATTTTTTGGCTGTTTTTGAAAACGCTTTTCAATGTTAGCGCATCTTCTATTACGCTCTGCGATGACACGTTGCACATACGATTTTCGCAAGGTATTGTCTTGATGCTCAATAATATAATCCGTTAACGGATCAATGTATTTTTGGGCAAATAATTCTGTAATATCTTGTTCCAAAAGTTTTTGTAATTCTTCTTGTTCTAATTTATGGGTTTTGTTTTTAGCCGCATTCTGGGTTTCGTTTTTAGCAATTTGCTCAGATTTGCCTGGGACAACCTGAGTAGTTTTTTCTTTCTCAGCAGTAGGCAATTGTGCTTGTACGTTATTAGAGAATTTGTTGAGTACAAACAATAATAATAAAAAGGTTATTATGCCTGCCATTACGCCTATTTTCACCGGCATCATCGTTTCGCTCCCGTTTTTTACAGTGCCATCAGAGACAATGTTGTTTAGATAAATAATTTTGGTCTCTGAAGCGTCTCTGTATTCAACATGACTATAATAGTCAGTAAAATCACTGCTATCTCCAGAATGCTCTGTACCATCAATTGTCTTAATGGTGCGAGTTGCCATCGTGTTATCCTCTTTTTCCCTTACAATTGTTAATTATAGAATTGTTAATTCAAGTCAAGCCATGTTGAGTCTTGAATTAACAATTAACAATTAACAATTAACAATTAGAAAATCCCCATTGGTGGTTGGATTCAGACAATGGTGAGCATGTTACAATAAGTCGACGTGACATTTCGAGTACATTTTTGTTACATTTATCTCTTAAGACCTGTAACATTGGTGTAACAAATAGGGAATAGGGAATAGATAATGGGAAATCAAAAATAAATCAGGAATTATCTACCAGGAAGTTAGACAAAAATAATATCTCTTGCCAATGGCTAAAGTTCGACAAGCTCACCTACCAGCCGTTGTCTAAAAGCTACCTCAATTCGGCTTAACCGACTTGAGCTTTTAGCCTTGATATTTATCTCAAAGCAGGGACGGTTATTTTTTTCCTAATCCCCAAAATAAATTTTGGACTCCTCTTGGAAAAATGATTGATTTCTCTTTCTCCTTTTTACTTTCCTCTTAAATAAAGGATAAATAACAATGCCACCTAAAATTTCTGGTGACAAAAATCTGTCTTTGCCGATGGAAAGACTTCAAAAAGTGTTAGCTAGGGCTGGTTTAGGTTCACGGCGAGAAATCGAAACTTGGATTCAAGATGGACGTGTCAAAGTCAATCTGCAAATTGCAACACTTGGCGATCGTGTCAATTTGAACGATGAAATTTTCGTTGATAAACGCAAAATACATTTATCGGTTTTACAAGAACCACCACGACGCATTTTGTGCTATCACAAACCCATTGGCAAAGTTTGTACACGCCATGATCCTGAAGGACGGAAAACCATATTTGAACAATTACCACGGGTTAAATATGGACGGTGGATCAGTATTGGGCGATTAGATTTAAATACCGGTGGCCTTCTACTCCTCACAAACGATGGAGAATTAGCTCATCGCCTCATGCACCCTTCTTATAATATTGAACGTGAATATGCGGTACGCATTTTGGGTAAGGTAGACGATGCTATACTGGAACGCTTGAAGCAAGGGGTACAACTTGAAGATGGTATGGCCCATTTTAAGAATATTAGGGATGCCGGTGGCGACAATGCAAACCATTGGTATCATGTGACATTAAATGAAGGTCGCAATCATGAGGTACGACGGTTATGGGAATCCCAAGGAGTTATTGTTAGCCGCTTGATGAGAATACGTTTTGGTCCAATTTATTTACCTAGTGGTTTACGGACTGGACGCCATGTCGAACTTGATCAGCAAAATGAAAAATCCTTATTACAACTTGTTGATTTATATGTTAAATCTTCGACTTCAACGGTTAACTCTATACCTGAAAGATCAGAGTACCAAAAATTAGGGCCTCGACAATCTGGATATCGACATTCAGAGACTCGACAATCCGGCTATCGAAATTCAAAACCTCGACAATCCGGTTATCGAAATTCTGAGTCTCAAAACTCAGGGTCTCAAAAATCTGGATATCGAAGTTCTGAGCCTCGACAACAATCCGGCTATCAAAATTCAGAACCTAGACAATCCGACAATCGAAATTCTGAGCCTAGACAATCCGGTTATCGAAATTCTGAACTTCGACAATCCGGCTATCGAAGTTCTGAGCCTCGACAATCTGGATATCGAAATTCTGAACCTCGACAATCCGGTTATCGAAATTCTGAGTCTCAAAACTCAGGGTCTCAAAAATCTGGATATCGAAGTTCTGAGCCTCGACAATCCGGCTATCAAAATTCAGAACCTAGACAATCCGACAATCGAAATTCTGAGCCTCGACAATCCGGCTATCGAAATTCTGAGCCTCGACAATCCGGCTATCGAAGTTCTGAACCTCGACAATCTGGATATCGAAATTCTGAGCCTAGACAATCCGGATATCGAAATTCTGAGTCTCAAAACTCAGGGTCTCAAAAATCCGGCTATCAAAATTCAGAACCTAGACAATCCGACAATCGAAGTTCTGAGCCTCGACAATCTGGATATCGAAATTCTGAACCTCGACAATCTGGATATCGAAATTCTGAACCTCGACAATCTGGATATCGAAATTCAGAACCTAGACAATCCGACAATCGAAATTCTGAGCCTCGACAATCCGGCTATCGAAATTCTGAGCCTCGGCAATCTGGATATCGAAATTCTGAGCCTAGGCAATCTGGATATCGAAATTCTGAGCCTAGACAATCCGGCTACCGAAGTTCTGAGTCTCAAAACTCAGGGTCTCAAAAATCCGGCTACCGAAGTTCTGCGCCTCGGCAATCTGGATATCGAAATTCTGAGCCTAGACAATCCGGCTATCGAAATTCTGAGCCTCGGCAATCTGGATATCGAAGTTCAGAACCTCGACAATCTGGATATCGAAGTTCAGAACCTCGAAACTCAGGAGGTTATCGAAATTCTGAGCCTCGAAACTCAGGAGGTTATCGAAACTCTGAGTCTCAAAACCCTGGATATCGAAATTCAGAACCTCGAAACTCAGGAGGTTATCGAAATTCTGAGCCTCGACAATCTGGATATCGAAATTCTGAGTCTCAAAACTCAGGGTCTCAAAAATCCGGCTACCGAAGTTCTGCGCCTCGGCAATCTGGATATCGAAATTCTGAGCCTAGACAATCCGGCTATCGAAACTCTGAGTCTCAAAACCCTGGATATCGAAATTCAGAACCTCGAAACTCAGGAGGTTATCGAAATTCTGAGCCTCGAAACTCAGGAGGTTATCGAAACTCTGAGTCTCAAAACCCTGGATATCGAAATTCAGAACCTCGAAACTCAGGAGGACCTCGTCGAAACTCAAGAGATTATCAAAATTCAGAACCTCGAAACTCTGGAGGACCTAGAAACTCTGGAGGTTCTCAAAATTCAGACTCTCGACAATCTGGCTATCGAAATTCTGAGTCTCGAAACTCAGGAGGACCTCAAAATTCAGAACCTCAAAAAGCGAGATATCGAAATTCAGGGCGTCAAAAATTTGGAGCCCCAAAAAAACATTCTATCTCTAAACGTCGATGATGGGATAAATTTCCAAATCCAAAGCTAAAACTTTGGACTCCAAAAACCAGGTTTGGAATCCAAAGCTTTAGCTTTGGATAATTGGATTCCAAAGCTTTAGCTTTGGCGTTATAAAAAACAGGAGGAGGAATTATGTCTTATCGACCACAACGTGCAGCAGTCGCTATGCAATTTGATGAAGGAGATCAAATAATGTCTCATAAACCCACTGATACACCAGATACCAGTAAATTGGAAAAACCTCGTATTGTTTCTGTTACCCCATCTCAAACTCAAAAGTCTCAGAGAGACAGTCAAACCATACAAGATCAACCCATCCGTTCTAGTTCGGTTAATACCAGTGCGCTTGAGAAAAAATTGCGCCTGGCCGAATCTCAACTACAACAACCCGATACCAATAAAGATATGAGCAACGGCGAACTGAACTTTGCTGAAACCATAGGAATGGGGGCTGGTGGGGCTGGTGGTATTGATAAAATCCGCGATATGTTATTTGGCGGACAAATGCGTGATTATGACAAACGCTTTAAACGTCTTGAAGAGCGGTTTGCTCAGGACAACATCAATTTTCGTGAGGACATGTTCCAACGCCTCAAGGTCCTTGAAGAGCGCATTGAGGGTGAATTTGATAGCCTCAGTGAAAAAAGCAAGGTAGAACGTCAAGAACGTCTTACCGGCTCTCAGGATTTAGAACATGAAATCAAGTCCCTGAAAAATGAATTCAATACGCGCTTCACGCAATTGGACGAACAAATAGCGAGGGACATCAGAAATTTACGCCAACAAACCTTGAATAAATTTCAAGAACTTTCGTTACAAATGCGGCAGCAAACTGACAACTTGACTACTTTGGTCACGCAAGAAGTGTCCCAACTTCAAGACGAAAAAGTGAATCGTGCGGACTTAGCAACGTATTTCCACGAAATGGCAGTGCGCTTGACAAAGAATTATGAAAATCAAACCGAATTAGAATAAAATGGGTAATGGGTAATTGGGAATCGGTAATCGGGAATGAACAAATTTAATGAAATACAAAAAAGGGCAAATACGCAGATTTTCCCCTACCAAATTATGTAGTTGACGCAAAATAAAAATGCTATAGCGAAGCAAAGCGAGATCAGCGAAGTAATGGAACGAAGTAGAAGTGATAATCAATGACAAGTTTATGAATACTTTCCGATTAGTAATTACCCATTACCCATTTCGGAGAAAATGATGAATTGGCAAGAAGTTTGTGAACATCCAAGCTTGCAGAACTTGCCCTTTAAAATTGAACTGAATGAAAGAGGGCAAATTGTTATGTCAGCCGTCAAAGTGTTACATTCCTTATATCAAGGAGAAATTGGGTATTTATTACGTTTTTTCTTGAAAGAAGGTAAAGCACTACCTGAATGTGCCATCTGGACACGCAAAGGGACAAAATCGGCTGATGTCGCTTGGGTTTCACCAGAACGTTTTTCAATTGTCAAAAATGAAACGGAATGTTCCATTGCTCCAGACATTTGTGTAGAAGTCCGATCTGATAGTAACACTAATGAAGAAATGGCAGAAAAACGTACACTCTATTTTGAACAAGGTGCTAGGGAAGTTTGGATTTGTAACCAAAAAGGAAAAATGAGTTTTTATAATCTATCAGGACCATTAGAACAATCGCTCTTGGTACCTGAATTTCCTAAAAAGATTGAGTTCTAGTCAATGATGAATGGTGAATGATGAATAGCAAAAAACCATGTCATTGTTCGTCACACAATGAAGTTACTTCGTTTCGAGTGCTGCGAAGAAATCTATTCAAATCAAGATAGATTTCTAAGCGAAGCTCGAAATGACAATCTTATGATATTTGTTCATTCACCATTCATCCATCATCCATCCCATCATTCACCATTGGCCTCATTCCCATGGACGACCTTCAACAATTTGCTACCATTTTAATTGCTCCTGAGAAAAAACGGCTTGATCGTTTAGAAACTCGCCTTAATGATGTTCACCAACGCAGTCATGAACTTGCGACCCTATTGCCAGCCGTTTTACATATTTTGTCTGAGGAAGAAGAATTTCTTTCTACTTTACAAATACCGGTAGAAAGTTGTGTCAAAGATTCAATTCAGCAAAACCCGCAAAGTTTTGTGAAGGCATTATTGCCGGCACTTGAACCGCTTTTGCGTCAAGCTGTTTCTAATGCGGTTAAGCCAATCAATACTGAATTACAAACACAACAAACGCAACTCAAAGAACTGAACCAATCGCTTCAGAACTTTGAACGCGAACAAGCGACCCAAAAAAAGCAGTTAACAAAAATTGATAATAATTTTCAAACATTTCAAAGAGAAAATCTTCAGCAATTTAATCAATTAAAAAATTCATTACAAAATATTGAAGAGACAGAAATTGTTAGCTTAGATACTGCATTAAAACAGCTTGAAAACGCACAAATTAATCAATATAGTCAATTGAGTCAGATTGAAACTTGGCTGAAAAACTTTGAAGTAGCGCAAACGAAACAAGACACTCAAATAGCGCAATTAACTAAAGTATTCAATAGTTTAAAACCCATTATTGTCAATCAAAAAACGCAACTCCATCAATTAGGTACCCATGTTGACCAATTTGAAAAAACTCAATATACTCAATTAAATCAGGTCAATCAACATCTACAAAATTTAGATAACGTATATGTTAATCAACAGACACAAGTCAATAAAATCAACGCACAAGTTGAGCAAATCGAAACCAAACAAATCAGTGAACTCCAAAATCGTGCCAATTCTTTTGAACAAGTCGCTGCCAATTTTCACCAATTAGAACAGCGTTTCAATAACCCTCAACAACGGGCCCAAGAAATCGCGGAAATTTTACCAGATGCTGTTCGTCATGCCGCTTTTCAGTCGCCTGAAAATGCCCCTTTGACTCATTCTCTGCAAGCCCCAGTGGAAGTATGTATTCAACAATCGCTTAAAAAAGATGTCCGTCCGTTTGCTGATGCTCTGTTTCCATTAATTGGGCCCAGTATTCGTAAATCCATTGGTTCTGCATTTAAAGAACTCTTACAACGAATTAATACCAGTTTAGAACAAAGCGTTTTCTCTAGTAAAGGCATGGTTTGGCGTATGCAAGCTTGGCGCACGGGACAACCATTTTCGGAAATCGTATTAACCAACACACTCGCTTATCGCATTGAACAAGTGTTTCTCATTCACCGTGAAACCGGTTTATTAATTTCGCATTCTCATTTAGAAGAAATTGAAGTGGGTGATAGTGATGCCGTTTCTGCCATGTTTACTGCGATACAAGATTTCACTCGTGATTCCTTTTCAGCCAGTAAAGAAGAAGAACTTGATAGTGTCGAAGTGGGTGATTACAACGTTTGGATAGAACGTGGCCCTTATGCCCTCTTAGCCTGTGTGATTCGTGGTGATGCGCCCGTTGTGTTTAGAAACTTCATGCGCAACCTGATTGAACAACTTCATGCCCGTTTTGGATTCTTATTGCAAGATTTTTCAGGAGATAATACTCCACTGCAATCTTGTACACCTTTATTAGAAGAAACCTTATTGTCTGAAAAAAAAGCAGAAGAAGAGGAATCGAAGTCGCGTTGGATGACTCCTCAATTAGCCCTCATCCTCGGTACGATTTTCTTATTAATCTCAGTAGGCAGTTATTTTTATTTTGAATATCACTATCGTTTAGATAATTATATTGAGGCTTTACATGAAACGCCAGGCATTATCGTGGCCTCTACTGAATCTAAAGGCGGCAAGTTAGTTATTCATGGTATGCGTGATCCGTTAGCGGAAGAACCCCTAGATATAGCACGTCGTTTTGATTTAACGGATGAAGATATCGTTTTTAAGGGAAGGTCCTATCAAGATTTAGAAGCCCAATTCGTTGAACAACGTTTACGGCAATGGTTAAAACCACCCAAAACTGTACAAATTTCCTTACAAGATGGTGCTTTACATTTAACCGGTCATGCCGATCAAGCTTGGATAGATAAAGTGAATAGTAGCGCGGGCATGATGAGCGGTTTTTCTGAGATTGTGGCGGAAAAATTGGTCAATACCGAAAAACAATTTCAAGCGTTGTTAAAAAGATTGAGTGAAACGTCCGGCATTATTGTTGTTTCTAGTAGCACCAAAAATGATCAACAGGTGATTACCGGTATGCGTGATCCGTTAGCCGAGGACCCCGCACAAATTGCGGAACAAATGCAAATTACTGATGTTGATATGCGCTGGACGCACTATCAAGATTTAAATCCACAATTTGTTGAAATACGAGTGCGGCAACGTTTGGCACCACCGCCAACCGTTCAACTTCGTTTAGAAAGCGAGGTATTATATTTTAGTGGTCACGCGCCGCAAGCATGGATAGATAAAGCCATGAATACAGCTAATACGGTTTCCGGCATTCATCAACTAGATGCCCAATCTTTATTAAATACTGACAGCTTTTTACTGGCAGAAGCCAAACGTGAATTGAATCCACCTAACAACATCAACTTCACGGTCAAGGAGAAACGGTTAACAGTTACCGGGCATGTTGATTCTGCTACCTTTAACGCATTGCAATTGCAATTGAAGGAATTACAGAAAGCTCAACCAGCATTCGCTAACATAGATACCAGTGGATTCATAGATGCTGAACGTGAAATCTATACTTTAAAACAACGTATTGAAAAAACGGCTATCTATTTTTCTGAAGGGACCGGCTTTATGCCAGTGCAAGAAACTATGCTACAAAATTTGATCGCCGAAATACAACAATTATTGGCTTTTAGCCAAGATTTAAATCAGCAAGCGCAGTTACAAGTGATTGGGAATACCGATGGTGTTGGTACGCAATTTTACAACCAACAGCTAGGACAACAACGTGCTGAATTGGTGGGTGATTGGCTAAAAACACATGGACTAGAGAAAAGATATCTCGTTATTACACTACCGGCACAAATACGTTTTGGAGAAAACGAACCGAATCCTGGTAATAGAAATGTGAGCTTTCGGATTATTGGGAAAGAGTTATAGATGTTCGGGATTTTTACGTGATCCTGGCTAGCGTATGTGTCGGGTTACGCTTCGCTAACCCGACTTACACATAATAATCAAATCGAACCACATAGTCTGAATCAGAATTGACAGAATTTGAGAATTTTTTGGCATCTTGTGCCAAGTGGCTTTTTTTATGTGATAAAATATTTCAAATTCGATTGAAAAAAGGACCATTTTAATATGAAAACCTTTGAGACTCAGGCAGTTGTTAGCGCAACTGGGACAATGATGATACAATTGCAAACCAATATTCCTCAAGGAATACATCCCGTCGTCTTGGTGATTAATCCTCAAACAAACTCAAGCAAACGAACGCCATCACTCAAATTTGGACGTTATGCAGTGGGATTAGTCAATAATGATTTTACTTTTAGAAGGGAGGATTAGTATGCCAGAGATGAACGTGAATGACGCTTCAAAGACAAAAACTAACAATGTGTTAGGAACTTATATTGAGTCGTTCTAAGTCAGCTTCAATATCGTCTTCCTCATAATTAATGACATTGATGTGATGTTGTTGACAGGCAACCAGAAAGGTATAGCGATCAACTTCGGCAAATTCGCAGGCAGCCCCAACAGACAGTTGCTCTGATTGAAACATGAGCAAGGCGGTATAAAGTTTAAGGTACTTTGCCATTTCTACTATCGTTGTATTGAGGAAATATTCATCCGGAATGTTGAGTACGATTTGCATTGTTTTATCCTGTTTTATCTTTTTTAAATGGTAATTTTGCCATGTTCTTTTGAATTATATACTCCAAACGTTCAAGTTTTCGGATGATGAAAATAGACTAAATCGCCTTTCTACCGGCCAGGTTTTAAAAATCTGGCCGGTAGAAAATCCGAAATCTTGAACGTTTGGAGTATAATATAAACAAATTAAAAGATCGTATTCAATCAAAGGTCATTCTTTGTGCGTTTTTTAAATGGGCGTTCCACCACCGCGTTTCGTTGTACTTTTTTTAGTGTGTGGGACGCACCCTACGCTGTTTTTCTCCTGTTCCCTGTCCCCTGCCCCCTTTCTCCTTTTGGAACTCCAACGCTTCAATTAATTGATCAATTTGGTGTTTTTCATGTAATGCGGATAAGGTGATTCTTAATCGGGCTGTACCTTGTGGTACGGTTGGCGGACGAATGGCGGTGACAATAATTCCTCGTTTATATAATGCGGCACTGACTTTTAGTGCGGTTTCAGAATCACCTAAGATAATCGGTTGTATTGGTGTCAAAGAGTCTGTGATTGGAATGTGTCGTTTAATGGCTGTTGCACGAAAGTAAGCGATTAATTCCTGTAAATGTTGTCGTCGCCAGTCCTCTTCTTGAACGATGCGTAAACTTTCTCGTGTAGCTTCGGCAAGTGCGGGCGGTAGGGCGGTGGTATAAATATAGCTGCGTGCTGATTGTATCAATGTTTCAATCAATAAATGACTACCAGCGACAAAGGCACCAAATACGCCAAACGCTTTGCCCAAGGTGCCCATTAACACGGGTACTTCACTGACACTTAATCCATATTCCTCCAAAGTCCCACGCCCGGTTTTACCCAGTACGCCCAAACCATGTGCATCATCTACCATCACCCAAGCGTTGTGTGTTTTTGCGAGTTGAATTATGGTCGGTAAATTGGCATGATCACCATCCATACTAAACACGCCATCGGTGATAATCAATTTATGTTGGGCTTGTGATTTGGCTAATAGACTTTCTAAAGCTGACATATCGTTATGGGGATAACGATAAATTTTGGCGCGTGATAGCAAAGCAGCATCCACCAGTGAAGCGTGATTGAGTTTATCTAAAAATATCGCATCATGTCGTCCAACTAATGTGGTCACTACACCGATATTAGCCATATAACCGGTTGAAAATAATAATGCGCTTTCGCGCCCGGTATAAGTGGCTAATTCTTTTTCAAGTGCATGATGTGCAACCGTATGTCCGGTGATTAAATGTGATGCGCCACTACCCACTGCATACTTTTCAGTGCCTTGTTGCAAAGCGGTTTTTAGACGAGGATGACTCGCTAATCCAAGATAGTCATTACTACAAAAAGCTAAAAAAGATTGTCCATTGATTAATAATGTTGGCGTTTGAGGACTTTCATGTATTTGCCGAGTACGATAGAGGGCGGCTTGTTGGCGTTGTTGTAATATAGTTTGAAGATAATTATCCATATAATTTGGTAATGGGTAATGGGTAATGGGTAATTGGAAATTGAAAAACAGAAAAGTTCTTTTTGTCACGAAGTTCTTTAATTGTTATTAATCGTTACTTAGTGAAGTGAGAAAAATAATTATTCAAATCACAGATTCACCAATTAAGTACTGAACCATAAATTTTCAGGTATGATGAATTTTGGGTAGATTTGATGACTATTTCGGTGGGCAACAAAAAGACGTTACCGGCCCCCTACAAAATACCTGAAAATTTGTGCTTCATTACTTACCGATTCCCGATTACCAATTACCCATTACCCATTTATTTTTTCTTGACATGTCGGAGAAGACGTTCGCGTTTTTTACGTTGCCCCGATGTGAGAGTATTTTTGCGCCCAGCAAAAGGATTATCGCCTTGTTTAAATTCGAGGTGAATAGGCGTTCCTTCCAACGCAAAGGCTTTGCGAAAGTAATTGATTAAATAACGTTGATAAGCATTCGGTAGTTCTTTGACTTGGTTGCCATAAATAAGAAACCGAGGGGGATTCTGTCCCCCTTGATGTGCATAACGTAGTTTTACTCGTCTACCGCGGACTAAAGGAGGTGCATGTGCCATGACAGCTTCTTGTAAAACTTTATTTAAATGCGGTGTCTTAATCTGTTTATTGGCGTTTTTCCATACGGCATTGATCGACTCAAATAAATGGCCCACATTGCTCCCATGCAGTGCGGAGATAAAATGAACCTTTGCAAAATCAAGAAATTGTAATTTTCGACTGAGATGATAGCGTACTTGTTCACGATGGCTTTTCTCTAAGCCATCCCATTTGTTGGCAGCAATGATTAAAGCGCATCCGCTGTCAATCACAATACCTAATAAATTAGCATCCTGATCAGTGATACCCTCACGACCATCCAAGAGCATAATAACAACATTACCCGTTTCAATGGCTTGTAAGCTTTTAATGACACTAAATTTTTCAATTTTTTCAGACACTCTTGCACGTCGTCTCACACCAGCGGTGTCTATGAGCGTATACAATTGTCCGTCACGCTCAAAGGGAATAAAAATACTGTCACGAGTTGTGCCCGGCTGATCAAAAGTGATAACACGCTCATAGCCTAACATGCGATTAACGAGGGTGGATTTGCCCACATTGGGACGACCAATAATGGCGACTTTAATACCTTGTTCTTTAGAGGGAGGTTCCTCTTGCAAAGCGGCTGTGTATAAAGAGTAGCCCCCGAAAAGGGCTGGAGTGGTTTTGTCCGATGATGAAACTGAAGAAGTGGTGTTTTTCCATGACCAAGCAGGGTCAGCTTCTGCCTCATTTGTTTCCTCTTCGGTTGTGAGGAGAGCAGAAGAAATGAGAGAGTATTGGGATATTATGGGTAATACCGCATCCATCAGATCATTAATACCTTGCCGATGGACCGCAGAAATAGCGTGTATGTTTTCAAATCCTAACTGATAAAATTCAGCACTTACCAAATCCTTTTGCAAACCTTCAGCTTTATTAATCACTAAAAAAATAGGGGTATTGAAGCGGCGCAAATATTGGGTGATTTCTTGATCACCCCCGGTTAACCCCCCCCGTCCATCTACTAAAAATAATACACCATCTGCTTCTTTTATAGCTAACCGGGCTTGGTGGGAAATGCGTTCTAAAATCGCATCATCTTCAGTGCTAAGCCCACCGGTATCAATAATCCAGTAATCGCTATCACCGACACACCCTCGACCAATTCGCCGATCACGGGTTAACCCTGGTTGATCAGCAACTAGGGCATCACGGGTTTTAGTGAGTGCATTAAATAACGTTGATTTGCCGACATTAGGACGGCCAACAATGACAATAGTGGAGAGCATGGTGGAATAATGAAAATTGTGAATTGCGAACTTTACTAAGGATATTTTGGAATCCAAAGCTTTAGCTTTGGGGGGGTATATTTCCAAAGCTAAAGCTTTGGACTCCAAAAAATATTAAAACTTATGGTTCAATACTTATACTATTCAATGTTTTTGTTAATATTCTTAAATCCTCCTAACTCGATTTGTTATTTACTAAGTATTATGGGTTAGGAGGTTGTGTATTTTTTAAGTCTTCCAAATTGGGTATAGGAATGGATTTAATAATTTGTTCTTTTATCGCAGGCTGTTCAACTTCTATTTTTTTTGCGTCTATGTTTGGTTTGATGATCTTTGGCACCATAAGATAAACAATAGTCCCAACCAGTAATAAAATTAAAAAAAGCCACAAACGTGTTTTATACCGTCGGTGTGTTGTCATGGAACGTGAATCGTGAATTTCTAAATCAAAACTACTTTTCATTAATAATACCTCTTAGAAGTTGTTCAGTAAAAATCAAATCAAGGCAAAAGTTTTTGCGAGCCAAAACTTTTGCCTCGATACCACTTTGTCAAGGCATTTTTTTTAGCTTCAATTTTGATTGTTGACTATTTTTTCATGAATGGGATTTAAACAAAATTATTTTATCATTAAATGGCTTGACTTTAATTTTTGATGAATGTGATTAATGCGTTTCGCCAAAATAAATGTTGAAATCTTCAAAACGGCTTTTGGAGTCCAAAAGAAGTAAAGAGCAAAGCAAGAGCAAATTTAGGGATGCCACAGAAAATAACTCACGCACTTTTAACAAATAGTATTTCTTTAAGAAATACTATTTGTAGCCATTTTGATTTCAAAACACGTATTTTATTTATTGCCTTGTCCTTTATTTTGGATAACGGTTTTTTTTTGGTAACGCTCAGTTAATCATTCCTATTTTTGAGTGTTTGAGCTTTTTTCATCAAAATGATTTGACTTTAAGAAAAAAATTTACCAGACAACTTCTCACTATTCGTTACAATTTTGATGTGTGAAAATACTGATTTACCTTGTATGCGACTTTTGAGCCTAATTAATTTTCTGCGGTTACAGATGGACATTATTTTAAACAAATAGTATTTCTTTAAGAAATACTATTTGTTAGGAAAAGTGCGTCAATCCTAATATCTACAAAATATAGACTATTTTTGCATAAGCAAATAGCAACATTTTGTGAGATATTTTACGATAATATTTTTTTTTAGATATATAGTGAGCCTTCATTCATTGTAAAATTCCCTCCTTTGAGAAAACTTATTTTGGACAAATCATCAAAAATAAATTTTGGACTCCTCAAAAATGGATTTTTGGAGTTCAAAATTTATTTTGGATGAGGAATAAATTAATTGAGAGATATATCATGGGATTTAAATGCGGAATTGTCGGCTTACCTAATGTTGGCAAATCAACTTTATTCAATGCACTCACCAATGCTGAAATTGCAGCCGAAAATTATCCTTTTTGCACGATTGAGCCTAATGTTGGCATTGTACCAATGCCTGATGCTCGTTTGGACGTATTAGCTCAAATTGTCAATCCCAAAAAAATCATTCCAACCACGATGGAATTTGTGGATATCGCCGGTTTAGTCGCCGGAGCCTCTAAAGGTGAAGGTTTAGGTAATCAATTTTTAGCCAATATTCGTGAAACGCAAGCGATTGCCCATGTAGTACGTTGTTTTGAAGATGATGATGTGACGCATGTCGCCGGCAAAATCGATCCACAAAACGATATTGAAGTGATTAATACTGAATTGGCATTAGCAGATTTAGAGACTGTTGATAAGGCTTTGCAAAAAGCGGCTAAAAATCTCAGAAGTGGTAAAAAAGAAGGGTTAGCCCAACAAAAATTATTGGAAAAAATTGCGGCACAATTGGATACTGGAGAACCGGTTCGCTCTTTACCTTTTAACCAAGAAGAACAAGTATTATTGCGTGAATTACATCTGTTGACGGTTAAGCCTACTTTGTATATCGCCAATGTTGCTGAAGATGGTTTTGAAAATAATCCTTATCTTAACCAAGTGCAAGCCTTAGCTGAGCGTGAAGGTGCTGAACTGGTTGCCGTTTGTGCGGCTACCGAAGCTGAATTAATTGCCTTAGAGGCTGAAGAAAAAACGGATTTTTTGAACGAAATGGGTTTTACTGAACCTGGCTTAAATCGTGTGATTCATGCCGGCTATCGTTTATTAGGCTTAGAAACCTTTTTTACAGCCGGTCCAAAGGAAGTGAGGGCTTGGACAATCCGCATTGGTACCAGTGCCCCAAAAGCGGCTAGTGTTATTCACACTGATTTTGAAAAAGGTTTTATTCGAGCAGAAGTCATTTCTTATGAGGATTTCAAAATATGCAATGGAGAACAAGGCGCGAAAGAAACCGGTAAATGGCGATTGGAAGGTAAGGATTATATTGTCCAAGATGGGGATGTGATGCACTTTCGGTTTAATGTTTAGTACCATTTTAGTGGGCTGGTGAAAATTGTTAATTGTTAATTGTTAATTGTTAACTCATGTTACGCATTCTTCTTTTTGAGGTATTTTTTAGTTAAGGGCAACCATAAAGGATTGCCCCTACATAAGATGATGATTTGTAGGGGTAATCCCTTGTGGTTACCCCAATTAAAATCCTTAACTTAATGGCATTGAATCAACACCTAGGGTTAGGGGTGAGGACCGGATAGTGCCGATTTGTAGGGTGGGCAACGTCTTTTTGTTGCCCATACGCATCAACTTAAGCTAATTTTAGTGGTTTAGCCCTTATTCTATATAGGTTCTCCAAATGTTGAAATTGTGAAGGACTACTTC
>Ga0233403_10000598_pt1 | contig 17109 bp, 16 predicted proteins | sample Na_oxic_1_MG_FD_179866 | JGI IMG/M metagenome (GOLD analysis project Ga0233403, IMG submission 179866) | Seawater microbial communities from Saanich Inlet, British Columbia, Canada - Na_oxic_1_MG | ecosystem: Environmental > Aquatic > Marine > Inlet | place: Canada: British Columbia | collected...
CAACCACGTTACCCACCCTACATGGATTGATTGGTGGGCAACAAAAACACGTTACCCACCCTACGGTAAATGCGCCAATATAGAAACTCAACCTGATTGCTTATTATGATGACTATAACATAATTTTTAATGAGACGCTTTGGCGTGTTGTTCATTGTTCATTGTTATACTGGTTTATTGACTTAAAAAGCGATTCACATTAACCTCATGCTAACCACTTTATTTTCAGTCAAAACCAAAACGGGCATGAACAATGATTTTTTGACTTGATACCGTGGTTAGTCGTTCAGGCGTTCAGTCAGTATTTATTCAGACTCTAGCGCCAAAAAAATGAAGCTATTCTGGCGGAGGTATTGTTAATAAAAATGATTCATAAAATTCTAATATTAGTTGTCGCTGTTGTCTTGGCGACTGAGGTGCATAGTCGCGAGATTGTGAGTATTATTGGCGTGGGCGACATCATGTTAGGGACAAATTACCCTTCAAAGCGGTATTTGCCTAGCAATCAAGGCAGAGATTTGATGAAAAATGTTGAGTCTATTCTCAAGAATGCGGATGTCACTTTTGGTAATCTTGAGGGTACAATCCTTAATACTAAAGGCCCTGCCAGAAAAAATTGCAAGAACTGTTATTCGTTTAGAATGCCTGAATATTTGGCGAATAACCTTGTCAGGGCCGGTTTTGATGTGCTGAGTATTGCCAATAATCACATTATGGATTTTGGAAAAAAGGGCCTTAAGAATACCAAACGTGTTCTTAAGGCTAAAGGGATTTATGCAGCGGGTGTCAACAGTCAAAAGTCGGTGATTTTTAAAAAAGGAGGCATAACTTATGGTTTTGCCGCGTTTGCGCCTAACAGGGGTACGGTGAAACTCACTAAAATTAAAAACGCTCAAAAAATCGTCCGACAATTGGCTCGAAACAGTGATATTGTCATTGTTTCATTTCATGGTGGCGCTGAAGGGGTAGCCAATCAGCATGTTAAAAAGCAGACTGAATATTTTTATGGTGAAAATCGGGGGAATGTTTACAAATTTGCTCATCGCGTGATTGATGCCGGTGCCGATATTGTTTTTGGACATGGGCCCCATGTGACGCGAGCAGTTGAAGTGTATAAAAATCGTTTTATTGCCTATAGCTTAGGTAATTTTTGTACTTATGGTCGTTTCAATTTGGATGGCGCGGCTGGTGTGGCCCCAATTATTAAAGTGAATGTCACCCGAAAGGGGCGTTTTGTGAAGGCTAAAATTACGCCGATTAAGCAACGTTACTGGAAAGGGGTTTTTTATGATCGCAAAAAAAGGGCGATTACCAAAATTCGCAAACTGACTAAAGCGGATGGCTTTCTTCATAACATTACCATTGATCGCGATGGGGTGATAAAAAAGTTGTAAGGTTTATGCGGGATATTAGCCACGGAATGACACAGAAAGCACGGAATATTTCCGTGTATTTCCGTGTATTTCCGTGGCAAAATCGAACCGAAGCCACTCACACAAGTCTCAAAATGGATGCTAATTTCTTGACTCTTAATTTTAATCAAGTTATCTTGCATCGGTTTTATTTTGTAATCACTTAAACTCAATTCATGAAAATGATTAATAAAATTATTATATTAGTGGTCGCTGTGGTATTGGCGACTGAGGTACACAGTAGCGATATTGTCAGTATTATTGGCGTGGGCGACATCATGTTAGGGACAAATTACCCTTCAAAGCGGTATTTGCCTAGCAATGAGGGCAGAGATTTGATGAAAGATGTTGAGGATATTCTCAACAGTGCGGATGTTACTTTTGGCAATCTTGAGGGCACAATCCTTGATACTAAAGGCTCTGCCAGAAAAAATTGCAAAAAGTGTTATTCGTTTAGAATGCCTGAATATTTGGTGGATAATCTTGTGACGGCCGGTTTTGATGTGCTGAGTATTGCCAATAATCACATTATGGATTTTGACAAAAAAGGCGTTGACAATACCCTACGCGTGCTTAATGATAAAGGGATTTATGCGGCGGGAGTCGAGAGTCAAAAGTCGGTGACTTTTACAAAAGGAGGGGTGAATTATGGCTTTGCGGCATTTGCCCCTAACATTGGTACGGTGCAAATCACTGACATTACAGGGGCTGAAGAAATCGTCCGAGAATTAGCTCAAACCAGTGATATTGTCATTGTCTCGTTTCATGGTGGCGCTGAAGGGACGGCCAATCAGCATGTTAAAAACAAGACTGAATATTTTTATGGTGAAAATCGGGGGAATGTTTACCAATTTGCTCATCGCGTCATTGATGCCGGTGCTGATATTGTCTTTGGACATGGGCCCCATGTGACGCGAGCGGTTGAAGTGTATAACAATCGTTTTATTGCCTATAGTTTAGGCAACTTTTGTACTTATGGTCGTTTCAATTTGCGTGGCGCGACTGGTATTGCCCCAATTATTAAAGTGAATGTCACCCAAGAGGGTGGTTTTGTGGATGCTGAAATAACCCCGATTAAGCAACGTTACTGGAAAGGGGTTTTTTATGATCGCAAAAAAAAGGCGATCACCAAAGTTCGCACACTGACTAAAGCAGATGGCTTTCTCCATAACATTACCATTGATAGCGATGGTTTTATAAACAAATTGTAAGGCTTTTAATGCTTTCGCGTGTTCATCAAAACCGCTTTTTTATAACCCGGAGACTACACCGCTGGGAATAAGAATTATTAAATTAGGTAGGAGAGGGGATTTGATTGGGATAATTGATGAAGCGGTTCTCAAAAGTGTCTATCGTTTGTCATATCAATCAGTTAGACTTGTTACTCAATCTCAAGAATTTCAATGTGTTGATAACGGATGTGATCTGTGAGTCATTGATATAGCTTGGATCTATGTAATATTCCCCAAAACAAAATAAATCATTCATTTAGCGCCAACTGAATGCATGATCTTATTGGCACCCATTTCAGTTATCAGTTATCAGTTATCAGTTATCAGTTATCAGTTATTATAGAGAGTTTGCTGATTATACTGCACGCGGGCACACCAACTTTTAAAAGCTTTCCCGATGGCATAAAGTACAAAGGCAAATCGATCAGAAATTAAAAAGCACAACCCCGTAGGGGTTGAATGTGAATAGCCCCAGGTGCAACCTGGGGTTGCCAAAAAATAAATGATAAAAGTTAAGTTTATTCCCGCGCCGAGTATAATTAAAAAATCAGTGTTGAGCGGTTTAATCATGTTATCAACATGCCTTTGCGTCGCAGCGAAAAGCATGAGATATTGTTAAATATAGCGAAGTCGAAATAACGACAATTCAAATTGAATACTGATATTTTCAGTGATTCTTTACTGGTAACTGATAACTGATAACTGATAACTGATAACTGATAACTGATATGAACTTTGCTGTAAAGACAATGAATTACAAGCACAGAAATCGAACCAACAAAAATCCTCTTCTCAAATCAAAAATTGATTTAAAATGTGTGTTTAAACCACGTCGTTCTTTTAAAGATGTGATAGCACCGTTTTTGCCATGGTTGCGTTTTTCGGAGCAGCCGCCTTTTGAAATTAAAGGCCATAACTTTACTATTGAGTACGGTTTGTCTCCAAAACCGCAATCTACGACGACTTCAGGGTGGGGATATCGGTTAAATTCTAAAATCGTGGTGATAGCGAGTCTATCTAGCCTGTTGCCGTTAGCTTGGTGGTTGAATCAATCCGATGCTTCAATTAGACAGTTACCTAATCCGTCTACTCACTTTCAGGCACCCACGAGGGTGAGCTTATCTGAAGGGCCGGTATCAACCCCTGAACCTGTCATCGTTAACCCACCCACTCCAACACCGATCCAGAAACCCGCTGCTTTACCTTGGTTACATCTCCGTATTAAGTCTGGTGAAACTTTATCGCGTATTTTTAAAAAGCATCAACTCAATAAAACGCAATTGTATCAGATGACTCAATTGCCAGAATATGCTAAACCACTACGTCAACTTCATTTGAATCAAGCGTTACATATCAGACATGATGCACAGGGGAATATTGAAGATCTCATTTTAGTTCTCAATAAGACAGATGAGTTACATCTTTATCGAGAAGATAATGAATTTACCGGGGAAATTAGGCGAATTGGTATGCGTAGTGAAACCGTTTCGGCCCACGGTATTGTCAAAAACTCAATGTCTGATGCTGCAAAAGAGGCTGGATTATCAGATAAACTACTGACTCATCTTGCTGAAATATTCAGTTGGGAAGTTGATTTTGATCGTGATATTTATCCAGGTGATCAATTCAGTGTGATTTATAAACGATATCAGATTGAAGGCGATATAGAGGAAGGCGATATTTTAGCGGCAGAAGTGATCAATCTAGGCAAGATTTACCGTGCTTTACGTTATACTGATCAGACGGGTTATATCGGTTATTACACGCCGGAAGGTGACAGTTTACAGAAAATACTTTTAATCCGTGCCCCAGTTCAATATACCAGAATCAGTTCTCCCTTTGGAACACGTCGGCACCCTATTTTAGGCCGATATAATTTTCATACTGGCACTGACTATGCTGCTCCGACGGGCACACCGATTATTGCAGCGGCAGATGCTTTAGTGAAGTTTGTGGGCAGAAAAGGGGGTTATGGCAAAACCATTGTTTTAGAACATAATAAACGTGTTCGCACGTTATATGCCCATCTTTATAAATTTGCTGAAGAGTTGCGTGCTGAACAATCCGTATTTCAAGGCCAAATTATTGGCTATGTTGGGCAAAGCGGAAGATCGACGGGGCCCCATTTACATTATGAAATTCAATTGGATGGTACACCTCAAGATGCACAACAAATCGCTTTACCGCTTACATTGCCGCTTCTTGAAGAAAAACAAGCTCATTTTGCCAAAAAGACGCGAAAACTGATTAGCAAACTGGATGCGATCAGTCCATTGACTTCAACAAAACTGGCACAAGAAAGCATGAGTCCGTTGGTACCAGTCAAACTTGATCAATCTATACCGGTTAAACAGTCTAGTCTGCTGACAGCAACACAGTTTGAGCAATCAACTGTTGTTAAACAGGGCAGTTTATTGCCCACAGCAAATCAATCAACACGGGTAGAGGAGAAAACGAGTCCTTCAATTCCAAAAGCGGCTGTGAGTTTGCCTCAATCGACACCCCTTAAATCTGTTTTGATGCAACATTCTGTGACGGCTACACAATAATAAATAAAGGGCGAACACGTAGGTTCGCCCTCAAATTGTTCGCCCTCAAATTGGGGCGCATTTCTAAAAAAAGGGTTTTGCGCAAAAGTTTTTCGACCTGTGCGATTAGAATTGCTGTTCGTTAAAACCAATAAATTCAATTAGTTATCCAATTTATTTTGCTTCGCAGCGAATGGAGTGCAAAATTTATTTTGCTTCTCAGCGAATGGAGTGCAAAATTTATTTTGCTTCGCAGCGAATGGAGTGCAAAATTTATTTTGCTTCGCAGCGAATGGAGTGCAAAATTTATTTTGCTTCTCAGCGAATGGAGTGCCTGTTATAGCGTTTCCCGATTGAATAAAGTACAGTTATATCAAGAAAATCAAACTGCAAAATAAATTTTGCACTCCAAGAAGGCCGCAAAATAAATTTTGCACTCCAAGAAGGCCGCAAAATAAATTTTGCACTCCGATCCGGCGCAATAAGCTTGTAATAATAATGTTTTATACTTCATTCAATCGGGAAACGCTATATTTTGCTTCTCAGCGAATGGAGTGCAAAATTTATTTTGCGACGGCCTGATTGAAATTGATAATGACCTTTTTTTGGGAATGCGCCCTAAAATTGTTCGCCCTAAAATTATTTACGGCAAAAGAGCTCAAATTATTTTTCTGAACATCTCTATATCAAAATCCCTAAAAACGCCCTATCATTTCTTTCCACTTCCCAAAACAAATATGCGCTTATTTATTGGACTCATGTCAGGCACCAGCGTGGATGCTATTGATGCTGTGTTGGTTGATTTGGCTGACGAGCAGGTACACATACTGGCTGTACATTCTCATCCTTGGCCCTTGTCTTTACGCGATAGCTTACTCACGCTCAGCCAAGACACACGAGAACACAGTACACTACATGATATCGCGACACTTGATGTCAAAGTCGGTGAATTATTTGCGGAAGCGAGTTTAGCTTTACTGGCAGAATCAAAAACGCCACCAGAACAAATCTGTGCGATAGGTAGCCCTGGACAAACGCTATATCATCATCCTGATGGCACACCACCCTATACTTGGCAACTGGGCGATCCAAATGTGATTGCTCAACTCACTGGCATTCCTACTGTCGCCGATTTTCGGCGGCGCGATATCGCCGCAGGTGGGCAAGGTGCGCCTTTAGCGCCGGCCTTTCATAACGCCCTGTTTCGCTCGCGACAAGAAAACCGTGTTGTACTGAATATCGGCGGCATTGCGAATATTACGGTATTACCGGCCGATGAGACTGAAGCTGTGATTGGATTTGATACCGGCCCCGGTAATGCTTTACTTGATGCTTATGCTTTCCAACAACAACAGCTTCGTATAGACAAGCAAGGCGCTTGGGCCGCTTTGGGGCAAGCTGATCGGGCATTATTAGAGGCCATGCTGGCCGATCCCTATTTTGCGAAACCCATTCCGAAAAGTACGGGCCGTGATTATTTTAATCTCAATTGGTTAAGCCACCACACTAAGGGCCTATCTATCGGGCCTGTAGACATCCAAGCTACTTTATGTCAATTGACTGTCACCAGTATTGCACAAGCCGTTTTGCCTTATAACCCACAACGTTTGTTAGTGTGTGGCGGCGGCGTACATAACCCGCTATTGATGAGCGGATTAGCGCAACACTTGCCTGATTGCGTGGTTGAATCGACAATGGCTGTTGGGCTCGATCCCGATTTAGTAGAGGCTGTCTGTTTTGCGTGGTTGGCTCAACGACGTTTGGATGGGCTGGCTGGTAACTTGCCTTCCGTCACTGGGGCACATCAGGCCGTCGTGTTGGGCGGTATTTATCTCTAGTGCAAGATTGCTACACTTCAAACTGCTCACCATGAACCCATAGCTATAAATTACATTCTCGTAGCGTTATTTTTTTGATGTTAAACATTTTTTTCAACACAGAGTTCACAGAGTACCACAGAGTTTCACAGAGTATAAGTCTATGATTTTTAATCATATCCTCATATTAAATACACTGTAAATGTGTTTTTTTTTACCCGAATTGACAAACTGATAGGTGATAAGGTTGGAATATATCATGTTTTGTTGTCTTCATCATTATTATGAATGACTTTTTTTAAGTTAAGGAATTAAAATAAACGATTCAGCCTTGAGATACATCTCAAGGCTCCAAAATTGAGTATTAGCTAACTACTGCTGCTCTAATCGTCTGAGGTGGGCTTATCGGAAATCTTTGGTGAACAGGCTTCGGCACGTCAATGGGTATCACCCATCCTATACTGGCTATGATTAATTCTGCTTCTGGACAATAAATGGTAATCAAACTCTCATCTGTTTCTATTTGAACATATTCATTTTCAAAAAAAATCTCATTAACTTCAGTGATATCCGCGTATTCTTTCAGTGTTTCATTCCAACGTGGTTTGATTTCAGATTGGGGTAATCCTTGTAATTGAGTCACTGGATTGAATATAAAACTACCTAGTTTATAACAACCATATTCTTGTTCTTCATCGAAAGGTTGAAATTGAGGATGTTCTTCTGTCAGTAGTAATTCTAAAAACAGTACGACAGAGTCATGCACTTTTTTCCAACCCAATAGATATGAATCCGTAAAATCGACTGCTTCAATTCCAAGGGTTTTCATAAAATACCTCATTAATCAGTTTGAATGAAGTCATAATCTTATTGGCGCGTGGGCTGCGAGACTTTTTTTGGCCACGGGCTGCCCAAAACCATCAACTCGCTGACCATTGCTGTTCCATAAAGTCACTCTGGGATACCTACTATAAGGGCCGAGTCCGACTTGTGTGCTAGCCGGTTTTATTTTCATTCTTTTCCTTCCAAAGCTATCGGCCCAAGTCTCAAACCCAGCAAGGGTGGTATGCGTCATTGTCCAACCTTTGGAACTTGCCCAAGCTCTTAAATCATTTGCTGTTGGTGGTTGGATAAATTGCCCTGCCGGGCCATGCCATCTTCCTGAGATTGAATTAAATCTAAATGGCTCAAGCATAATATTAACCTAAGTAACCCGATGCTAATTACAAATGTATAACTAAGTGTATTTTGTCTCTTATTGTTCTCGTTATCATATTGATTTTTCAAACATTATTGAGGGAGGTGATAAATATATATCAATAACTTAAGTTCATAACTGTTACTAAATTATTAGATGAGATAGAACGCTGATTTGACTGATTGTCATGATTAACACTGATTAAAATTCTGTTAAACTCATATCAATTTAGCTTTAATTTTAACACTGAATCATTTTAACATATCATAGTTAAGCTTGATTTATAAGATGATATTGATAGAACACTGATTTTGCCTCTTGTCATGATTGACGCTGATTTTTTTATCAGTGATGATCATGATCATCAGTTTAATCAGCGTTCTATCTTCTATAAGCTTGTTTAAATATTATTTTTTGAACTTGATAATGATATTAGAATATTAGTTAATTCTAATTTGAACTAGGTAGTATTGAATTAAAAGAGTTATCCTAAATTGACTCATGCATTTAATATTGAGTTGCTAATTCCCAATTCCCAATTGTAAATTTCAATCAGTTGATCAATCCCCTAATCAATCTGATGATAAAACGATAATATCTGTTATAAAACAATCAGTTAAATATTTTATTAAAATCGGATCTAATGACAATCACATTTAACAGCAAAAAAAAAGCTTGTCTGAAAATAAAGACTATGGTAGAGTGTGCCGCCTTTGAAATAATGGGCGCGTAGCTCAGTGGTAGAGTACTACCTTGACATGGTAGTGGTCGGTGGTTCGATCCCACTCGCGCCCACCAATTATTTTAGAACTAAATAACCATTCATAATTAATCCCAAATCAAAAACACCACACCAGTGGTTCTTCCTTTCATCAATTCCCTTCATAATGAGGGGAAATTGTTTTTCATGTCAATAATTAATATATAACACATAAGCACGCTTTTATCGTGCTTTTTTTATTTGTGTTAAATGGAATTTAATTATGCCCACGATTACCTTGCCAGACGGCAACCAACGAACTTATGAAAATCCCCTAACAGTGAGCCAAGTGGCTGAAAGTATTGGTGCTGGCCTTGCCAAAGCGGCTTTGGCAGGAAAGGTGAATGATCAATTGGTAGACACCTCTTTTCTGATTGAAGACGATGTGCAATTGGCCATTATCACTGATCGCGATCCTGAAGGGCTAGAAATCATACGCCATTCTTGTGCCCATTTAATGGCGCAGGCCGTTAAATGCCTATTTCCAGAAGCGCAAGTCACAATTGGCCCCATCATTGAAAACGGTTTCTATTATGATTTTGCCTATAAAAACAGTTTTACGCTTGAAGATTTAGACAAAATTCAAGCTAAAATGGAACAACTGGCCGCCCAAAGTTTGCCCATTACACGCTCTGTCATGCCACGCGATGAGGCCAGCGCATTTTTTAGGGCATCAAAAGAAGAATATAAAGCCCAAATTATTGACTCAATTCCCGCTAACGAACCACTCTCTCTCTATCAACAAGGCGATTTTACTGATTTATGTCGAGGGCCGCATGTACCCAATACCAATAAATTAAAGGCCTTTAAATTAAGCAAAGTGGCTGGGGCCTATTGGCGGGGCGATTCAAATAATGAAATGTTGCAACGCATTTACGGTACCGCATGGGCCAATAAAAAAGAGCTTAAAGCCTATTTGCATCGCCTAGAAGAGGCAGAAAAACGTGATCATCGTAAACTCGCTAAACAATTAGACTTATTTCATGTCCAACCCGAGGCCCCCGGTATGGTATTTTGGCATGACAAAGGTTGGCAAGTTTATCAACAAATTAAAACTTATATTCGTCGTGTCTTGCGTGATCACGGTTATCAAGAAGTCAATACCCCACAATTAGTGGATCGATCATTATGGGAAAAATCAGGGCATTGGGACAAATTTGGTGATATGATTTTCACCACGCAATCCGAAAATCGCGATTACGCTGTCAAACCCATGAATTGCCCTTGCCATATTCAAATTTTCAATCAAGGCCTAAAAAGCTACCGCGATTTACCTTTACGCTTAGCCGAATTTGGCTCTTGTCATCGCAATGAACCCTCTGGTACATTACACGGGTTAATGCGGATACGCAGTTTTGTTCAAGATGATGCCCATATTTTTTGTACTGAAAATCAGATACAAAGCGAAGTCTCTGCATTTATTGATTTATTGTTAAAAGTCTATGCTGATTTCGGCTTTCAAAACATTATCGTCAAATTATCAACTCGTCCTGAACAACGCATTGGTAGCGATAATATTTGGGATAAAGCTGAAAAAGCATTAGAATTAGCACTGAATCATAAAGCCTTAGATTGGGAATTGCAGCCCGGCGAAGGCGCATTTTATGGGCCTAAAATAGAATTTATACTCAAAGATTGTCTTGAGCGTGTTTGGCAATGTGGCACAATTCAAGTGGATTTTTCCATGCCTGGCCGTTTAGGGGCAACATACATCGCCTCTGATGGCAGTAAACAAGTGCCCGTCATGTTGCATCGGGCCATTTTAGGCTCATTAGAACGTTTTATTGGTATATTAATTGAAGAATATGCTGGGGCATTCCCCATATGGCTCGCACCTGTGCAAGCCGTCATACTGAATATTACTGATCAACAGGCCGACTATGCCAAGCAAATAGAGGCGCACTTGGTAAAACACGGATTTCGTGTCGCAGTAGACTTGAGAAATGAAAAGATTGGGCTTAAAATTCGTGAGCATACCTTACTAAAAGTACCCTATCTATTGGTAGTCGGTGGACGAGAAGTTGAAAATCAACAAGTGGCTGTGCGATTGCGAAAGGGTGAAGATAAAGGTACCATGACACTTGAAGCCTTTATCGAACTACTGAACGCAGACATGGCATGCCACGTCTAGGAGGACACTTACATTACTCACGAAAAACAACGTACACGTTTGAATCAAGCTATTACCGCACCTCAAGTACGGTTGATAGATACTGAAGGTGAACAAATTGGCATCGTTTCCAGCCATGAGGCACAAGAAAAAGCCCAAGAGGCTCGTTTAGATTTAGTAGAAATTGTTCCTAACGCTAAACCGCCGGTATGCCGAATTATGGATTACGGCAAGTTTTTGTTTGAAGAAAACAAAAAACGTAATAAAGCCAAGAAGAAACAAAAACAGGTACAACTGAAGGAAATCAAATTTCGGCCCTCAACAGAAGAAGGGGATTATCAGGTCAAACTACGCAACCTGATACGTTTCCTAGAAGAAGGGGATAAGGCCAAAATCACTTTACGCTTTCGTGGCCGAGAGATGGCCCATAGAGAACTGGGTTTCAAACTGCTCAATCGTGTTAAAGCGGATTTATCTAAACACGGGATAGTTGAACAAGAACCGAGAATGGAAGGTCGGCAAATGGTAATGGTGCTTGGCCCAAACAAAAATTAGCCCCCGTGTGGGGTAGTGAAAATTCCGATTGTGGCCTGAATTGAAAAGACTAAAAGGTTTATAAAACATTTTTGTTATTGGATTTTTGGGTTTCAATCGGCCTTTTCACCCTTTCCCTTTCCCTATCAAAAATCATTCTACCTTGATAAATCAAAAGTTTGGGAACGCCTTTTTTTAGTCAAGCGTAGTAGATAAGGAAAAAGCCATTCCGGCCACTCCCAAATACATAATATACCCGTTTACTAATAAGAGCGGCATGTAGGGGCAAGCCCTAGTGGTTGCCCGTGGTATATTCATTTTTTGGAGTGGCCTCATTTTAAACCTAATGCGGAGTATATCCATGCCTAAAATAAAAACCAATCGCGGTGCCGCCAAACGCTTTAAACGCACCGCAAGTGGCGGCTTGAAACGCGGCCAAAGTCATCGAAGACATATCCTCACCAAAAAAAGCACCAAACGTAAACGCCATCTGCGCGCTCCCATCATGATCGACAAAGCGGATACCGCTATGGTCAAACGACTACTACCCTATTCGTGAGGATAACAGAAAATGCCAAGAGTAAAACGCGGCGTGACAGCACACGCCAAACACAAAAAGATTTTAAAAGAGGCCAAAGGCTATCGTGGTGCTCGCGGCAACGTGTTTCGCGTTGCCAAACAAGCCGTGATAAAAGCAGGGCAATATGCCTACCGAGATCGCCGACAACGTAAACGCCAATTTCGGGCCTTATGGATAGCGCGAATCAATGCCGCAGCGCGAGAATGCGGATTATCTTACAGCCGTTTCATTAACGGTTTACACAAAGCCGGCATAGAAATTGACCGAAAAGTCTTAGCTGATTTAGCCGTCTTTAACAAAGATGCGTTTGCCGCTTTAGCGGCTCAGGCTAAGGCAGTGCTGGTGTAATTCACTCATCGTTATACATAAATCAAAATGTATTTCACGCTAAAGTTTCGCGGAGCGAAACTTTAGCGTGAAATGGTGGGTAACTGGTTTTTGTTGCCGGCCCCATTTAAAATCAAAATGTAGGGGGCCGGTAACGGGTTTTTGTTGCCCACCATTTAATTTAAAATCAAAATGTAGGGGGCCGGTAACTGGTTTTTGTTGCCTGCCCCATTTAAAAATATTATTAAAATCAAATAATTAAAGACTTGTGTATAACGATGAGGGTGCAACCTGGGTTGCTGGGGTTGCATTCCAATCTTCTCCAATCTTCCCCACCTGTCGAAAGCATTATGTCATACAGTGATTTTAAAACAGTTGCAGAAGTCACCACAAAATTCGGCATTAAGGTTAAGAAAAAACCATTTATTGATACCTTGAGTCTCAAAATCACACCTGTCTACTTTACGGATATTACGGAAAAGTTGAATAGCACCATAAGTTTTATTAACGAGGTGGCTACCTGTGAGGATATTATCAAACCTATATTAAATCTGGTTGAGAACAAATATGATGCATTGCATGTCTGGTCTCACGTCACCTACAACGTTGATAAAGAAAAGGGGTTAGTAGGTGAGCCTGATTATCTAATCGCTCCTATGACTGATCAAGCTCTTATGTCAATTCCTCCAATCTGTGTCATAGAAGCCAAACAAGAAAAATTTGATGAAGGATGGGCGCAGGCTTTAGCTGAGATGATTGCGGCTTCCAGTCAAGGTATGGCAACATGTTATAGTATAGTAACAACAGGCAAGGCTTGGGAATTTGCTAAACTAGAAAATAACGTCTTTACCAAAGAGCCTAACCAAATATCGGCTACGGATAATTTGCAAAAGGTTTTTGATACCTTGAATTGGTTATTTGACAGGGCAAATAAGTTGTTAAGAAACAAGATTAAGACAACTTAGTAAATCTTTTTACTAAAATTTAGTAACTTTTTATCACGTACTTCGACAGCCATTTGAACAAAGTGTGGAAATGCTTGAAAACGAAAAAGAATGGGTCAATATTTTTGAGACAGATTGGTATAAACAGATCTGTACCACACTCACACCGGGTGATGCTATGAGGGCTTATAGAGAAAATTTTGGGTTATCACCAACAGAATTAGCTCAAAAACTGGGCACCACTGGCGAAACAATTGTTCATATGGAATGTAATCAATGTGACATTAATCAAGAACTGGTACAAAAGCTTAGCGAATTATTTGAAGTACCGGTTGAAAGGTTTCTTTAAATCAATATTCAAGTTTTTGGCCGTCTACAAGATGGGGTTGCTGTTGCCATGCAATGCCTGTCTCATTTCTCTCTCAAGGTGGGATTTTTTCCCGCCTTAACCTATCCTGTCATCCCCCAATTCACAAAATCAACACTATGCTTGAACCAAAATAATTTTTTGATATTAAATGGTTATAGGTATTTTGATTGTTTATCATAAATCCAAAAACGCTCATTATCAAAACCTTCAATTAAAAATAACGACCACAACATTCAATCGACTCCATAATGAAAATTAACAGTTTTAGATTTGATGATCACAAAGAAAATTGGCATCTCAAAGAAACGTTTTTTGATGATTTCAACTTATTAGTAGGTGTCTCTGGTGTTGGAAAAACCAAAATACTCCAAGCACTGGATTTAGTACATGATGTTGCAAGGGATAATAACTATCAATTGGATGGTATCGAGTGGACAATTAGATTTACGCATTTAGGGCTAGAATATGAATGGACACTCAAAAGTGTCTTAATGGATAATGAAAAAAGTGTCTTGCAACATGGAAAATCCTCAGAAATCATTTCTGAAATAATCACTCGAATAGAAAATAATAACCCTATTGAACTTTTAATCCGTTCTGAAAATGGCTCTCATCTTCGTGGAAAAAAACGTCATAAATTGAAAAAGACAGAAAGTGCTATCACACTCTTATCAGAAGAGGATGATATTACGCCTATTTATGAGGCTTTTAATAGGTTTATTAATGAAACACCTCAGTATGCACTTATACCTTCCGATGGTGCAATTTCTCTAAAAGAAGTCACACAACATCAAAACAATGTCACACTAACTCGACAAACCTTTTTTGAAAATAGCCTACCCATTGATATGCCAACCGTTGTCAAAGGCTATTACCTTCAAAAAAATTTTCCTGACGACTTTAATGAAATTAAAGACGCTTATATGGAAATTTTTCCTAAAGTTGATGATCTCAAAATTGATCTGACAGAAAAATCAGGGGGCTATCTTTTTTCTTATGCCATAAAAGAAAGTGCAGATAACTGGATATTACAACCTAAAATATCATCAGGTATGCTACGTACCTTGGCACACCTAATAGAGATATCAACGGCCCCCGCAGACTCTGTCATTGTTATTGATGAATTTGAAAATAGTTTAGGTATTAATTGCATGCCTGAACTGACCGATTTTATTCTGGATAAATCGAATGAACTCCAATTCATTTTAACCAGCCATCATCCCTACATTATCCATAATATTCCTTGGAAAAAATGGCAAATTGTTAGCAGACATGATCAAACCGTCAAAGTCACCAAAGCAACTGATATTCCCGAATTAGAGACTGCTTCGAGCCTAGATAAATTTACTCAATTAAGTAGGCTAACAAAAAGACATTAACATACATTAACATTTTTTGAAATCTAGAATAGAACACTGATGATGCTGATAATCATGATTGGCGCTGATTTTTTTTAATCAATCCAAATTTTAATCAGTGTTAATCATGACAATCAGTCAAATCAGCGTTCTATCTTAAACTCTCATCACCTTTATGCACTATCAAAGTTAATTTAGGCATATCCAAAAAATAAATTATCCCTTTCTTGTAGGGTGGGTAACGGGTTTTTGTTGCCCACCATTCTTTTGTAGGGTGGGTAACGGGTTTTTAAAGCCCACCATTCCTGGTTCTTATATCGCTTACATATCCTAATTGTAATTATTCTGACTTTAATCTGAAATAAATTGTTTTTGTATTGGTAAATTGTCTTTTGACAAATTTTTAACTTGAACGACAAGAATCATTTTTGAAATCTAATTATCCGTTCATAATGAATCATTCATCATTCTGCTCCAGTGCCGGTTATCATTCAAAGTCCAAATCAACGAATGATTTTAAGCCTTAATAAATTGGGTACCGCATCACGAATCCGTCCAATACCACTATCCATCGTCACAAGCACAAGATTTCTTTCTGCCGCTTGAGCGCAAATCCATAAATCGTTTTCATCAATCTGAAGTTTCTCGCCCGTTAATTCATCAATCCAACTGTCTGTCCATCCAGCTTTTTGAGGACACTGGGGCAATATTTTGCAGCAACTCGTGCCTTAATCAAAGCATAGTGACTACTCGTATGTTGAGTCACCTCAAGAAGGGGCATTTGTTTTGCCTTTTTTAATAGACTCTGTATCTGCGGTAAAGCAATCTGTTTTTGTTGCACTGCTAATTGAAAACCAAACTCAAGCTCAGCGATAGAAATTAATGAAATGTACTTAGCCGCCTTCTTATTCAAAGAAGCAATGTATTGCTTAACCGTTTCATGTTTATCTCTTGTTGGATCAAGATACTGAGACACTAAACAAGTGTCGAAAAGATAATCTTCCATCATTTTTAAGGTAGATAATTTCTTAAAATACCGATTTCTGTTTCATTAAGTGGTTTGAAAACCTCTTGCACCCAATCACCTTTAAGCTTTTGGTATCCTTCACTCAGATACTCATGCAATGGAATCCATGCCATTAAATCAGAAGGATAATAATCCCCAAACTCATGATCAACAGGGCGATTCTCCCCATTAAAATAATCAAGTAGCAAACGTTCCAGCTTCGGTGGTAAATCATAAGCCCGAAGGATTTCAGCATCAATAGATTTTAAAGCCTTTTCCAAAGCATTATCGTTTCTCAAATCATCCTGTACCCGTAATTTCAAATAAGCTTGAACCTGTTGACGGATGACAAATAAATTCAGGCGTGAAGGAATAGGAATCGCTTTCATAACCGGTATTGAAACATCATATCCTGTTGTATGAATATCCACAAAAGCGTTAGCCAAAGGCGAATTTAAAATCGCGGCCAAGCTAATCACATCATAACGCCCCGGCATTTTAGGCCAAATACCCAAAAATTGCGATGAACAAAAAAGCCCCTTTTTATCAGCAACAGCCGTCAATTTCCACGCTCCATCACTGACAAACGTTTTATTAAAAATCACTTTAGCCTTATTCCATTGAGAATACCATGCGTTTTCCCTTATTGCTCTCGTCTTCAAGTCTGCTAACGGATTGATATCAAATTGTCTGAGATCATCAGCATTGCTCAATAAACTAAAACAATCTTCCCCCGATTTATCAAAGCATTCAAGTTCATTTTGATTATCAATTCCAGAAAAACCACGATGAATCTCTACCACTTCCCCCAATTTATGACAATCAAAAAGATAGTCCCAGATTTCAAACAATTCAGGTTTCCATAACTCACTTAGTTCAGGTTGTTGCATAATCTTTTTTTCACTCCGTTTAATCGTTTTGTAGTAGGCGAAT
>Ga0233403_10000599_pt1 | contig 17099 bp, 12 predicted proteins | sample Na_oxic_1_MG_FD_179866 | JGI IMG/M metagenome (GOLD analysis project Ga0233403, IMG submission 179866) | Seawater microbial communities from Saanich Inlet, British Columbia, Canada - Na_oxic_1_MG | ecosystem: Environmental > Aquatic > Marine > Inlet | place: Canada: British Columbia | collected...
ACGATTTTGATGGGAGGCAAAGGCAAGTCCGGCCTCAGCAGGCGGTCCACATCTGTCACATCAATATCCCCCCATCCCCTCTCTTCCCGATAATAGCCTGTGAGCGATTCCCCGCGCAGGTAATCCAGAAACAATATGGGACTGGTTTTGATAATTTGGGGGCTGAAGGTTTCCGAGGCTTCGTGCCGTTTGCGGGACGGGTTGTATTTCATCTGTTCCGGAAATGTTTGCCGATAGCTCTTGATAACGGTCTGTGCGGCCTGCCGGGTCAGTCCGAAGGTTTCCGCCAGCTTCCCTGCTGTGAGTCCGTCCCCCCAGAACAATTGTGTCTCTATATATTCAAAGCGTTTTTGTTTTATCATATAAATATCTTACGTTTAACATGTAAAGTTTTATGTCATGTTTTTTTGCTTCCTGGTCAATCAATGCTTGACTCAGGGAAATGTATAGTTTAAAAGTTCAGAAATTGTCAAGGTCAAAAACACATGAGGGAGCCGGAAACAAATAAAATTCCCCGCTCGGCTCGGATTGGCAAATCCGGCGGGAGCGGTCCGGACAATTATTTTTTTCGGAGTCCCCAAAGGAGGTCAGGCCATGCTTCGCATACGCATGACATTAGCAAAAAGACAAGAAGCTGCTTATCGAAATATGGATATCCTGCACGATGCCATTGTGAACGCATGGGTTTGTGCGGGAGCGGAACCGGAAATGGTGACAGGATATCATGCGGGGTCTTGGAACTTCGCGCCCCTCGGGTGGCGGAGAAATCAGGAAAACCGGGTGCATACGCTGATCATGAGCACTCCGGATCCCGCGCTTTCCGAATTTATGAAAAGCATAAAATGTGAGGATGTGACTTATGCCAGAGCCAAAACTGCCGAGCTTGTTGATTTCTCAAAGGCTGAAATATCTGTCGAGCATGATCCCATCGCGCCCGGACAAACAGCGCTGGGTGTGCTGATGCTCTCGCCTCTGGCAATTTCCCGCATGGACAAAGGCAAGAAGGGACATCGCTGGCACAACAATCTGAATGAGCTTGAGTTGAGCGAGGCTGTGAATCATAGGCTCTCCCGTATGGCCGGACGCAAGGTCGGCCTTGAAGTGCATGCGGATCGCCTCTATCTCCGGGCCAATCCCCGGCATGACGTGATGATTCAGACGAAAGCGTTTTCCAATGGAAAACGGGCATTTGTCATTGGCATGAAGGCCCCGCTGGTGTTGCAGGGAAATGAGGATGATCTCCGCCTGGCTTGGTATGGTGGAATCGGGGAGAAGACGCGGACCGGGTTCGGGTGTGTGGGGCTTGTGGAAAAGGGGGTGGGGCGATGATGGAACATCAATGGATGGAGCGAGCGACAGTCGCCGCCGGAAAAGTTTACATCAGATTCCTCTCAGAAGTTCTGGAGAAGCATGTGACAAAGGACCGGGAAGGCGGCGCGCTTGATGACAAATCCCAGAGAAAGATTGACAAAGGAACGCATATTGACCGCCGTGTGGTGCGTCTGATGAGCATCAGTGGCAAAGGAGGGGTCGCGGCCAATCCTGAAAAGCAGAAGATTTATGACAAATACTATAATGTCAGCCTGCTGGATCATCTTTTGTCCGTGACCCGAGGCTCGCTGCTTTTGTCCGCTCTGGACTGGATGGGACAGAATCCGGACATGGATTCATCTGTTCTGAATCGCAGGCTCACGGTCATGGCGGTCATTGGGTTTATGCATGATTCGGATAAGGATTTGGAACTTCCCCGCAACGCGCCCCTTGAAATCGAAAATATGGAAGAGCGTATGGAACGCTACGGCATTGCGGATTTTCTCAAAGGTGCTGAAGTTTCACTTTCAGCAAGTCAGATTAGGTATCTTGTGGAAAAAGTTGAGGGAACTCAGGCGCACCGTCATGCACCGGACACATTGCCGCCCAGAGAATTCGAATCGCTTCCGAGCTATGTCCGCATGGCGGATCAGTTAGACAGTGCGTGGCTCACATCCGATCCTGAAAAAGGAGGATTCAGGGGCGTTATGAGATGTCTTGAAAATGAGAGTTTGCGAAGCAATGTACTGAAGAAATGGCGAGAAATCCGTCTCTTCGATCCGCATCATCCCTTTCTCTTGGATGAACTTCAGCGATGCATGTCCCGGTTCAGCCTGCGTCTGTCCGGCGTTCCGCCCCTGATCGAAGTGCATCAGGATGGGCATCTGTTCATGCTGATCCCGGAAAGCGGTTATAAGGAGATTGTTGAGAAATCAGTGAACATGCTTTGCAGCAGTCTGCCGTTCAATCTGTATCTCAATGTGTCAAACCGGGGAATTCCCGCGCTTTATAATGGGCAGCCGAGCCATGAGGAATTGGCGGAGTTTATTGAGAATGGGCTTAAATCCCGGGATTTGAGCGATCTTTTCAAAATCAAGCGGGATATGATAGACGAGTTGAAAGAATCGCTTGATGATCTGCTTGCAGATATCGGTTTGCAGCCCCGCTGGGCAGAAAAAGTCACGACCCAGCTCACCACCTTATATGCCACATTTAAGGATTTTGAAGAGGCAGATAAGGAATGGCTTTACCGGGCCGCACATCTTGTATTGCTTCTGAATCTGAAAGTTGATGCAAAACCTAAGAATGCTGTTCCCGATTCTCCTGAAAGAGAAGCTGAACTGCTTAAAATTGTGGAAGAAGAACCTCCGGATTGGATAAAAGCCATTGATAAAAGGGCTTCCCGCCGGACGCTTACGGGGCTTTGGGTAACGGCAATGGCGGAACAGGATGAGGATGTGCTGGAAAAAGTGTGGGGGGAAGAGGACGGGCTTTTGAAAAAGTGGCTCGAAGGCCATGAAAAACGCCCCGGGTTTAATCAGTTCATCAGCGGCGACGGCATAGAAGTGGTGAAAGGCGTAAAGCGGCGTATGAATCTCTTGTTGTCCGGGCAGCGGGTCACGGTTGAAAATGAAAATGAAAAAGGGCGGTGCGCTTTCACAGATGAGCCGGTTCCTTTTGGAAAAACGATCAGCCAAGCCATGAAGTTATACGGCATCAAGGTGTCTGCGTTTTCCGGCAGGGACAATCGCCCCGAAAGCGTGATTTCGGATCAGTCTCATACAAATGTCGGCTTTTGTTCAGTTGCCGAACATAAACTGCGGTCGGAAGTTCATGAATTGCAGGGCGGCAAAGATGATGGCGTTCCCACACTGATTTCTTCCCCGACAACTTGCGGACTCTTCGGTGGTCTCGGATTGACTGACGACAGGGCAATGGGTGCCATGTCCCTGTATGATCTGAATCGGCTGGAGATAAAAAAGGGCAAAGTGCTTCGGGGTTTCGAAACCTATCGGAGTCGTTATCGAATGGCCCGGCTGGAGAGAATGCCCGAATCATTGGAGGGGCAGGTCAACATCATGCGGATGCTGCTCAATGCCACCCGCCGCATGGGGCGACCGATTCATGTTTTCCGGGGCCTTCCTGTTCTTCAAAAGGCATATTTTTATTATGATGCCATGCCTGATGTTCTGATAAAACTGCTGGGCGGAAACGCGCTGGGGCTTGAGCAGATTCCCATGGCGATCAGGCAATTGGATATTGCCAATGATATCCTCGACACTCCGGGGCGGGGATATGACGCGCTGAAGCTGTACGCCATGCCCAAAACGCGCTTCGGAGCGATCTGTTTCGCATCTTGCTATCTGCGGGACAGAGAGGAAAAAAAGCCGAAACTGAGGGCGCATCTGGAAACGGAATTTTTCAAATATATGGAGGGAAAGCAAAACATGAGTGATCAAGACGGAGCTTTGATAAAACTTGGACAGGCAGCGGCCGGCATCCAGAAAAATCCCGGAGGAAGGGCCTCCGGTAGTGATGAACTGCTGGTCTTCAAGATTTGTCTGGATACCGTGAACGCAGCCCGGAAAGTCGGTCAGACAGATACTGAGTCTCTGATTTTCGCGGTGGCGAGCGAACTGGAGACAAATCTTGTGCGACGGGACAAGGCCGCGGCCAGAGAGCATCGGAAAGAGAAAAGCCTGCGGGATGGCTGCATGGATGTCGCGGAAATCTTTGTCAACGATGTCTGGCTCGGCGTGCTGAAGGGACGTTCCCCGAGCCAGAAAAGCAGACGAGTGCTGTCCGCCATCTACAGGATGGCCTTTCTGAAGGCAAACAAGGAGCAGAGCGAAAAGAAATCTGAAAACAAGAAGGAGAAGAAATGATGAAGCGTTTCAAGGACTATCTCGGCGATATGGAGCATCTGGTGTCATCCAGCCCCAGAGGGGACAAAAAAGACGATGACTACATTCATCCGGCATTGAAAAACGCGGGCTGCGTGACAATGGCCCTTGTTCGGGAAGCTATTGCGCCGGTGATCTTTCGGAACGAGGAGCAGGAGATCACGGACATCGAAATCGGAGAGGAACCCCATATCCGGGCCGTTCCCAACAAGTTCAAGTATCCCGAGAAGGGACGGGGCCTGCAAATCCTTCGTGTTTACGGCGCTGGCGGGCGTTTGCCTCAGAACAAGACTTTTCTTCGTAAAAACGAAAAGCCTTCAGATGCCTTTGACATGAACACGCTTGTTTTCGGGGATTCGACAACGCATGACAATCGCGTGCTGCCGGTCCGCGCCGCGGTGAACTACTCGGACGGCCTGAGCCTTCTGCCCAAGCATCTGTGTGTGGACGAGACATTTCACAACCGGGCCATGGAGGATGGCACGCTCTTTGATGCGGCAGAGAAGAAGAACAGCGACAATCTGTTCACTCGCCATTTCATCATTCCGGGAACCCTGATGGTGCAGGTTCTGTCAACCCGCGGCAAAGTGCTTCCCCCGGAGGGACTGGATCACTTGCTGCTCTCCATGGGTGTCGCGGGATTGTACGGCGGTCAGACTTCCACAACGGGCGTGAACATCCGCTCCCGGATTGCGGGAATTTATGCCTCACGTTTCGAGCATCCGCTGGCCTCTCCCTATGAGATTATGAAAAATCTCGGAGACGCGGACAAAAAAGACGCGGATGCTGTGCTCGGAGCCATCCATGACATGATGGGGGAACATCACGATGTGAGCATGGACGGGAAAACCGCGGGGGCTTATCAGAAGAAGCTCGTGGATCGCTTTGAAAAAGACGATCCGGCTCTGGAGAAGCAGTATGTCGAGGCTTCCCCCAAGGTCGCGGAACTTTTTGATAGCTGGTTTGGCACGGGGAAGAAAAAATGAAAACAGTTGCTATCAGCGTAACAGCCCGGACGTTATCGCCATTTGCCTATCACAGTCTGATGGTGCAGAGCGGCACGGCGACACTCCCTGAACTCATTGGCGACCGCGCTGTTGCCTTCGGGCTTGCCGCCGCGCTGGGCATGACCGCGGCGCGGGTGGGTCTGCCCGAAAAGAACTATCGGAAACATCTCGCGGCCATGCCTTATCGGACATCTGTTTTTATGACAGACAGCCCCCGTCTGCTGCCGCCGCTGACGCGGCGACTGAATCTGGACGCGGAGGCCGGGCTTCAGAAGAAAACTCAGGATGTCGCCAAAAAGGGGAATCTCAAAGATTTTTTCCGTATTCAGGAAGTGCCACAGGATCAGATTTTCAGGGGGGCCATATTCGGATTGGACGGCTTCGATCCTTTCGAATACGCGAGCCTGGAGGAACTGGTCATTCGGGTGGGTTTGCATCGGAACGGCATGATTTTATTGGAGAAGACAGGGGAACATTCGCTTTGTCTGAATGTTTCCACGGCTGCCTTGTTCAAACGGGAACTGCCCATGGAGCGTTATTGTCTGCATGGGTTGCAGCTTTCGCCTCTCTTTGACATGGAAGATGCAGCAGAGGAGGTGACTCAATGGAAATAACGGTTGCCCGGCACTCTGTGAAACAGGAAGGGGATGCCGGACTTTCTCCGCTTCAGCGATTGCTGATTGAGTCGGAAAAGAAGATTCGCATTGCGGAAGCCCCCACAGGAGCGGGCAAGAGTTACGCGTTTCAACAGGCAATCGCCCGAAATGAGCGTGTCCTTTTCATCGTTCCGACGCGGCGACTGGCACAAAATCTCTGCGCGGGGCTTTCAGAATCTCTGATCAGGGATAACGGATGGAATGAGGAAGCGGTTTCCAAAAAGCTGGCGATATGGAATTCGGATGAGACAAAACGTCTGGAAGCCTCGGGAGAAAGCAATGTGACAGCAAGGCGGATTCGGGAGGTTTACGACCTGGACGCGACGCGGGAGGGCGGGGAGATGATTATCGCCGTCCCGGAAGTTGTGAGCTATCTGCTGCTGCGATACAGGCCGGAAAAAGGCCAGTCCGATGTGGGCGTGTTTGAAATGCTGAACACTTTTGAGCATATTGTCTTTGACGAATTCCACACGATATCTCCAAGGGGCTTTGGTTTGGCCGCGCTTTTTGCAAAACTGGCAGCAGAACATCCGTGCCGGGCAAAAGTCAGCTTTCTTTCCGCTACACCTTTGGACATCGCCCCGGTTTTGCAGCGATTGGATGTGGCTGAGAATGAAATCGCCGAACTTCACGAGGAACTGACAGACGAGGGCAGAGCGGTTCATGGTGATGTGCGTCTCTCTTTGTGTGCTTGCGAAAGCTTGCCGGAGCTGATCAGAGCGCACACGGACGCTATCATGCAAGAGATTGCAAAGGATCGTCAGGTTGTCATCATTTATAACAAACTGGCGGATTTGCAACTGCATCGCTCGAAACTGGAGCAGATTTTTCGAGGGGCAGGAATTCAGCCGGGGCGTGTGCTGCTGGTGAACAGCATTGATGATTCCCGTGTCAATGCTGGCGGAAACGGTTTCTTTGTCGCGGGCCGGCATGAGAATCCTGAAGCGTTTGATGTGCTTGTGGCAACAGCCAGCGTGGAGATGGGGGTCACATTCCGTGCAAATCTCCTATTCATGGAACCGGGATTCGAGCCGATGAATTTTCTCCAGCGCTACGGCAGGGCTGCAAGGGGGCCGCACGATGGCCATGTTCTTGTCCGCTTTGATGACAAGATGCTGAACAAAGCCCCCTGGTTTCGCCAATTGAAGCGGTGGGTGGAGAAACATGACGGAGATACGCTTGCCATTCACGATCTGACAAATGTGCTGAGTCGGGCGTCGCAAAAACGATTCCAGGATTGTCCTGAAGAAGGGGCGAAACATTTCGGCAAACTGCCCAATCGTGCGGCGTATTCATCGGGGCTGTATTGGAATGTTCTGATGGGGCATTTCAGCAACATAAAGTATCGCTGGGAGCATCTGAAAGCGCATCAGCCCAAACCTGCGACACGGATTTACTGGCTTTTGAAAACTGTTCGGGAAATGGTGTCGGACAGGGAATTCGGCGAATCGGTGAAGGATTGGTGCGCTCGCTTTGAGAATGAGGCCCGGACGCTCAGGGATATCGGGAAAGGGATCAGGGTTCTTGAAGATGAGGGGCGGGGCGACGCGTTTTATGCACAGGAAATCTGGCTTCGCCGGAATACGGATATTTTGGACAGATTCCCTTTGCTCATGGCGGAGGACGGCACAGAAGAAATTCGCATAGCGGGAAAACTGGGAGACTTTTTGCTGGAAAAAGGAAATTTTGTGAAGGCGACTCGGAATACCAGATTTCCCCATACGCCCTACACGGCGATTCTCAGGGACGATGCGTTTATTGTGGAGGAATGGTCCCGGGAATTTCGGAAAGGAGCGGGTGCGGATCCTCTGGCGTGGGACTTGTATCCTGAAGCGATGGCAGCGGCTGAAAGACTTGTGCGTCTCACGGGTCTGATCGTCAGTGATGATGTGGATGTGGATGCAGGCAGCGGTGTATTATAAACCATCAGACCTCCGAGGTTTTGGAGGTCTTTTGGAAACCCCGGTGGTCTTTAGGGGACCGGAAACAAATAAAATGCCATTCGCTCGGCTCGGATTGCCAAATCCGAGCCATGATCACCGGATCTGGCAATCCCGCGGGAGCAAGCCGGGGTGAGGTTCCCTTGCCGCAGGAGAGGGCGTTCATCCCTGAGTCTGGATTTGTCAGAGCCGTTCAAGCCTGTGCTTGCGGATATGCTGATTTTCAGGATGGCCCGAAAGGGAATGATGGCAAAGAACTGGTTTGAAGAGCATGACGGCGTGTGCCTTTTGACAGAAACGGGCCGCCGGAATGTGGCGGAGCATTTTTCGATTCGTCTGGAAGAAGTGAGCGAAGGCAGGAGCTATCGGGAATGGATATACCGGGAGGCCCTGAACATTGAGCGGCACATTCTCGGCGTGGCGGAGTATGAATCTTTCAAAAGAAAGGCTTGAAAATGTACGTTTTGATGACATACGATGTTCAGGCGAAGCGGACCGAGAAGTTCAAGAAACTGCTTCGGAAATATCTGGAGCATATTCAGTATTCTGTGTTCAGCGGTGATCTGTCCGAGGCGAAACTGATTGAGCTTCGTCGGACGATCAGTCGTCTTATTCTTCCCGGAGAGCGTGTCACGGAAATCACGGCGGCAAATCGGAAAAATGTCAATGTGTTTCATTTTGTGAAACACAGGAGCAACAAGGGGGAGGCAAAGCGTGTGAGGGACAATTCACATTGCACGGACTATAAAGTTTTGTGATCCAGACTTCGGTCTGGTATGAAGCATGGCAGCCCGGAAATCGAAGTTTTCAAATAATGCTTGACATATCTTTTTGGATGATTTATAGATGTCATCTTGCCTCTGGATGTGCTTAAAAACAGGTGTTATCTCTCCCCATGAGGGGTTATGAGTGTTCCGGTATAAGCAGGCCCGCTATGCCTGCACTTGCGTTATCTCTCCCCATGAGGGGTTATGAGGGACATATCAGGACTGAACAATAACGGATCACCCACAAGTTATCTCTCCCCATGAGGGGTTATGAGCATCAATATTAATCCCGCCCGTCCCGTGTTTCAGGTTATCTCTCCCCATGAGGGGTTATGAGATGCCAAATTCCTCATTGACCTTGTTGGCATCCCATGTTATCTCTCCCCATGAGGGGTTATGAGGGAAAGAGAACTCGCTATCATAGCAGTCATCACATATGTTATCTCTCCCCATGAGGGGTTATGAGTCCTTTTTAGCGTGCTGAGAAACTCCTTTAATCAGGTTATCTCTCCCCATGAGGGGTTATGAGTCACAGGCCCGTCGGCTGCTATTGTCCGCTGTGACTGGTTATCTCTCCCCATGAGGGGTTATGAGCTGGCAAAAGCGTTTTTTGCGGTAATTTCCGCTGTCGTTATCTCTCCCCATGAGGGGTTATGAGTTGCTCATAAGGTCTTTCAAATGGAATACAACCATGTTATCTCTCCCCATGAGGGGTTATGAGTGGTGGGGAATGCGGCTGGTGTCGGAGGATGCGGGTTATCTCTCCCCATGAGGGGTTATGAGACGGATTGCTTGCCCCGCTCGCATTGTTCTGGCTGAGTTATCTCTCCCCATGAGGGGTTATGAGGCTCCCTGCCCGTTAGGTCCTATGTAAAATCCCTTATGTTATCTCTCCCCATGAGGGGTTATGAGATCATCGGCCTCCCGGAATATCCTGCCCATTCTCTCGTTATCTCTCCCCATGAGGGGTTATGAGCCGTTTTTTCCAGTTATAATAAGTTTTATCGTCAATTCGTTATCTCTCCCCATGAGGGGTTATGAGAGTCTTTTTGTGATTTCCTTGTCATGTATTTTTGAAGTTATCTCTCCCCATGAGGGGTTATGAGATTCAGCAGAGTTCAGGAGTAATTCAATGTCTTCATGTTATCTCTCCCCATGAGGGGTTATGAGCGCAGAACGGGTCAATCACCACGCAGGGCACGGGAGTTATCTCTCCCCATGAGGGGTTATGAGACCCGCAGTCGGCAATAGGGAAGTGTCTGTTTTTCTTGTTATCTCTCCCCATGAGGGGTTATGAGATCTCATGCGTGATCTTATATTTCCCCGCCCCCGGAGTTATCTCTCCCCATGAGGGGTTATGAGATCAGAGACGGAGTGCGGGATCGTATGGACGGGGCAGTTATCTCTCCCCATGAGGGGTTATGAGAGGCGGAAGTATTTCCCCCTCTTAATATTTCGGAGTGTTATCTCTCCCCATGAGGGGTTATGAGTGTCCGTATAGCGAATAATGGCGGACTTCGGTCTTGTCGTTATCTCTCCCCATGAGGGGTTATGAGATCATTAAGCCAGCAACAACAGGATTGTCCGAAACATGTTATCTCTCCCCATGAGGGGTTATGAGGGAAGGAAAAGCTTGCCTTCATTTCCGGGGATTTTTGTTATCTCTCCCCATGAGGGGTTATGAGAATCATGCAAAATTCAAGGAGCGACTTGTCCATGAAGTTATCTCTCCCCATGAGGGGTTATGAGAGCCTTTGCCCTCGGGTTGAACAGTATCAGCAGTCTGGTTATCTCTCCCCATGAGGGGTTATGAGGCCGCAATAGTGGAAAGCAATGTCGCAGAAGTCGCAGTTATCTCTCCCCATGAGGGGTTATGAGACGTAACTTGTGAAAGCTGTCAAAAAACGATGGGTGGTTATCTCTCCCCATGAGGGGTTATGAGGAGGCTTATCATTGCCGGGGCAGTGTCGCCAAACTGGTTATCTCTCCCCATGAGGGGTTATGAGGACAGGGAGAACATCAGCATCAGAGCAGACAAACACCGTTATCTCTCCCCATGAGGGGTTATGAGTTCCTCCGGAAGATTTGAGTTCCTCAATCCACTCTTCAAGTTATCTCTCCCCATGAGGGGTTATGAGTGCGTAAAGAATAGAAAAGAAATAAAATAATAAAATGTTATCTCTCCCCATGAGGGGTTATGAGATCATGAACAAGTTCCGGCGAGAGTTTGACGCTGATTGTTATCTCTCCCCATGAGGGGTTATGAGTATCGTAATATACATCTGAGTTTCGGGTCTGGCCATGTTATCTCTCCCCATGAGGGGTTATGAGCCGGGCTTGTGAGGGAGTTTGAGAGACCGAGGCACACAGTTATCTCTCCCCATGAGGGGTTATGAGGGAGCGTATTTTTTCAATGTCAGTCAGACTACACACACGTTATCTCTCCCCATGAGGGGTTATGAGAATTTTAACAAGGGTTAGCCTGCTCACTCCAATTTCCGTTATCTCTCCCCATGAGGGGTTATGAGGAATGTGGGAATTGGAGGAGCGGGATATGGTTCCTAGTTATCTCTCCCCATGAGGGGTTATGAGACCGGAACAAACTCTCAGATAGTTCTGGACAATCCGTGTTATCTCTCCCCATGAGGGGTTATGAGCGGGATATGACTATGAGCAGACAAGCCGGAAAATTGAGTTATCTCTCCCCATGAGGGGTTATGAGGGAATAAAAAACCCGGAGGAAGCAGTGGCCTCGGAATGTTATCTCTCCCCATGAGGGGTTATGAGTCCTCAGCATAAATGCGGTCGAACTCGTCTCCGAGTTCGTTATCTCTCCCCATGAGGGGTTATGAGTTTTTCTGGTACGGTCTTAACTTCATTTGCCCCCTGTTATCTCTCCCCATGAGGGGTTATGAGTTTTAGATACATCAGTGCTTCCCTCTGTCTGGCATAGTTATCTCTCCCCATGAGGGGTTATGAGCTTCCCATTCTCAAAAGTAACCTCCTGAGTTTTGAGTTATCTCTCCCCATGAGGGGTTATGAGACGCACACAGGGAATGAATTTCCTGAGAAAAAAGCGTTATCTCTCCCCATGAGGGGTTATGAGGGCCTTCTGGCTGGCTCCCCTGCCGTGCCTCTTGAGTTATCTCTCCCCATGAGGGGTTATGAGGTTTCCCCAATACTTAGGGATAAGTTCAATCTCTTGTTATCTCTCCCCATGAGGGGTTATGAGCTGATCACGGATTCACGGTCAGATAAGGGAGAAGGTTATCTCTCCCCATGAGGGGTTATGAGGGAGTTCCTGACAGCATCCCAGTGAATGTCAATGTGCGTTATCTCTCCCCATGAGGGGTTATGAGAGAAAGATGCAGAGTATAATATCCCTGGATGTGAGGTTATCTCTCCCCATGAGGGGTTATGAGTTTAAAGTTAATACCATTTTTCTGCTTGTCAAGCCCGAGTTATCTCTCCCCATGAGGGGTTATGAGTGGGTTGACACAGGAGAAACTTTGCCGTCTGCTTTGTGTTATCTCTCCCCATGAGGGGTTATGAGGGCATCTGCTATCTTTTTTATAAATATATCAGAGTTGTTATCTCTCCCCATGAGGGGTTATGAGTTGTCAAGCAGTCATTTTCAGTTTATATGACACAGAGTTATCTCTCCCCATGAGGGGTTATGAGAACGTTTCATTGCTTCCAGTCCTGCCGAATCAGCGGGTTATCTCTCCCCATGAGGGGTTATGAGATCGAACACAATACATGATGTCTCTTTCCCCCCGCCGAGTTATCTCTCCCCATGAGGGGTTATGAGGATCCGGGTTATGGAGAACAGGTGTTCAGGATGTTTTGGTTATCTCTCCCCATGAGGGGTTATGAGCGGACAGATGCTCAGATCGGCATGGAGTCTGTTCAGTTATCTCTCCCCATGAGGGGTTATGAGTTGAAGCATAGTGTTTTGGCAATCTGAGTTATAAAAGTTATCTCTCCCCATGAGGGGTTATGAGGAAAGTGAAACTCAACCCCTTGAGCATTTTCCGAAAGGTTATCTCTCCCCATGAGGGGTTATGAGCTGATACCTGCTTTCCGGGCTTCGGTTTCGGAGGCTTGTTATCTCTCCCCATGAGGGGTTATGAGAAAGGCTACGCCCGAAAAGTCGGGAAGGTGCTTATTGTTATCTCTCCCCATGAGGGGTTATGAGATAGACCTGCCCGGAGTTCCCTGCCCCGCTCTTTGCCAGGTTATCTCTCCCCATGAGGGGTTATGAGATGCCCTCTTTCTTCGGATCCCATTTCCCATCATGTTATCTCTCCCCATGAGGGGTTATGAGCAGTTATGGACTATATTCATGACTCTTCCTTTATTTGAGTTATCTCTCCCCATGAGGGGTTATGAGCGCATTCCGCACTGCGTCAAACTCCGTGGCACTTGTCGTTATCTCTCCCCATGAGGGGTTATGAGGGTGTCGGGCTTATGTTCCGGTGTCTTCTGACACCATCGTTATCTCTCCCCATGAGGGGTTATGAGGGGACAACCGGCGAACATCAGTTGTATTTTCGGAAGTTATCTCTCCCCATGAGGGGTTATGAGTGCATTAACGGCAGGTTTGTCGGGATTGAATGCAAGGTTATCTCTCCCCATGAGGGGTTATGAGTGTTTTTATTGCAAAAAAAGATTTTATTTCTGAAAAAAGTTATCTCTCCCCATGAGGGGTTATGAGTTAAAAAAGTTGTCTGGCTCGTCAGAGTCGATGAAAGGTTATCTCTCCCCATGAGGGGTTATGAGGGGTTCCCTTTTTTTGCGGATGTCAGTTCCGATATTCAGGTTATCTCTCCCCATGAGGGGTTATGAGGGTGAGACTCTCACCTGTGCCGGAGTGACGGCCACGTTATCTCTCCCCATGAGGGGTTATGAGAGCGACACTACCGCCAAGTAGTCGCAAAAGTCGTTGGCGTTATCTCTCCCCATGAGGGGTTATGAGAATACCGTATATCAGTAAAAAAGGTATGGGCGTTGTAAGTTATCTCTCCCCATGAGGGGTTATGAGGGTCGCATTGGAGAAAAACACTTTCCATGTTCCCGCGTTATCTCTCCCCATGAGGGGTTATGAGTCTGGCCTGCTCAGGTCGGAGTCCCTCACGAATGAGAAGTTATCTCTCCCCATGAGGGGTTATGAGCCAGCCATAGTCCAGCGGTTCCGCACATATCCCGCGTTATCTCTCCCCATGAGGGGTTATGAGTGTGTTTCTTTGCCCATTTTTCGGGCTTCCCGGAGGTTATCTCTCCCCATGAGGGGTTATGAGTTTAATTTAATAAGGAGAAAGGATTTGACATGACAGTTATCTCTCCCCATGAGGGGTTATGAGTGACAGAACATCCTTCAGGATGTTCTCAATTTGCTGTTATCTCTCCCCATGAGGGGTTATGAGGCATTCAGTGCTGACCGCCTGGAAAAATTTCTGACGTTATCTCTCCCCATGAGGGGTTATGAGCGCTGCAAAACCATGAAAACATTCCCATAGGCTATTGTTATCTCTCCCCATGAGGGGTTATGAGTCCCCCCTTCCGCCGATTGTCATTATTTTGTCTTTTGTTATCTCTCCCCATGAGGGGTTATGAGCGCTGCAAAACCAGCTGAACATTCCCATAGGCTTTTAGTTATCTCTCCCCATGAGGGGTTATGAGATTCCGGGCGTATAAATTCTATATCCTGTCCGTCATGTTATCTCTCCCCATGAGGGGTTATGAGGTCATCATTCTTGTAACTCATCATGGCCGCCCTTGTTATCTCTCCCCATGAGGGGTTATGAGCGGCCCAAAAAAACGGTTGGCACTGCCCCGGGCAGTGTTATCTCTCCCCATGAGGGGTTATGAGGTGAAAATCATGCTCACGATCATGAGCACAATTCCCAAGTTATCTCTCCCCATGAGGGGTTATGAAAGCTTCACGCTCAGACCTGTTTCCCAAGACCCTGAAACGCCCTGTCCCCCGGGAATTATCCTTGAATTCTTCAGAGGGCACCGCGACAGAAGAGACGCATTTTATGAGCAGATCCGGCCGGTTTATCTGGAACTTGCGGATATACTGCTGAAGCAGACGAAGCAGACCTCCGAGGTTTTAAAAACCTCGGAGGTCTTTGAGCTTATGGAACACCTGAAGGCAGTGGAGTTGCAGAACTTCTATCAGGATGAATGCGTGACGGCCAGGCAGGAAGAGAGCACCGAACTGAGGCGCACTCCTCCCGGCACAGCCATGATCTACCTGCGGGATCGTCTGGCCTTGCTGCTGATTCTGCCCGACGGCATGAGGCTGGTGAATGTCCCCATTGACTCACCACGCGTCAACCGATGGGCAGAAAAGTTCAATGTCTCGGATGATTCCGAAAAACTCAGAGAGTGGGCCGAACGCTTTCGGGAGCAGTTGCAGAAGCATTCCGGCAGGTTCCGGGTTTATGCAAAAGCACTTCATGACTGGCTGATCGCTCCTGTTGAAAGCGAACTGGCGGACAGGGAAATTGACACGCTGGTTGTGGCCCCGGATGGCCCCCTTTGCCTAATACCATTCTCCGCACTGCACGACGGCGAAAGTTTTCTCATTGAAAAATATGCGATTGTCACCGTGCCTGCCATAAACCTGACCGATCCGAAAATTGTGGTCTGTGAATGACGACTCCACCTCCGAACTGCTCACGGAATTTTATCGGAATCTGAGAAAATCCGAAAAAATGTCAGCGGCAAAGGCACTGCAAGGGGCCCAGAAGCAATTTGTCAGACAGGAAGACGAGCCGCGTTACAAGCATCCTTTTTATTGGGCCCCGTTTTTGCTGATCGGGAGTTGGTTGTGAGAGATGTAAAATAATTTTGTGAATTGTTTTCTCTCCGGCTGATTTCAAAATCAGTCCGGGGAAATGCCCAGTTCCCTGAGCCTGGCTGCCAGACGTTCCGCCCTCTCAGTTTCCTGCCTCCGCAGGGCCGCCTCCCGATCCGCCCTCTCAGTTTCCTGCCTCCGCAGGGCCGCCTCCCGGTCCGCCCTCTCAGTTTCCTGTTCCGCCCTCTCAGCCTCCTGTCTCCGCAGGGCAGCCTCCCGGTCCGCCCTCTCACTCTCCTGCTGAATATCGCGAAGGATTTCCCCGGTCACAATGTCCGCGAAAATCGGCGTTCTGCCCCGGGCCCTGATTTTGAGGCCGATCTCCGGAATCCCCAGCCACCCCTCGTCATCGGGCTCCGTTTTCCGAAGCCGGCCGCGGATGCTGCGCCACAGATGTAGCCTGAGGTGCCTGTAAAGTTTCCCGCCGGATGACACCTGGTCAATGACAAGATATGCCCGGATTCCCAGGCTTTCGCAGAGGGAGACCTTGCCGTCCATGTCATCCCTCCGGCTGTCCGGGGAGGTGATCTCCGCCGCCACCAGGGGGGGCGGCTCCCTGTCCAGGTCATAGGCGGAGGGGATCTCCCCCTCCCCGCCGGCCGCCAGCATGATGTCCGGTGCCGTGCGCTGCTTTTTCCCCCTGTGATCCCTGTACAGGATGAAGGTGTCCGGCAGAAGGACCATTCCCCTTTTCCCGGCAAAGGTTCTCAGCACCTCCGTCATATAGGCCAGAATTTTTCCGTGTTCCGCTCCCGCGGGCATCATCTCCTCCTCTGTCTGATATGCGTAGGGATCTGCATCCCAGTCACAAAGAATGTCCGGCGGTATCCAGCCCGGACGGTCATTCGGCGGCACCCCGTCTCCCGGTCCCGGAATCCCGGACAGGGGATGCCTGCCCGCCGGGGGGATTCCCCCCTCCGGGATGAATATCCCGATATCCGGCATCTCAGTTTTGGATATTTCCTGCAATGTCTCTGTCATGGCTCCTGTCCTCCCCCGGCCCTGCCGGAAAACACGGCTTCCGGAAAATCGCCGGTCTTTCCTGTTCTCCGCCCCGCTTTCGGGCGGCGGGCGGTTTCTCCGCCCCGGGCATCCGGCTCAGTCCGGGGAAATCCCCAGTTCCCTGAGTCTGGCTGCCAGACGCTCCGCCCTCTCAGCCTCTCGGTCCGCCCTCTCACTCTCCCGGTCCGCTCTCTTGCTCTCCTGGCTCCGCAGGGCCGCCTCCCGGTCAGCTCTCTCACTCTCCTGCCCAATATCCCGGAGGACCTCCCCGGTCACAATGTCCGCGAAAATCGGCGTTCTGCCCTCGGCCCTTATCTTCAGGCCGGCCTCCGGAATCCGCAGCCACCCCCCATCATCAGGCCCCGTTTTCCGGAACCGCCCCCGGATCCTGCGCCACAGATGCAGTCTGAGCTGCTTGCAAAGTTTCCCGCCGGATGACACCTGGTCAATGACAAGATATGCCCGGATTCCCAGGCTTTCGCAGCGGGAGACCTTGCCGTCCATGTCATCCCTCCGGCTGTCCGGGGAGGTGATCTCCGCCGCCATCAGAGGGGGCGGCTCCCTGTCCAGGTCATAGGCCGAGGGGAGGTCCCCGTCCCCGCCGGCCGCCAGCGTCAGGTCCGGTGCCGTGCGCTGTTTTTCCCCCCT
>Ga0233403_10000600_pt1 | contig 17093 bp, 9 predicted proteins | sample Na_oxic_1_MG_FD_179866 | JGI IMG/M metagenome (GOLD analysis project Ga0233403, IMG submission 179866) | Seawater microbial communities from Saanich Inlet, British Columbia, Canada - Na_oxic_1_MG | ecosystem: Environmental > Aquatic > Marine > Inlet | place: Canada: British Columbia | collected...
AACCACTCCCATTGTGTGTCCTACAGATATCAAAAAAAGACTTGTAGAGATTTTTAAGTCCACCTTCCAAAATCTTACCTTCAAGCAGGGGTTTCTTTGGATGCACTATCATTTTGGGATTGGGGCCTGCAGTACTTATCCAAAGGTATTTATCGGCATTATTGTGTTTATTTATTTGTCTTATGTCGTCTTGGCTTTTTTCTTTGGCATCAATTTGCGCCTCATCAACATAAGCAGCCGTGCCGATGATCCATTGCCAGTCATGAAACAATTTTACATAAGCCAGCTTTGGCACATTTTCAATCACCCCATTTTTTGACGGTTTGTCCCACAAGAAATCAACAAAACCTTTGCCATGTGCCAGACATAAGTTCACTGCTTCTACATAAATATTGAGACCTTTACCCATAGCACGATTGTATTCTTTGCCGGCTAAAAGTTGACCATCCAACGAGGGATTAATGGGATGCATAATCATTTTCGGGTAGGGCAAAATGGTATCGTTGATCCAAACATAGCCGTTGCCGTTATCGTATCTGAGCATAGCTATTTCTGCCTTAGCTTGAGCTTGGGCTTCGGCGAGAGTAAGTTCCTCTTTGTTGAGGGCTTCGAGTTTGGAGTTGAGGATGGTTTCGGCAATATCAATGATATTTCTCAAACGTGAGCCATAGTATTTTTCCAAAAAGGATTTATCCGTTGAATCTTGGTAGTTAGCCTCCAGTGTTGCATAAGCAATATCGACCCGTTCCTTGAGTGTGTCCTCGGTTCTGTGAGTTTCCTCAAGTCGATATTTTCCAACATCTTCATTTTTTTGGGCAATGAGATAGAAAATTGTGAACGTGAGTATGATGGTTATTGCCACCATTAAGACTGCGGTTACTTTAAGAGCAATTTTGGTATTGGTTTTCATAATTAGTTTTTATAAATTATCATTTATGTGGCAACTTTAAGTTTGTTTCTATAAAAAGAATAAATAATTTGTTGAAAAACCTCCGAGGTTTCCAAAACCTCGGAGGTTTAGCACCAAGTATTTTTCCGAAGATCGATATTATATAAATTAAGCATTCCAGAAAAAATGGATTGGATGGATAATTAATTACTAAATCCAAATCATCATTCCAAATTAATAAAACACCAATGCCGTAATTCCCCATAAGTTTGCTAGGATTAACGGCAAGAAAAGTAGTTTCAGAACTAAGCCATTACGATATTGATTGTAAAACCTTCTCTTCTTTATATCAAAGCGAAAATTATCATGATAATTGGTGAAAAATTTCGCATATTTTATATTGAAAAAAAGGTAACTGATGACAACCCCCACAATGGCAAAGTACATCACCAAGTAAAAATATTCAACATAAGTGATAGAAACATCAATTGCAAATAGCGAATTATTAATTGTGTTAATGTTTTGCCGTAATCCAAGGTGGGCGATAAAAGTGCCAAAAAACAAGGCAACAATCGGGGCAACTACGTTAGCAAATCTTCTCACCCGCCCAATGAGTAATTGGATAACGAATAACATACTAACTACCACAAGAAGAGGCAACATACTAAAAATGAAGGGATTCAACAAGTCTCTTTGTGCGACAATAGAGAAGCAAAGGTGAGGTAAATTATTTCTAACTGACTTGTCAATTCCAATATGGTTATCTAAACTAGAACTTTTATAGTTAAAAAAACTTGTCAATATATCCCAATTAGACAAAACTAGTGAGTGTTTAATACCTATGTGAGTATCTAAGCTGGTTTGCTCGTAAACCTCTAAATCCGGTATCAGGATCACATTTTTGTCAGAGTCTTGGTGACGTATTCGTAATTTTATTTCCCTTCTGTCAAGAGGGTATTTTGAATAATCAAATTGTTGTTCTACAATCCCTTTAAAAAACCATCTTATTATCTCAGTATTGTTTTCTTGGTGACGATAAACCTCAGTAATTTTCAAAGTATCCGTGGCTTCTGGCAAGATAAAGCCGCGAGTTATTTCCTGACTCACTTCATATTTTTGCCAGATATGCCCGGTAAGAATGGCATTATTTTCTTTGGAAAATTCTATGGATTCAATGAAAACGCCGGTTGGAACTAAGATTGGAGGCTCGAAGGTGGATAACGATTTGGCAGACAGAAACTTTTGTAAGCCCATTTTATCTGCAATAATTGTATAACTATCTTTTAAAAGGGGAGCCGCTTGCACAAGGTACCAGATAAAACCTATACCGGCTATGAGTAGTATAGAAGTAGAAAATGCAACCATCCAAAAACGGTGAATATCCCCTTTATGAACCCCCCAAATTAGCGTGGAAACAAATACTAAGAAGATAATGACCCATAAAATGAGCCTTATTTTTTTTTGGTGTAATTCGGTTATGGTTTGATCTGAAAATTTGTCTTTGATGAGGCCTATCAACCAGCCAGTTGTAGGGATGGTTCGAAAAAATACCCAAGAGGATTGTCCGGTTACCTCGTCTGTGTACTCTATAAAATCACTTTCATCATTAGTGATAGTCTTTTCAGCTAATTCCTTGAATATTTCGTCATGTTCGTCTAGGGTTATAGTTTGACGCTCATTGATATGTCCGGATTTGGGGTAATTTATAAGAGCACCTTGCGTTGACAAAACAAATCCATAGCCAGATTTATCATCAACATTAAGATTAGTCATCAAAGCCTTGAGAGCGTTAAGGGAATATTCCACAAAAACCACACAATTGAAAACATTATTTTCATCAGCAGCATCACCAGAAAAACCGGGGGTGATAAAAAGTTGCAACATGTCTGGTTCAGTTTGCTGTGTACCCGATTTATTTATATAGTAAGGCGAAAGCCGCCGCTCTTGTGGACTATCGACATAAGGGACATAAGCTACCCCAATCCCAAATAGATAAAGCGTATTCTCCAAAGTTTTTTCAAGCCGCGCCATAATTTTGGAACGATGCAATTTCCCGGTGCTGATATCGTCGGCGAGGGTATTGGCAATTGAAGAAAGATTTACAAGAGCTTCGTTTATTTGCTGGTTAGCAACTTGCAGCTCTTGCATTGCCTGCTCTCGAATAATTTGCACCTTTTGGTTTTTGTCATGCACATAGTCGTACACTGAAAATGAAACCAACAAAAGGGTCATACTTGAAAAGAGCAATAGTGTTTTTAACACTAGTTTTTGCCACCACATATTTATAATACCTTCGCCAAAAGTTGAGCTTATAGTACAACGAATTTAAAAATTAACGAATTTAAAAATCCCTTTCTTTAAATAACAACAATTTTCCCATAATTAAATTCGTTAATTTCTTAATTCGTTGTACTAAATCTTAAATTCGTAATTCGTTAATTTCTTAATTCGTTGTACTAAATCTTAAATTTGATTTCTTAATTCGTTGTACTAAATCTTAAATTCGTAATTCGTTAATTTCTTAATTAGTTGTACTAAATCTTAAATTCGTAAATTTCTTAATTCGTTGTACTAAATCAAATTATGATTTTAGGTTATCGGTTATTTGTTTTATAAAAAATCTGTTCAAATTGAAGCATCGCGCTTAGGGCATGTTGCACATAGTCAATACGCACTTCGGTGGCTTTCTTGTTGGACAAATTATTACGTGATGAATTTGCTGGAATCGCTTGCGGCATGGCTCCTTTGTGTTCACCAGAATGAACTTGGGCACGTAGGAGAAAAGATAAACCATGCGTAACGGCATAAGTAATACATCTTTGTAACAACGGTTCTTCTGGGGCTAAGATCGTCATAGCTGCCAGTAATCCTTCCAATCTGGTTGCAGTTGGTGTGGTACGACCATCTCGGATAAAACCACCGTGTTTCATGGAGTTTTTTGGAAATTTCGCCCGGGTTAATAACATACTTTCCACAATCTGGATGGCATGTTGCCAGATAACCGGTTTCAAAAAGGATTTGTCATGCAGTGGCATCCATTTAGCCGTTGCTAATAAAGCCCAATGATCGGCTTCAACTGTGGTTTTATTGGCTCGAAGGCGGGCTAAATAAGCCAAAGCGTTGGTTGCCGTTTTCATCCAAACCGGGTTTGGATCAAGTTTATAAAGCAGGGACAAGCCCAAAGTAGCTTCGCCGGGATAGTACAGCGAAACCCATTTCTTGTTAACTCCACCACGACTAGGAATGTATTTAGAGTAAAAACCGCCGTCGTCTTTCTGCATGAAGACAATAAAATTGGCCATTTTTCTTAAATAATCAATGGAAGTAGTTCCCGGTTTTATCTGCTCAAGGCTGGCTAATGCTACTAATCCCAATGCAGTGCCACCTAATTTAGCTTGAACCGGTGCTTTACCACCAATTACTTTTGGATCAGACCAAACCGCTAGCAAATCCTCTTTGCCAGCAAGAGGCGCAATTGTCTTTTTGAGGAACTGGGCTGCTCGTACCAATGTTTCACGAGTCTTGGCATTAGGGTATTCTTGCTCGTACATGGCTAACGCATACATTACACCGGCATGTCGCACCATGTTGTAGCTTGGCTTCACTCTCACTTTGGGATTTAGGTTAATTCTATAGGTAAATTTGCCATTCTCGTCGCACACCTTCAACAGATAGTTAGCGGCTAAATGAATAGCTTGGTTAAGACGGGATGGCTCAACAATTTCCTTACACTCAGAACAAACTACGGTTTTCGAGGTGAAAATTGTTGGTTTATCCACAGCTTTCATTCCTAGCAGGAATAGTAGGCTGGCAAATACAGATAATCGAAATATGAGGGTTGATTTCATTATGAAAAAAATAGTAACTACAAAAATTGTTTATTATAATAAAGGATTATAAAGCAACTACAAGGATTGTTTATAATAAGGGATTTACAAGCAACTACAAGGATTGCTTATAATAAAGGATTATAAAGCAACTACAAGGATTGTTTATAATAAAGGATTATATCGTTAAACGAAAACTCAATAATGTTTTAACATCAGTCTAATCACTACACATTTATGGTTTACTTTTCTATTATAACCCAGCCGTTGATTTACAAGTTAATTAGTGACTATATCTAAATCTGAATTGTCAATAAAGCAATTTTGGTTGCTGTTTGGCACTTGCAAACTACGTTAAACGCGACTGCATGAGCAATGCCATTAAGTTAGGAATGGTCATGAAATAATTTCCCTATATCTGTCAATGATTTATAGTTCCTCGTATCGCGTCATCAGTCAGATGATGTCCCAACCCCGATAGGGGGTTGAATGTGAATAGCCACCGGTGGAACCGGTGGTAACTAAGCCAAAAGACAAAACGGGAAGTTATTTCGTGGCCATTTTAAGAATTTTTAGCCCGAGACGATATGGCATTGGACTGCATGAGGGGTTTGTAACCCCCATCCGAAACGTTTGATGCCATTATTATGAAGGTTCACGTTTGAAACGTGATGTACAGGGTTGCAAACACCAAATGGCAACTGAAGCCAAACCTTCGAGGTTTTGGAAACCTCGGAGGTTTTTCATTAATTCCACATTCCAAAGGGGTGATAAAAAAAATGCCAAAAGTGACATGGCCTCATCAAGAGGCTAAACGTTTACGCTCACTCGCGTCAAGTTTTGAACAACCAATTATTTTTGAAACCGGTTATGGCCCTTCGGGATTGCCACATATTGGTACTTTTGCCGAAGTGGCGCGGACTACTTTTGTGATTAAGGCCCTACAACAGGCTTTTCCAGATGTCAAGACGCGCTTGATTGCCTTCTCCGACGATATGGATGGCTTAAGAAGTTTACCCGATAATGTCCCCAACCATGATAACTTGCGTAAGTTTCTGGGAATGCCTTTATCTGCTATCCCCGATCCTTATGAACAAGCTTCAAGCTTTGCCGATTATATGAATGGGCAATTAAAAAGGTTCTTGGATTCTTACGGTTTTGAGTATGAGTTCTATTCTTCTACTCAATGTTACCAGCGCGGTTTTTTTGATGATGGTTTAAAGAGGGTTATGGATAACTATACAAAAATAAGGGATATATTTATCTCAACGATCTCAAAAGATAAAAGAGAAGCGTGGAGCCCGTTTTTTCCCATTTGTGAAAGTTGTGGCAAAATTTATAGTACGCGAGTTGTTGAGATAAACCCGCAAGATTATAGCCTAAATTATCATTGTGATCAGACGGGGCAAGGCTTTGAGCCTTGCGGACATAAAGGTACAACCACAATTAGTGGGGGAAAAGTTAAAGTCGGCTGGAAAATCGACTGGGCACTCCGCTGGTATACTTTTGGCGTTAACTATGAGATGTATGGCAAAGACTTAATAAGCTCCGCTAGTATGGCGAGTAAAATTTGTTCAATACTAGGCACTAAGCCCCCAGTGCTTTATAAGTATGAACTATTTTTAGATGAAAAAGGAGCCAAGATTTCCAAGAAAATTGGTAATGGTATTTCGATGGAGCAATGGGTTAAATATTCCCCACTGGGGGCACTATTAAATTTTCTGTTGGCTAATCCGAATAAAGCGAGACAGATGGGATTGCCTATTTTGCCGAAAATCGTTGACGAGTATATTGAAGTCCTCCGCTCGGAAAATCCAGAAAATGCCAATTCATCTATGTGGTTCATTGATAGTATCCAGCACAAACATGATGCGTCTGGCTTGGAAAAAAACGAACTCAGTTATAGTTTACTGACTAATGTTGCTCAAAATCTAGGGCTTCGTGATCCCACACTCTTGTATAAATATGCCAACAAATATGATCCAAATGTGGCGAAAAATGAAGTTTTCTTTCGTACCTTGTGCGAAAAAGTAATTGCTTATGTGCAAGATTATGAAGCACAAGTTGAGAAAACCGAAGTTGCCATAGATTGGTCATACTTACCCTATCTTGTTGAGTTTATTGATATTATTGAAAATACCGCAGACTATGATAATTTGCATGGTGAGGAAATTCAGGCACTGGTATTTATTATTCCCAAGAAATATGAGCTAAGTCAGCCGTCGTGGTTCAAATTTCTTTATGCCGTGTTATTAGGTAAAGAGAGAGGGCCTCGGCTTGGCCCATTTTTGGGCATACTTGGTAAGGAGGCTGTATTATCGATGCTACGGGCGGCTGTAGATAAAGCAAAATGATAATGAATGGCTCATTAAGAATGGTAATTTTGTAGGATGGATAAAGTTGAGCGTATCCACATAACTTTATTGGAATTTTTGTGGATACGCTACAGCTATCAGGCCCTACATAGCCATTACAATATGGCATTGAAGTGCCCTTTAGGGTACTTGAGCTTTAAGCCTTGAAATTTATTTCAAGGCTCATTCACCCACATTTCAGGACTATCGGAAAATAATAACACATAATAGGTAATAAATTATGGATATTGATTCACAAATGACGCTACTGATTGTTGAAGATAGTGCTACATTGGTAGTTGTATACGAAGAATATTTGCGCGACGAGCCCTGTAGTGTAACGTATGTAGATACTGGTGCTAGTGCCTTAAAACAACTCAAACAACCGGTGCCAGATGTTGTTCTACTTGACCTTGGCTTGCCAGATATGAATGGTATGGAAATTCTGAAGTATATTAATATACAAAAATTACCCTGTTTAGTTGTTGTTGTCACTGCCCAAGGCTCTGTTGATACTGCTGTCGAAGCTCTGCGAGATTATAAAGCATTTGATTTTATAGAAAAGCCTTTTGATGGGCAACGGCTTATTGTCACAATACGCAATGCTTTGCACAACCAAAAATTGGCCCAAACGGTCAAGATATATCAAGAAGAAGTCAAAAAATACCAAAAATTTAAGCGTACCCAATATTATGATCTTATCGGTGCGTCCACGCCAATGCAGGCACTTTACCAGATTATTGAAAACGCCGCTTCTAGCAAAGCAACAGTCTTTATTACCGGAGAAAGTGGGACTGGTAAAGAGCTTTGTGCAGAGGCGATACATAAACAAAGTCCACGCAAAGATAAACCTTTTATCGCCATCAATTGCGCTGCTATTCCGAAAGAGTTAATGGAAAGTGAAATTTTTGGTCATGTCAAAGGAGCCTTCACCGGAGCTATCAATGAGCGACCTGGTGCCGCCATGTTGGCTAATGGGGGAAGCCTATTTCTGGATGAAATAGGTGATATGAGCCTTGATTTACAAGGTAAACTGCTGCGTTTTGTACAAACCGGTACTGTCCAGAAAGTTGGGAGTGGACAAATAAAAAAGGTAGATGTCCGTTTCATCTGTGCGACCAATCGTGACCCTTTAGTAGATGTTCAACAGGGGCGATTCCGTGAAGATCTCTACTACCGCTTGCATGTTATTCCCATCTCACTGCCTCCACTGCGCGAGCGTGATAATGACATCTTATTGATAGCAGAAAAATTTCTCACCAAATATGCCAAAGAGGAAAATAAGTCATTTACCAGTTTTGCACCGGAAACGGAAACTATATTACTCAATTATGATTGGCCGGGTAATGTACGGGAATTACAAAATGTTATTCATAATATTGTGGTACTTAACGATGGTAAACAAGTTGTCCCAGCGATGTTACCAATACCACTGAACAAACAGTTACCGCAAAATCCGCATTATTCCGGTGAGCGAGCCCAAGCCTCTCAAACAACTTATGCAACCATTCCCCCAATTCATTCTTATTCTAAAAAAAATACGATGGTTAAGGAAATTCGCTCCCTTGTACAAGTTGAAAAAGAAGCTATTAAACAAGCGATTGAGTTTTGCAATGGTAATATTCCAAGAGCTGCTGCATTATTAGAAGTCAGTCCATCAACAATTTACCGTAAACGTCAAAATTGGAATAAAGAACTTATTTAATTGTGAATTGTGAATTGTGAATGAATAATCCGGCTGGCTTTTTCTGGCTTGTGAGCCATTCTTAGATTTTTACAAATTTTAAGTACGTTCAGTAAGTAATGAATCATAAATTGTAACTACTCTGCTTTGATTCTCTTTTTTTACCAAAGGCTTACGCTGTGGATTGCCCCTAAGAATATTGTTTGTTGTAGGGGCAATCCTTTATGGTTGCCCAATAGTGAACGGAACAGTTTTTGCTTAAATAGCTAACCTATTGTTATTTAATTTTTTTAAAACATCAAAAAAATCCGATTTTTTGAAAAAATCGGATTTCTGGCTAAATACCCGAAAATATTCGCTCTGAATTTCTCTATAGATTTTCAGAAAAATATTTGCAACCAAACCTCAGAGGTTTTGGAAACCTCTGAGGTTTTTTGTGAAATTATTTATTCTTTTCATCTATATTATCAAATAAAAGGAACGTGCCGGAACAATTTAGGAAACGTAAGGGCTTACGCTGTGGATTGCCCCTACAAATCATCACGTAGGGGCATACCGATTTGGTTGCCTTAATTATTTCATGCACATTCCTAAGACTCTATTCTCAAATAAGAATATGTCTACTAAAAATCCCCATCATACCCGTTTTTTTTGGCGTTCTTCAGCTATGTTTAGCTTTTTGAATAAAGAATGCCGCTTTCAAGAAGTCAATTCGGCTTGGGAAACAACCCTTGGATTATCTACCGGGCAATTATTGGCTAAACATTTTTTAGATTTTGTTCATCCCGATGATAAACCATTTACCCAATATTATTTTGAACAATTGGATGATGGCTTGCCTTCGGTAGCCTTCTCCGCTCGGTTTCGCCATTATGGTGGTTTTTATCGTAACGTGTTGTGGGAAATCAATGGGGCTGCCTCGGCTGAATTTGCATATTATGCCGTGGGAATGGATATAACTTCGCGTGAGCAACCGATGGTAGCGGATGAAATGATCAGTGTGCTACAAGACGGTGTAGTTTTACAATATGCGAATGGGACAATTGGGGCTTGTAATCCAAGTGCAGAACGAATTTTGGGTTTATCGGCTGAACAAATGATGGGGTGGACTTTGATTGATCCGGATTGGCGAGCTATCCGTGAAGATGGCTCACCGTTTCCGGCGGAGACACAACCGGCTATTTGCACATTGCGAACTGGACAATCTTATGCAGATGTTGTCATGGGAGTGGTTAAGTCAGATGATTCCGTAATTTGGATTCGTCTTAATTCATATCCGTTGTGGCGTGATGATGTAACAACTCCTTATGCAGTAGTAATTTCTTTTTCGGATATTACACGGTATAAGGAAACAGAACAGGGACTGCGTAAAAGTTCTGAACAACATGGTGGGGTTGTCTCTGAAAATAACTACGATTTATGGGATTGGGATTTAGCCACGAATGAAATGCACTTTTTGCCTAGCTGGGAAAAAATGTTAGGTTTTGATGAGCATGAATTGGAGCAACAAGTAAGTTCATGGCATCAACGCATCCATCCCCAAGATTATGAACGAGTAATGACAGATATTCAAAGTTATTTGGAGGGTAAAACCCGAATCTGTGAAAACACGCATCGATTACAACATAAAGATGGAAGTTATAGCTGGGTTTTAAGTCGGGCGGTGGTGGTTCGATATTCTTCCGGTAAGGCACTTCGCTTGGTGGGAACACATGTGGATATGACAGAGCCACACCGTATTGAGGATGATTTAAATGAGATTGAAAACAAATATCAACAGTTGCTGAATATTGAATCAGACGCTATTTTTATAATTGATGTGGAGACTACGGATATTATTGAGGTTAATAAATCAGCTACGCATTTATATGGTTATAGTCATAGTCAATTATTGAAACTTCAATATGTAGCATTATCGGCACAGCCAGATAAAATTATGAAATCAATAAAAAAAGCTATGAAATTAACATCAATGCAACATCATAAAAAACAAGATGGGACAATTTTTCCAGTGGAAATGACAATAAGTCCATTTTTGTTTAAGGGGAAATCAGTATTGATGGTGGTGGTGCGTGATATTACTGAACGTCAAAAAATTGAAGCAACCCTCTGGGAAAATGAATCTAAGTACCGTCAATTGTTTGAGGCAACTTCAAGTCCAACAGTGGTGTTTGATGCGAATACACAGAAAATTTTTGATATTAATCAAGCAGCTATAGATTTATATGGGTATGGTAAAAACGAATGGTTGCAGATGACAACTGAAGACATTTCTGCGGAACCGGCCAAAAAACGGGGAGCTTTTGGTAGTGGCAACAAGCGAATGCAATTGACTCCATTGCGTTGGCATAAGAAGAAGGATAGCACTGTATTTCCCGTTGAAATATCAAGCGGTAATACTTATCTGTTTCAGGGACGTTCTTTGATATGTGCGACATTGCGTGATATTACCGAGCGTAAAGCTTATGAAGAGGCGTTACGTAAGGAGAGAGACTTTGTTAAATCTTTGATCGAAGCATCGCCAACATTTTTTGTCGCACTTAATCCCGATGGCACAATTCGTATAATGAATAATGCTATGCTACAAGCAACCGGATATTCTTATGCTAATGTGGAAAATTCTGATTTTCTTACCTTGTTTGTGTCTGAGCAAGAACGTTCTGTAGTCGCGACAGAATTTGAGAATCTTACTAAGTCTATGCAACCGTCATTGCTAGAATGTCATATATTAACCAAGTCGGGCAAATCTTTATTAGTAGAGTGGCATAGTCGCACTATGGTAAAGGCGGATGGGGAACTTGATTATTTTTTTGGGGTAGGAATTAATGTGACTGAACGTAAGAATGCTCAGGAACATTTACATCTGTTTAAGTATATCATTGATTCTTCTAAGGAAGCGATTATTATCATAGATGCTTCAGAGCAATTGATTTACCTTAATCAAGCTTATGAAAAATTGTTTGGATGTGATCAAAAGCAAGCCAAACTTATGGATATCCTTGATCACTATTCTGTGGCATCAATAAAAATTTGGAAACAAAAAGTGATACCAGCTTTAACGGAAGGTGATAGTTGGGAGGGAGAACTGGAGGTTTATCATGAAAACGGTTCTTTGTTCACTACTTGGCAACAAGTTGATGCAGTACGTGACATTTATGGTAATATCTTGTTTAGTTTTAGTATCATGCATAACATCGGTGAGCCTAAGCCGGTTGGGGAAACCGGTGAGTCTAAGCCGGTTGGGGAAACATTGGATAAGCAGTTAGAGGAATACCAAGATATTTTTAATACAGTGCCGGCGATGATTTGGTATCGTGATAAGAACAATCTTATGTTGCGCCAAAATAAAAGTGCCGAAGAAATCTTTAGAAGCCATAATGATGAATTTGAAAGGTATACAGATTGTGAAAAAATTATCCAATCCGGTTATCCGGAAATTGGGATTGTGCATCGTTTGAATTACAATTTTGAGAATAAGACAACACCGATGCCAAATGGTAAAGAATCCTCACGCCGGTTACAATTTGATAAAATTCCTCACCGGGATGCACAAGGTAATATCACTGGAGTCATTGTATTTGCGATAGATATTACGAAGTATAAACAAGATAAGGAACCAGTACTGGATAATTTTGAACCGTGGTTATCTAGTGAAAGTGATACATTTCTACTTACGATGTTTGAACAGGCTAAATTGGGGGTTTGTTTGACAGATGATCGTGGACGTTTTTTGCAAGTCAATTATGCCTATGCTGACTTATATGGATATCGTCCCGAAGAATTAATAGGGCAACCATTTACAACTGTGTTATCGCCGGGTATCCATGATCATGCGATACGTAAATATTATAGTTTGCTAATGACAAACCAAGATTCCATGTTTTTTAAACAGCAAAATTCCCAGCATCGTGATGGGCAAGTGTTTGAGGTGCAGATTATGGCAAGTCCAGTCATATTTGAAGATAGGCGACGTATGTTAGTAAGTATTGTTAGCAAACATGAAGATTAAAGGGAAAAGGGACGCATTTTTTCCAAGTGCCCGCGAAAATTTCCATACCACCCCAGAAAAATTGGAGCAACGGATTGCCCCAACAATATTGATTGTTCTGGGGCATACCGATTTGGTTGCCCCGGTTTTCCTATAGATTTTCAGAAAAATAATTGGAGCCAAACCTCAGAGGTTTTGGAAACCTCTGAGGTTTTTCGTGAAATTTATCCGAACGTCTATAGTCAATTTGGTTTTGTCTTGTTGTCATGGTTGCAACGCCAGATGTACAATTTTCCCATCTTGCACGTTGACGGCATTTCGTAGCACTGCATTCTCTGCCCAATTAGGTTGCGCTAGTGCTATGACATGCGGTAATAAAACTGTTGATAATGCCTGTGAAGCAGTGCGAGGCACGGCTCCTGGCATGTTAGTTACGGCAAAATGAGTTACTCCTGCATAAGTATAAGTTGGCTCCACATAAGTTGTTGGATGGATGGTAGCTACACAGCCTCCCTGATCGACGGAAATATCTGCAATCACACTACCCGGCTGCATACTCTTCACCATTTCTTCGTCAACCAGAATGGGCGCACGTTTGCCGGGTATAAGTACCGCACCTATCAAAAAATCCGCCTCAGCTACCACTTTGCGTAAGGTTTCATGGTATGGATATAAAGCGGTGACATTGTGTCCCAAAGCTTGCATCTTTAATAAACGATCCCAGCGTTTGTCAAATACAATCACCGTTGCACCTAAAGCAGTGGCAATCTGAGCAGCTTGACTACCAGCGGCACCGGCTCCGAGAATAACAAGTTTACCGTGGCTGCTTGCAGCTATACCTCCCAATAAAATACCTTTGCCACCGTGGGGTTGGTGCAGTAAATTGGTTCCGATTTGCACCGCTAAACGCCCGGCAATCATACTCATTGGCATTAAGATTGGTAATTGCCCTTCTACTTCTACCGTTTCAAACCCTATTGCCGTCAGTTTTATAGTTTGTAAAGCCTCAGTTAATTTTGGAAGGGCAGCTAGATGCAAGAAACAAAATAAAAGGTGATCAGCGCGTAAATAATCTAAGTCGGCCGGTTGTGGTTCTTTAACTTTGACAATCAATTCACCTTGGGCATACACAGAAGCTGCGTCAGGTAACACATTTACCCCGACAGCTTGATAACTTTCATCTGAATAGCCACTAAGTTCTCCGGCTGTAGACTCTATAAAAACTTCATGCCCTTGGGCTACTAATTCAGCACAAGCGGCTGGAATTAAGCCAACTCTACCTTCTAATACTTTGATTTCACGAGGAATTCCTATACGCATTGTATGTACCTTTGGTTCAGTTTATAGGTTGAATTATACAGCAACCACCGGGGTTATACTCAATGTTCAAATTTTTTAGTAACCGGCACCCTTCAAAAATGGAAATGTAGGGGCAATCCTTTATGGTTGCCCCCAATATCAGAAATCCGATTTTTTCAAAAAATCGGATTTCTTTGAGGTTTTAAAATCTTTGAGGTTTTAAAAAAATTAAATAACAATATTTTATTCATGCGTGCCAAAAATGTTCGCGCCGCGTTGAATTTAAAGTCGTCACCAAAGCAGAAGAAAAATTGTAGGACTTACGCATTGACAGATGAGAAATTTATGCTCCCTTTTAAATACAAGGAGTTACAAATTTGGGGCAAATCGTTTTGGGGCAAATTTCATCAATTTAGCCATTGCTAAAATATTCATAATTCATTGATATTAATGGTTAAAACAAAAAATATAGTTTGTCAATGCGTAAATCCTAAATTGTATCAAATTTTAGAGCGTTCACGTTCAAAATGATGTAATATCTCAATGCCGTGAAAAACCAAGTCTCGAAAAAAACTGGTTTTTTTATACTTAACATCTAACAGAGGTATTTTATGACAACAATTCAAATAGAATTACCTGACTCGGTATGTTCCCATTTACACCAAGAGCCACAAGAACTTGCTAAAGAAGTACAACTCTTTGCGGCAGCTAAATGGTATAACTTGGGCAAAATTTCGCTACCAGAAGCCGTTGAAATGACCGAATTGACTTATCAAGAATTTGTTCGGACATTATCGCGCTTGAAAATGTCGCCTTTTAAAAACAGTGCGGTTAAAACATTATCCAAAGCGGAACGCGAACAACATGCAAAGGAGATGATGAAATATGCCGGCAGTTGGAGTGACATGCCGGATGAAGATTTTGAGGCGTTTTTACAAGACATTGAGAAACGTCGTTGCAACACTTTTACACTAAACTGAGGTGAACTTGTGAAACCATCAATGGCTGATACAGATACCCTATCGTTTTTCTTGCGCCGTCGCAAAAAGGTTGTGGAAAATTTCCAAAAGTATTTCAAAGATATTGGTAAAATCAATATTAGCATCATTAATCATTATGAAGTGCTAGGTGGTTTAAAGCCGACATTCCGCACAAGCTTTCTTAAATCAAAGAATATTAAACTCTTTTAAAAACAATTTGATATACGAAAAGAATCTTAGCCCACTTTGAGCATTTTGCTTGATTTTACCACCATCATTTTCTGCATAAGGCTCAAAACGAAATGGAAAAGTATTTAGTGTACCAAATAAATCAATAGGTTATAAAATTCAATTTTTACGAATAGCTTGTGCGGAATGTCGGTTAAAGCATAAAGATGCTCACAAAAAATTAGAGATTTTCCAAACAATAGTGGAAAAAAACACCCTCTTACCACTCACTGAAAAGTCATGCGAAATTGCCACTGACATTTATGCTTCCCTAAGAAAACCGGGTAATCCTTTGGATGATATGGATATTTTGATTGCAAGCATCGCCATAGAAAATGAACTTGTTTTGGTGACACATAACCGCAAACATTTTGAGCGACTTAAAAATCTGGAAATAGAAGATTGGAGTATTTAATATTCCAAACCCGTTTGCTATTTTAAACTAATGTTGTAGGGTGGGCAAAGTCCTTTTCTTGTCCACCCTACAAAAAAACGTTACATTTGAGGTTACACTCAATCATAACCGCATTTTATTATGATACAAGAACAAACATTTATCTTAATCATCACCTTTATCGTCGCTGTAATGATGATCATTTTAGCGCGTAAGGATCACAACAGTTTTAAAATGGAGCAACATGTCAATTATAAATCTATGATTGTCAGCTTAGGCATTTTAGGTACTTTTGCCGGAATTGTTTGGGGATTGTGGAATTTTAATACTCAAGATATTGCCGCGAGTGTTCCGCAATTCTTGGAAAGTTTGAAATTGGTTTTTTTAACCTTCATCTTGGGCATAATTGTGTCAGTCTTTTTGTCCGTGCTACAGGCACAACCCGAAGAAAAACGAGATACCAATACCATTTTATTGGAGTTAAAGCAACAATTAGAAAAGGTTAATCAAACCTTAGTCATCATTTTAGACGAAATCAAACAATTTAAAACGACTTACCCGCGTTACCAACGCGAAAATCGTTTTGATAAACTCAGTGCTGAAGGGCAAATTCTTCCGGATACAGCGAGCGTTTGGGCAGCCATTCAAGATGACGAAACCGGGTTAATGTGGGAGGTAAAAACCAATGACGAAGGATTACAAGATAGTCAACATACTTATACTTGGTATGATCCTAATGGTGAAATAGTAGGCAAAGAAAATGGGGGGCATTGTCAAAGTTGCCGTTGTGATACGGCGGCTTATGTTGCCGCGATTAACGAGATGCGATTGGCAGGTGCGAACAATTGGCGAGTGCCTACGATTGAAGAGTTAGAAAATTTATTTCAATCTATTGATAAACGTTATTTTCCCCATCTTCAACCGGATTGGTATTGCTCCGCAACACCCTATTCGTCGGATAACGGATTTTTATGTCTTTATGTTGAAACTGGGCAGCGAGGATATAATCAATATGGTTATGGGCATTTGATATTAACGCGATAACAATAACTACAAGGATTGTATATAATAAGGGATTAAAACCAAGCATAACCTTGATCCAATCCGTATCGATTATACAATCCCTGTAGTTATTGGTTTTTTTTGAAATCCGTATCAATTGTACAATCCTTGTAAGTAATTCTCAAAAAAATTTCTAACATTATAAACGAATAATAATGTAGGGTGGGTAACGTCTTTTTGTTACCCACCATTTAAGCTTAAGCTTAAGAATAATAATGTAGGGTGGGTAACGTCTTTTTGTTACCCACCATTTAAGCTTAATTATTAGTTTGGGTATAAAGGTAAAAAGCAAAAAGTGGTTATGTTCTAACGACGCGAAAACCGATACCTTGGAAGCGGTAATCCGAAGTGCTCCGGTTGCGGATAGTGGAACGGCAGTAGTCAGGAT
>Ga0233403_10000601_pt1 | contig 17078 bp, 14 predicted proteins | sample Na_oxic_1_MG_FD_179866 | JGI IMG/M metagenome (GOLD analysis project Ga0233403, IMG submission 179866) | Seawater microbial communities from Saanich Inlet, British Columbia, Canada - Na_oxic_1_MG | ecosystem: Environmental > Aquatic > Marine > Inlet | place: Canada: British Columbia | collected...
ATCCTTGGGATTGCCTAATTAATATGTAGGGGGCAACCCTTGTGGTTGCCCGTGGTTGCGCTGTGGTTGCCCACAGTCTTAACTAAAATTATAACGTTTTAAGGCAGGATCAGCGGCCAACACGTTGTTCAAACTCAACAATACATCCTGCGTCGTCACATTGTCATTCGGAAAAATTTGTGCAAAATGCGTTTGTGTCGCCTTAAAAAAGGCGGGTTTATCTTGCGCTTCCACTTCCCACAGCGTGGCTAAGGAGTTCAACGTTTCACCGTCGCCAACCGCCATATCACGGGCCAGATTTTCCAAGTTGTCGTCAGTAAACAGCGCGATTTTATGGGGCATCGGCAAACTCACCACGCCATTTGGCGAACACCCTAAGGTACCTGAACTGATCCCAAACATTTGATTCATCATGGTACCGTTGGTGGTAATGGCTAAGATTTGAGGGGCTATGCCAGATTGGCCATCCCAAACCATAGAACCCACACCACAACCCACATTATTTGGCGCGGCGATAACGGAAGCGACTGGCAAAGCAGTCATTGCAACAGCAGTCAGGATGATTTTTTTCATAAGTTGATATCCAATGCTTATTTAGAGATGAATTGAACACCGAAAATCGGCGCGTTATTTATGTCCGTTTATGAGACATTATGTTTCGCATATTACAATGATATGAATTGGGATGCAAATGAGGCGTGCAAAGGGGCAACTCAATAAAAAACGCAATACTTTTTGCCTAGGGTGTCGTTTAGCGATTTTTTGCAAAATGCAATTTCATTAAAAAAATGTTAAATCACAATAAATTATATCAATTTATGCCCTAAATTTTGCGTCGCTACGATTTTCGTTCCTGCTATTTTGCCTCGGCATCCAATACGACATTAGCGATATAATGATACACCAACACTGATAACTGATTTCCACGCAAAAGTTTTTGCGCGCAAAAACTTTTGCGTGGAACTGATAACTGATAACTGAAATGAAACGTCAAGCCCTAGTAATTGGTATTAATGAATACTGGCATTTAAAAGATTTAAAATCTGCCGTTAACGATGCAGACGCTATCGCAACCATTTTGGAAGAGCAAGGGAATTTTAATGTTAAGAGAATGCCCAATTATACAGATGACAATAATCGTATGCGGGTACATCCTAGCCCTGATAGTCAAAAAGCGATGACATTAAAAAAGTTGACAGATGAGATTAAGCATTTTTTTAATCCGCAAGGTGAACAAATAGCCGAAGTCGCTTTATTATTCTTTGCCGGGCATGGGTTATCTTATGAAGAATTTGGTCAATATCATCATTTTTTGGCTGCGGTTAACAGTGAGCCCGAGCAGGAAATTTGGGGGTATCATTTAGATAAATTACAGGAGTCATTGAAGTTTAGCCCCATTAAAGAAAAAATAGTCTGGTTAGATGCTTGTCATAGCGGTGCTTTAATCCGTGATTTTGACTACAAAAGTGATATACAATAGTGTTAATTAGCGAAACACCTGATCATGAGGTTGCGGATGAAAAAAAATTTAAAAGATTGATAGGATTTGACAGGATTACTTATTCCCATTGATGTCGTTTCATCCTGTTTATGCTAAAATCAGCAAAATATTGTTCAAAACGAGGATAAATGATTTATGAAACTTGCAGAATTAATTCACGATATGTCTCAACTTGATATGGAGTTAAGTCACTTTGAACAGAAATTTGGCGTTAAATCACCAGAATTTTACCAAGCCATTACCACAGGTGAATTAGAAGAGTTCGATGCACTGGATGATTACCGTATGGAATTTATTGAGTGGTTGTCTTTGTATAAAATGTGGCTCAGCTTGAATGAAAAATATCAACAATTAGTCACTCGCCAACCCATTGCTATTTCAATTAAAACCACAGTGATGTCTCAATATGAACAATCCACTCGCATCGCCGCCTGAATACGAAGCGTTTATTTATAATTTGCCTAATCACTATCCCTTTATTAAACATTCTTCTTTGGTTTACATTCCCTTGGGGACTCAAATAGGTAAATGTGTTGGGATGATTATTTTTGCTGATAATCTAGTGCTTTGTGTGCAAGAGTTTCTTAATTTTGAATTGGGCGTGATTGAAGGTTATAGCTATGAAGTATCACGTTGCTTGAGTTCAGATGAGGAAATCATACCCGCAAAAGACTATTGTCGCCCGGCTTATGTGGAGAAAGACAAAAAATATTGGTATGATTCTTTTCCTCATCCTCATGATCCAACATTGGCAATAACTCATCCTCACCATAAACATGTTCACCCAGACATTAAACATCATCGTATTCCAACTTTTGATTTAACGTTTATGGCCCCTAATTTACCTTTTCTTATTGAAGAAATTGCGGCTAAATGGAATTTGGAAGATTAAAAGATTGACAGGATTATTGATGCCCATTGAGGTGCTTTAATCCTGTCTATCCTAAAATCCATGTAATCCTGTTCAAAGAATGAATCCGATTATTCGGTTCTAATTGTTTTTCACGCTAAAGTTTTTGCGCGCAAAAACTTTAGCGTGAAATTGTTAATTGAATTAAAATGGGGTAGATTTTGCCACGGAAAAACACGGAAAAACACGGAAAAATTCATTCCGTGCTGTGTTTTTCCGTGGCATTATAAATTAACTATTAATAATTATTATCCGATAAATTAACGACGTGTGGTACTAGTACTCTGTCAGCGTTCTTTTGTCGGGTGGTGGGTTTAGCTTCGCTGGTATGCGACTCGCTGTCGCTCTACCCACCCTACTGTCGGTGAAATTTGGGTTTATTAATTGAGTTCATTGTCGCATCGCTAACCCACCCTACGAATCCGGGGTGAAAAGTAGCCAAAATACCTGAACAGACACACCCCTGGGTCAACCCTTTCAGTCTCAAAACCAAATGAGGGTATAAAATGATAAAAATCATTCTGATGCGTGTTTTCATGATTATCCTGTTATTGGGAATTGTTGGCGCGGGAATGTATTGGTTTTATCCCAACCTTGCCAGCACTGTTGTTAATGATGCGGTTATTTGGAAAACTCAAAAATCTATGACGAAAAAGTCAGTGAGTGACGTTTTAGCCAACCTTGGTGCTGACGCTAAAGAACGCCTTTTGCCCTGGTTTGAAAAAGCGAAGGTACCTTATCCACCACAACGATTGGCATTGTTAGGCTTTAAGGCAGAGAAACGTTTAGAATTGTGGGCTGAGCAAGACGCAATTTGGACAAAAATACGCCGTTATCCCATTCTAGCTGCCAGTGGTGTTGCTGGGCCTAAATTACGCGAAGGTGATTGGCAAGTGCCTGAAGGGATTTATAAGCTTAACTTTTTAAATCCTAATAGCAATTATCATCTTTCCATGCAGATTAATTATCCCAATGATTATGATCGCCGCAAAGCGGCTGCGGAACAACGCACCGATTTGGGCGGAGAAATTTTTATTCATGGCAAAGCCGTTTCAATTGGCTGCTTAGCCATCGGTGATCAAGCCATTGAAGAATTGTTTGTCCTTGTCGCGACAATGGGATTAGATAAAGTCACTGTGATATTGGCACCGCAAGAAGATATGCAGAAGGTTGACTTAAGTGCGCCAGTGCGTTCTTGGGTACCTGAATTGTATGCTAATATTAAACAAGCTTTGGACTCCAAACTTTTTCAAAATTAACGGATAAGTACTTTCGCTATCGTGTACTATAGATTTTCAGAATAAATAATTTCCGAGCAGAACAGGGCGAACCTGCGTGTTCGCCCTTTCAAATAAAAAGTACAAATTTGATTTTAGTAAAAAAATTATTTTGCGGTTTTTTACGTTCCAAATTTATTTTGCGGTTTTTGGTTGGAGTGCAAAATTTATTTTGCGGTTTTTGGTTGGAGTGCAAAATTTATTTTGCGTTAGTAATACCCTAAAAAATGGCATTTTTCCCGGCGATATTCTTTTAGGCACAATTGGCGCGACTATTGGCAATGTTTGTTTATTTCCAAGTTTTATTGAGAAAGCTGTTTTATCAATCAGCGTTTGTAAAATAACCCCTAATAATCTGATTATTAATAGAATTTATTTAAGTCATTATTTATTTTTACTCAAAGATGAAATGATAAAACAAACTTTGGGTAGTATTGTTCCTGTTTTAAAGATTGGCACGCTCAAAGAACTTAAAATTTCATTGCCCCCCCTTGCGCTACAAGAAAAATTTGCCGTACTCATGCAAAACGTTGACATTTTTCGCCCTCACCTAGAGCAATCTGAGCAAGCATGTAATATCCTTATATTTCAATTATTTAAATAATTTTTAGCTTTGAGCGAAAAACCAAAATTTTGTAGTGCTCAACAAGATATTAAACAAAAAATGAGGGGAACGAACAATAGAACGCTGATTGCGCTGATTATCCTGATTGACGCTGATTCAAATACTGATTATGCTGATTATCATTCTTAGAGTTATCAATCTGGGTGTAAATCAGGCCATAAATCAGCGTGAACAGTGTTTTGGGCATGTTGTTTAACACGACATTTTAAAAACAGATATCATCAAAAGAGCTTTCATAAAGTGTTGTTGTTAAGAAAATGTCTTCGCCGGGCAATTTATCACAAATCGCTAGAAAAAGAGGTTCTCCATCATCACCATAGCTTAAATCTTGAAAAGACAAGATGAGCGTATTTCCATCCGCACTTGGAATGCAACGTCGTATGGTTTGGTTCAAAAACCGTTCTTTTTTCATGGGTAGTAGCACATGATAGCCTTCAATATCTATCAGCTCAGGATTTTGAAAATCAAGAACAAACTCCCAAGGAGAACTGCCTTGGGGTGTGCCAACAATCTGATTCCAGCTATGAGATTTTATTTTTTCTCTCGCTTCTGGAGAAAGTTCGGATAATTTCATGTGATGCTGTCTCCATCATTTTGTTCTAAACGTTTAGCCATGTTGTCAGGTGGGCTGTTTGCTCACCCTATGTTTAACTGCGATCCTTTTGAAGTTTTACACAGTTAATAGATGACACAACTTTTTACTTTCAAAGTAAAATACGACAATCTATAATTTACTTTTAGTGCTCAAAGTAAAATATGATAATCTATAATTTACTTTCAGCCTTAAAAGTCAAATAAAAAACGCAACAGGAAAGTGAAAAATTATAAATGCTAATGTACAAATGTATAGAATGCTTCCACTTTTCACTTGCAACGATCACTTTCACTTATCATATTATTTTTATGGATATTAATGATTTCAAAGCGGGTTCATATAGAAAGGGATATGAATATCACTACTTTTTACCTGAGAAAATTAACCATTCTTTTGTTTGGACTGATGAGCTTATCAACGAATTTTTAGAAAAAGCCTCTTTTAAATTGGGGGAACTTAATGCTTTTTCTCGATTTATTCCAGATACAGATAGGTTTATTAAAATGCACATTTTTAAGGAGGCTGTCGTTTCCAGCAGAATTGAGGGTACCAAAACGAATATAGAAGAAGCACTGATTGAAGAAAAAGAAATTGATCCGGAAAGGCGGGACGATTGGAAAGAAGTCAATAATTATGTCAAGGCAATGAATGCTGCCATAGCAGAGCTTAAAAGGCTTCCATTATCAAATAGACTTTTGAAAAATACACATAAAATTCTGCTTGAAAGTGGTAGAGGTGAGTCTAAAAATCCAGGTGAATTTCGGCAATCTCAAAACTGGATTGGCGGTGCGAGTCTCGCTGATGCGCTGTTTATTCCGCCAGCCCATACTGAATTGCCTGATTTGATGTCTGATCTGGAATTTTTTCTGCATAACGCTGAAATAAAAGTTCCCCATCTGATCAAAATAGCAATAGCCCACTATCAGTTTGAAACGATTCATCCCTTTTTGGACGGTAATGGCAGAATAGGCAGATTGCTGATTACCCTTTATTTCGTTTCAAACGATATTTTGGAAAAACCGCTTTTGTATTTGTCCCATTTTTTTGAAAAGAACAAAACACTATACTACGATAACCTGACTTTTGTGCGAACAAAAAATGATCTTGGACAATGGCTTAAGTTTTTTCTGACGGGGGTTGTTCAAACAGCTGAAAATGCTGTCACAACATTACAAAACATCACGGATTTAAAAGCATCCATTGAAAAGGAACGCATCTTGGCTATGGGCAAACGTTCAAAACAGGGAATAGAATTATTGCACCAGCTTTTTAAAAAACCAGTCGTAACCATCAAGGATGTAGAAGCGATGACTGGCTTGTCAACCAAAGCGGCAAATAATTTGGTCAAAGCTTTTGTTGAGCAAAAGATACTTGTTGAAACGACTCAATACCAGCGCAACCGGGTTTTTGTGTTTGACGAGTATGTGGGGATGTTTTAAAAAGTGAAAAATGATTTGGAAAAGATGTCGGGTGGATAAGGTATTTTTGTTGTCCACCATTACGACAGATAGGCAGGTAATGATATTCAAGACTCGCAAGTTATTGATTTTATTCAGATGTAAAATTGGAGCGGTATCCGTAATAACTTCAGTCATTAGAAAGCCCCCATTCCACATCACGTTTCAAAGCATCACGTTGATATTCAATTTCTTCTAATGTGTCAGTACCAAGCGTTTTCAACGCTTCTTCACGAGAAATCGTGCCTAATAAATAAGCTTCTGTTATGGCTTCTTGATAGAGGAGGGATATGCCTTTGCTAACCGCTTGGGCCAGTATAGTTGCTTCATTGACTCCGCGTTGTGTGAGAAGAAAAGTCAATTGTTCGCCTAATGCTATGTTTTTCATCATTTAATTTTGTTGTTAAAACGCAAAATAAATTTTGCACGGAAAGCGGGCCGCAAAATAAATTTTGCACGAAAATTCCACAGAGTTAAAACGCAAAATAAATTTTGCACGGAAAGCGGGCCGCAAAATAAATTTTGCACTCCAATTGCAGCGAGTTAAAACGCAAAATAAATTTTGCACTCCAATTGCATCTAAGCAAAATAAATTTGGAACGAAAAAAGTGGCCGATAGGATTATTGATGGAAATCTATAGTGATCAAGATTGCTCTTGAACATGATTCATGATTAATCAGCGTCAATCAGGCCATAATCAGTGCAATCAGCGTTCTATCAGAGATTTGTTTAAACCCGCCAGATCGGTTTAACATTCTATCTACCACTATACGTTTTCCAATCTACCCTTTAATTTTAACCAATTCTTTCAACAACCCTTCCAATCCACCATAGACTGATATATTATCAATATTTTCAGTGACTTTTTCCAATACTTCAAGCTCTTTTAATCGTAAAGCCGTTGGGTTATCTTCCATCACTTTAGCGGTATTCAATAATGAACGAGTCGCTGACGTTTCCTCACGCCGTTTAATTAAATTCGCTTGCGCGACTTTTTCAGCTTCTACGACTTTGCTCAAAATCGTTTTCATTTCACCTGGCAAAACGATGTCTTTGACACCCACACTGTGTACTTCAATGCCCAATTCAGCCGTTTTGTCGCGGATATAGGTGAACACGGATTCGTCAATCACCGTTTTATTTTCGAGCAAATCATCCAAAGTACGTGTGCCCACTGCGGCGCGTAAACCAAATTGCAATTCTTTATAAAGATATTCTGTTGGCTGAGATAAAGTCGATAGTACACGCAACACTTCTTTGATCTGATAAGTGGCCGTCAAATTGACACGCAGAGTGACTTTATCCTTGCTCAGAATTTCTTGCCCCGATACATCTAGGTTTTGTAAGCGCGTATCCCAAATATCAATATTTAAATTGCGGTTAAATTGCCAATAAGCGTGTAAACCGGGCGATAACGTTTTAATGCACTGCTTATCGACATATAATAAGCCGATTTGATTTTCAGGCACCTCTCGGCTATAAATGAAATCACTGACTCGTTGTGAGAGTACACCCGTTTTGCTATGCAAAAGCTGCGCGGCTTTTTCTGGCGGAATATCAAAAGAGTCTGAAATATCAATGACTTCCGTGGTGATATCCACAACCCCTTTCCAATACAGTGTACGAGTCGAAGGCGGTAAAATGTCTGCCAATAGCCCATTTTGAGACAATAAAGCGATTTCTTGGGGCCCCAATTCAATGAGCGTTAAATAACGCGCTACCGTCTCGGGGAGTGTTTTAATCAGCAGATCACTCAAAGGATGAGAAAACTCAGGCTGCGATAAATCATAACGTTCTACCTGAATTTTCTGCTTCGGATCAAAATAATGATAAGTGCCAGGCTCTAAAACATTCAAAAAATCGCCTTCTTTAAACAATAAACCGCGTTCATTTTTATGAACGATAAACTCACGCACTAATTGTTTTAGTACATCCGTTTTGGTGTGCAAAAGCTGCGCGGCTTTCTCTGGCGGAATCTCAAAAGAGTCTGAAATATCAAAGATTTCCGTGGTGATATCCACCACTCCTTTCCAATAGAGTGTACGACTAAAAGGCGGTAAAATTTCTGCCAACACTCCATTTTTAAACAATAAAGCGATTTGTTGGGGCCCCAAATCAATGAGCGTTAAATAACGTGTCACCTGCTCGGGATAGGTTTTAATCAGAAAATCGCTCAAACGATGCGAAAACTCAGGCACCAATAAATCATAATGTTCTACCTGGATTTTGTGCCAAGGATCAAAATAACGATAACTGCCAGGCTCTAAAAAATTCAAAAAATCGCCTTCTTTGAACAACAAACCGCGTTCATTTTTACGAACAATAAATTTATGAAATAAAAACTTCATTCGGCGCTCCTTTTTTTCTGCCATTTTCTGTTCTTGCTCTAGTTTGCTTTTAATAATCGCCGTTTCAAGTTCCGCAAGTCTCTTCAAATCAACCATTTTGCTTTTCGGTTCTTGTTTGCTTTTAATAATCTCTGTTTCAAGCTTTGGCTGTTTTTTCAAACCAACCATTTTGCTTTTCGGTTCTTGTTTGCTTTTAATAATCTCTGTTTCAAGTTCCGCAAGTTTCTTAAAACCTGAGGACATATTAATTGACTCCAGTTTAGGAATATTTGATAAACGCTGATTTTTATTGACAATATATTAATAAAATGTAGGGTGGGTAACGGGTTTTTGTTGCCAGCCCCAATTATACTGCACGCGGACACAACTTAAACTTTTATGTAGGGCCGGCAAAATATTTAAACCTCAACACAGAGAACACAGAGGGACACAGAGGAACACAGAGGAAAAAGATAAACTTAGAAAAGTTCAGTTTATTCCCGTGTTGAGTATAATTAATAAAATGTAGGGTAAAGATTGTTGGTATTTGCATTTTGCAAAAAAAAATGACCGTCTTCACATGCTCGGAACGGGTGATAATTTGCGACAAGCCGGATTTAATCTGCCCGTCAGTCGGATCGAACCTCAAAACGGTTAGGCCCAAAGGCTGCTCGCTCTAAGTTGAAAACAACTGAACGGTGGGAAAAAACCATGCAGGCCGTACCCATTACCACACAGGCCCCTCACATGCTGCGATACTTGGCAAACCGCTATCAGGAAGTAAACATACCCTAAACAGATCCCCCGCCTACCACTGAAGACAGTCAAGCGTTGTGTGGAGTCGAACCACAAGCCTTAGGCTATCCAAAGGTTAATTAACGATTTAATGATTTTTCAGATCATTGGAGTTAGAACAGGAATTGAACCTGCGACACATTGATATCAAATCAATTGCTCTACCAATTGAGCTATCTAACGATAGGTGGATAAAACTCGCCACTCATCGGTACACACAGGCCAATTTTCAGACACAGTGCGCCAGCCCGGCATACTGAACCGGAGCCGCTGATAAGTTTTAAAATCATACCCACTGTCAAGGATAGATGATTTAAAAATGAAAGTCAAAACCACAGTAGCGTATTAGCCTATTCCTTATTCGTTTTTGTTAATTCGTTATTCTTAATTAACTTGACAATGTCATTTATATATGAATTAATTATTAAAAGCGCACTCATCGTTAGCTTAGATGGTGGGCAACAAAAACCCGTTACCGGCCCCCTACATTTTGATTTATAAGATTTTGATTTATAAGTGATAGATGGTGGGCAACAAAAACCCGTTACCCACCCGACATAAGATGGTGGGCAACAAACACACGTTACCCACCCTACATTTTTTTGAATGAGAATGGTGGGCAACAAACACACAAAACGAGTGAACGGTTAAAATTCGTTGTACTCATTGCATCGTATAACTCACGGCTTCAAACACCAAAGACCCATCGGTTGTTGGTTTCGCTTGTAGTGTCACATTCGTGATTTTCTCTTCTTCATAAAAAACCAACGGGATATTTAATTGCAAGCTTGCTGATAAGATCAACTGTTCGCCTTGGCAAGAAGAGGAATTATGACTAGGTGGTGCCACAGGCCCATAATTCAGCACAGTCAACATGACTGTACCATCTGGCAACGTATTGACTTGTAAACTCACCCAATAATAATTTCCTTGATAAAGGAATCGCGGAATATCCAATTGTAATTGCCCATCCAACATCGGCACTTCACAATCCGTAGCAGGTTCAGCTTCATCTTCAAAGTCAATGGAATTTGATGAAGACGATGGCGCTGAGGCCGGAGGTGAAGGATGTGGAGATGAAGGGGGAGGTGCAGCACTACCATCCGGCATGAATAATGATGCATTTCCTGAAGAAGGAACATAAGCCCCACCTGGTTGCGGCCCGCTTGACGATGCCCCCCCATCACTGGTACCTTCTCCACCAATACTGCCTTCATCCACAAATGACGCTATCTCTATGGGTTGTAGAGCAATCCCTGCTGGATCACGCGCAATGCGTTCAACGCCTTGTTCTGCATATAATTCCTCACTTTTTAAGGCCAATAATGAGCTGTAACGAGTGACAATCCCATAAGTGCGAGCTAGGCTCACGGCTTGATTGACGAGTGTTTGTGTTTCGCCTTTTTCATCAATTTGTCGTTCTAACGCATCCGTCCACGCTTTAGCGGCTAACGGTGCCGCAATCTGAGAAAAACGGGCATTCTCAAGGTTCAATGTTGACACTGGGGTATTTAATACCAGTGGCGTTCCGTCGGATTGCTTACCCGTTAACTTAAGTGTGATTTGAGTGCCGATTTCCCCTTTGGCACTGAATTGTAAAGCGGTACCTGGAAAAATACGCCGCCATGTTAGCGTATTGTCTTGTAAGCCGGCACTTTGCACCGTCGCAACCGCATTTCCAATCCCACCGCCACGAACTCGCGCAAATAACTCAAGAATTTGGCCGGTTATTTCGTTGTCATCTAACGCAAAAGTGGATTCACCGCCCGTTTTTTGCGCCAAACCATTCAACAAGGGTTGATCAAGATCATAACCAATGCCGACGCTAAAAATCCGAAGTTGACTACCTAATTTATCGGCTTTAGCACGCACGTCTGCTAATATATTTTCGACAGTACTACTGCCTTCGTTAGGACGACCATCTGTGATCATCAAGAGATCAATCGTTGCGCCGGCTAACGGTGAACGCATGCCAATAGCAGCCCCAGTTGTTAGCCCTGCGGACATGCCAGTACTACCCATCGCCTCTAAGTCGGAAACCCATTCGATAGCGGCACCAATATCAGCACCGCTTCTCATATTGGAACGAAACACATAAACTTCATCGTCAAAGGCTACGATACCATAGTAGTCTTCTTCGTTTAACGCTTCTAAACAGCGAATAACCGCTTGACGTGTTTGGGCCATTTTAGCACCGCTCATAGAACCAGATACATCAATTACAAAAACCACATTACGCGGTTGCGAAATCACTAGGGGATAATCTGAAAAATCGGGTTGCCACCAAGTATGTAAATGCCCAAGTAGATGAGAAGCTTTTGGCTGATAAGATAGGGCGGTTGCTTGCGGTATGGATTCATTGGGCTGCAAGTCTAATGTCACATCCTGCGCCATCGTGAACTCTTCCAAGTTGAGAAGAGCTGTCCCATTATCCAGATTGACGGTTGAAGCGGTACCCATCTCATCGCTGAGTTGCCATGCGCCGGCTATCCAAGCGTTAGCGTCAGTTTGTAGAGAAATGGTGACACCATTAGCCGGCGTTGCGGCAGTCGAATCAGGATTCGCAAAGGATATCCGTAAACGGTATTGATTATCAGCCGTTTCCAAAGTATGGGTATAATGGACACGCATTCGCAAATCGCCTTGTTCATTAATAGGATAAATCCGCGCCCGATAAAAATCCGTGCCAATTTTTTGGATTAACAACGGATCAATTTCTTGCAAGACAATCCGATCATAGAGAATTTGGCCCTCTTTGCGGCCCATGGTTTCTGCTATTGCCCATTTTTCTTGGCTTGGCAGATAAATTTCGGCTTTGTGCAATACCGATTTAGGTGGCAGTGGAAAACGCAAATTCGCGGCATTTTCCTCACCACTCTCAGCGACAAATTGCACTTCCATGATGCCAGACACGTAAAGGCTTCGCATTTTCAATTCAAAATCAACAGCTTGAACACGAACCTGCGCACTGGTATCAATTGGCTGCAAGCCGGTAGCTAAAACCAATTGCGGGATAATTAACATTAATACCAAGATTTGCCAAAAATGTGTTTTCATAACGCATTTTCCTCCATAATAAAAAATAAAGACAATCAAAAGTGGTTAAATCGTTTTCAAAATCAACAGGTGATATCCCAAGCTTGTGTTTTGGAGTTCAAAAGCACGATTTTCGTCCAAAGTGCAAGCTTTGGTATTTTTATAAACCCTCATGAAACGGATTTAAATTTTTCACTTTGTAATAGAGTATAGATCATTTTTGGACATTTTTTTTGGATTTTCCAAAGTTTGGACTCCAAAACCCAGTTTGGAATCACAATACAAAGCGTGATAATACATTGGAGAAGGCACTACCCCAAAAATAATTAATGAGCATTGAGCCAGCCGAAACATATACTTAGAACCGTCATAATTTGAGCTTTTACTAACACGAAAAATTGGGTTAAATATTTTATGGTTTTTTGGGGTTGATTTCGTCAAGAACTTCGTATCAGATGGCGAAAGTATTGATTGCTATAAAAAAACTGCAATGCTGGAGTACCTTGTTGAGTATTCCTACACTTTCACTATAAAAAAGAAATTTGATGTTGGATAATCTCTACAAATAAAGACTTTCGAGACTGAATACCTTTTTTGTTATCCACCAATTACACAGTTATAATATGAGATTTTTTGAAAGACTGGAATTTGAGCGTTAACAAGGAATCCAATTCTTCCTTATAGGTGGTATCTGTTTGAGCAAGACAACTTTCAATTGCCGTCTTAAACGAATCGAAATCGTCGTAATATTTGGAATAAAGACATTTTTTCTAAGACGAATTTCCAAAGACGTTCTAATTAAGTTTAAATTTGGTGAATAGGATGGCAAAAAAAGTAACTCTATGCCTAAACTGAAAGCCAAATTTTGAACAAGAGCACATTTTTGATATCTCGCATTATCCAAGACGAGTGTAATAGGCACACCAAGGTATCGATAGGCTATTTTCCACAAAAGATCACATTAACGATCTGCGTTAATATAAGAATTATTGGTTCTCGTTCTAAGCTCATGGGTAATCGCATTAAGAGCACCTATGGCTTAACCTAGTTAAATAGATACCGTTTTTACGGAAAAACTTTCATTGAGCTAATGAGAATTTACTAAAAAATTTAATATTTTAGTATCTATTCAATCAGGCCAAGCCATAGTACATTAAAACGTTTTCTCACCAAAGGTGCTCTGATGAATAAACGAGTAAAAGACCATAAAAATCCGAGAAAGGGGGCTAGCACAAAATGTGCAGCATCAGTGAAAAAAACAACTATTTCACCTCTTTTAAGCTCGAAAAGGCGTGGTTCAAGTTTTTCTTTTTTAAAACTTTCTTGTACGTCAGGGTCTGCTTTTGAGGGTATCATCCCAATTTTTCGTCGTTTAATTCCTAAAGATTTTAGAAACTCACGTACCCGAGTAGGACGCAGTGACATACCCGTTAAGTCCTGTATTTTTGACATAGCTTCATTAATAGAAGCCACCGGATTTTTGTGAAAATATTCCTCTAAGCTTTTTTGATGTTGATTTAACGTAGCGAATTTGTTGGTAAATTTGATTTCCTTGAGCTTATCTATCCCACCAACTTGTGACGAACGTAAATAAGTTCGTAAAGTATTAGGGCAAATGCCAGTCAAATCAGAAATTTTTTCATGAGCTATGTTTTGACTTTTGAGTAATAAAGCCTCCATGTCTCGAAGTACTCGTGGGTGAGGATGGTGATAACGTTCATATCTTAATTGTTCAATCTCAGTTTCAGTGAAATTTATTTTAATCATAAGTTATACTCCTTAATTTATCTTGGTAAAGTTTTTAATATTATACCCTATTTTTTCATATTAACAAAAGCTCAATTTATGACGGTGCTAAGTATACAATCGGGCGAATTTCTAAAAAAAGGGTCATTATCAATCTTGGCCGTTGTTGTACAAAGGCCCGATTTTCGTTCCAAATTTATTTTGCTTCTTTGCTCTTTCCGTGCAAAATTGATTTTGCGAAGGCCCATTCCAGTCTTAAACATGGTATATTAAAACCATGACTTACAATTTACAAAGATATATTCCAAGACGACTTGCGCCTGAACTCCAGGATTCATTGGACGCTTTTCCAATAACGGCCTTGCTCGGCCCCGACAATGCGGGTATTGAACGTTCTACTCCATAATCGGTTTTGATAGCTGTTCGGGATGGTTTCAATAGAGGGTAGTGCTGCAATTTGAGTGATGAGATAGGAGCCTATAAATTTTAATATCAGTAAAACTCAAAACTGGCGTGAAATATAGTTTTGTTCAAAAGTTCAGTAGTTCAATTGTAATATTTTAGCAACTTGGGCAACTTGGGCAACTTATACTGCTTAAAGCATGGTACGATTTATCGCGGCCGACTTCATAAAAATAATGTCATGAAGAGCGAGCGACAAGGGCGAACACGCAGAGGGCGAACACGCAAGGGCAGCCCCCTACAGTTGCAATTAATTAAGCGGCCAACGCCCTATCACTTCATAACGCGCTCCGCTACGATCAAGCGTGGAACGCACTAAACAAAAATCCTCGACTGTCCAGGTGATAGGTGTGATAGTTGTGTGGGTTTTTGCCTGATTGGCTTTCCGCATCAAGGTTAAATGGGCTTGAAAGGGGCGCGTTTCTGGGCGATAGCCACAGTCTTGTAAACCTGTTGTCATCAAAGTCACTAAATTTTGTAAGGCTAATGGTGTTTCACTCGCGCCCAGCCATAAAACACGAGGCCTAGGCCAATAACTGATAATATCTAAAGATAAATTAAAGCGGTTAGCTTGTATTGAGGCGGCGACTTGCTGCATACAGTGTTTAGTGGGTTTATCAACATCGCCAAGAAAGGCTAAGGTTATATGCCACAAATCAAGCGGTACTGTTTTACCCTTCATGTCTTGCGTGATGGGTTGGCTGACTGCATTGATAGCTTGACGCACAGTATCGTTAGGCCAGAGTGCAAAAAATAAACGTTCTGTCATAGTGGGGAATTGAGGCGTTTAGGAGTTGTAGGCGTTGTAGGGGGAGTCAGGAGTCGCGGCAATTTTTGCAGCAAAAGGAATGAAAGGTTTTTAAGTAATTGATTTAAATAAGATTTGTAGTGATGATGGTGGGCAACCACGTTACCCACCCCACCCTACACGTTTTTAGGCTTAACTTAATGGCATTGAGGTTTTACCTAGCCTCGGATCCCACGACGAACTTGTTTTTCTTTGCCCCGTGCCAGCACTTCTTTTAAGAGTATTGCAGGCCGATATTCTGGAAGCTCTGCGGCTTGTTGGTAGGCTTCAAAAATCCACTTACCTTCATCCTGCGTAGCCAGCCAGGTAGCTTGCACCGTTTTAAGGAAGTCTGCTGGCAATTTTGTTGTTTCCAGTGCTGTTGGCTTAGTCAATTCCGGTGCTGCGGTGACGACTCTAAATCCACCTGTGAACATTTGCTTTTGGGCATCGCGCACGATGACACGATAGGATTGATAGGGCCTCTTAGGCTTCACATTAAAGACCATTTTTTCCGTTTCAATGACTGTGCTAAAACTCTTCTGGGTGAGCAAAAATTTGCGGCGTTGTTTAATATGCACGGTATAACTCGGCCGGCCGCCATACCATTGCAAATGCAATGGCCGTTCGCCGGCAATCAAGTGGGCCGGGTGGTTCACATTTTCCAGTAGTGGCATCACGATATCGTGTGGGGCATTGTTGGATTCATCCAAGCTGAGGGGCTGTGTGAGTTTGCGCCACTCGCTAAGGCGTTGCTTTGTCCAAGCCCACAGTTCACCCAATTCTTCAGGCACCTGACTTTGAGCATCCACTTGATAAGGTGAATTTTTATCTGTCACTTCAACCGTTTCAGTTCCACCACGTAAACTTAATGTGATGGGATGTTGCCCCTCTTTCAAGGCAATTTCATCCCCGACTTGCAGTACCCTGAAAACAGCTACAGGCACGGTTTCATCACCCCGCTTAATCAGATAATTTTCGGGGCTGCCCTCAAAATGGTTAATCCAACCCGCTTCTGTGGCAATGGCATGAGCGGTCAATAACCATCCTGATAGTATCAGTATTAGACCAAAGTACCGTTTTTTTATCATCAGTTGTTCCTCAGTTATCAGTTGTCGATTAATATTCAATCCGTTATCACTATTTAAACAATGGGTTAATTGATAGGATTGAGATGAATGAGCTATTTCACTTTTGTAAGTATAGCAGGTTAAAAAAAACTTCAAAAAATGTAGAGACGTGGGGCGCATTCCAAAAAAAAGGATCATTATCAATTTCGGTTGAGTACTTTGGCCGAGTACACTTCAATCAATCGCGCCTACGCAAAATAAATTTTGCACTCCTAGCGCGCCTACGCAAAATAAATTTTTAACGAAAAGTGCGCCTACGCAAAATAAATTTTTAACGAAAAGTGCGCCTACGCAAAATAAATTTTTAACGAAAATCGCGCCTACGCAAAATAAATTTGGAACGTAAAAAAACACGCAAAATAAATTTGGAACGTAAAAAAACACGCAAAATAAATTTGGAACGTAAAAAAACACGCAAAATAAATTTGG
>Ga0233403_10000602_pt1 | contig 17071 bp, 5 predicted proteins | sample Na_oxic_1_MG_FD_179866 | JGI IMG/M metagenome (GOLD analysis project Ga0233403, IMG submission 179866) | Seawater microbial communities from Saanich Inlet, British Columbia, Canada - Na_oxic_1_MG | ecosystem: Environmental > Aquatic > Marine > Inlet | place: Canada: British Columbia | collected...
CTTTTGGAAGCAGTCCGAGATTACGTCTAAAAGCGCAAATAATGACAGCATACAACTCGACACGGGCAAAACTTTTTTCTCTAGTCAAATGGAGCATAATACCCATTTGAACACCAGTAGAAAAAAATGAAAATTATGACCTCGCTTAATATTTTAGCCTATCAACTATAAATAAATTGTTCCGCCAAATTATTGAAATTATTATAAATAAAACAATAACATACGAGTACCTAATGTGATGTCTACGGTTCGCCTTTGAATTGAGTGAAAATTTAACTGACAAGAAACCAAGTTTTTAAAATAAAAAAAAACCAGTTTTTGAATTTTCAATAATTTCAAGTACGCTCAGTATATACTTAACCCAAGTTGCTGGCTATCAATTGATAAAATCAGTTAAATCAACGGATTGCCGCTTGAGATATTTTGAATAGGTAAAAAACCGGAATAATAAAATTATTCACTCACGTTGCACACATCCAAAAAACAATAAGTTGCCGTATTTTTTACTTCATAAGTCATTGATTTCTTATTCGTCTGCGTAACGTGAATTAATCAATTACTTATAAGTGGCAACTTGACTGACTGACTTTGAGCCTATTCAAAAACTTGGTAAATTTTAAAAATCATTTCAAAAAAAAATATTCTGCAACCGTTTTTTATGAATCATTTAGGATATACTGCAAACGGCTATAATTTGAACTTTTTTTCAGTGCATTTTGTTTGCTGGTAAAGCTTTAGACTTCAACAACAACGCCAAATAAAAAACTTGATTGATTATCACCTAAAAATGGCAATTAAAAATGGACTATTTCGCTTAATTGATTGAATTTAATAATCATTTTTAATGATTCCGGCTGAATTTCATTCACCAATTCGGTGAGCGATAATCAACATTAAGTCATTGATTCATAAAATAAAAAATAAATGTGTGCCATTTTTAGGTATCAAGTAAAAATCATACAACTGCTCCCGCTCATATTTTTGTAGTTATTAGAGTCTATACCGATTTAACTTTCGAGATTGGCCTCGAACCCCATTGATTTATTTAATAAGGTCATTTTGGTCACGACAATAAAATCAAGCACTTAATATTAAATCGGTATAATGTCTATTGCTGTTGAAAGGAAAAAACTGGAACATCGAGTTAAATAAGATTTGATAACGAATCCGCTATACCAGACAAAAGTCTGTAACCTATTGATTTATTCGGTGGCCATCAATCAAACATTAAATAAAAACAATAAATCGCAATACAGATATTAATCAAATACTCAAAAATAAACCTATCTCCTCATTCAATCAATGGTAAATCATACCTAAAACGGCAATTAACCCCGATTTTATCTGATTAGTCAATGACTTAATATTTTTTTTAAGTCCGCTTATAATGATTGAAAGAAAATTCAACGGAAATATTTTTAGACTAAAGTTTTTTGGAAAAATTTTCAGGCGAAAATTTATTTAAGTTTCGAGAAGAGTTTTGATTGTGTGCCATTTTTAGGTGTAAATTATTTTAATTGAAATGATTTATTTGAAAAGTTATGCTAACTTATTTCTTGGGCGAAAAACAAAGGATCGATTACCATAGTATTTCAAAAAATTAGGATTCCTATATTGTTTCATAAATCTTAACCGGCACATTTCTATTTTTCAGGCAAAAGTTTCGCTTCGCAAAACGTTTGTCTGAACGCTACTTTCAAATCGGGAAAAACGCCCCCGCCCCAAATGTCTAAAGCGAAACTTGAGGCTGAAAATGTGAATAGTGAATAGCCCCAGGTGAAACCCTCATCGTTAGATATAAGTTTTTAAGTATTGATATTTCAATGAGTTAAAATAAAAAGGGGATCGATACAAGGGGAACTTTAAAACCATGTATTCATCTGTCTGCAAATGAAGGGGTGAATTGAATCATAAAAAATCAATGACTTATAAAACCGCATTGATTGAAATTATAAGTCTTTTAGGGCGGTTGCGAAATAACTTTTGACAAGTTTTTTCCAAAAAACTTGAACCTAAAAAAGTATTTGAATTGAAAAGAACCTAAAAATGGCACACACTGAGTCTTTATTTTATTAATACAATCATTTAGGATGGTTTTTATTTCACCTTATCATGATTACAAATGAAACTCAAAGATTTTGAATTAGGCAAAAAAATCAAATGTTTACTTGAATCGTAACAGTTTGAATGGCCATTTTTAAGAATAATTCAAATAAACCGCATTTAAAAGTGAACTTATTGATTTATAATAAACGGTTACAAACAAGACCATTAACCATTAACCATTAACTTTTTTGCCAACAAATTTTAGTTGGAAAGCCAGAAACGCTCAGTAGATGACATGTAACTCACTGAAAATAAAAAATATCTGGGCACTAATAAAATCAATAAGTTAGAAATTATTGTCGTGTACTGAGCCGGAAACTGGGGGGTGAAAATCAGATTCTTTTGTCTGATCCCGTTTTTGTTCATCAATGAAAAAACAAGAACTTATTGATTAGCTTTTCATTAACAATTAACCATAACCATTAACAATTTTCACCACCCCAGCAGGAAACGCATTAAAGGGCAATCCTAATCGATCTACCCGCCCTATCTTCACAAGCATTTGGAATCTATTAGCGTCACATCAGTCAATAAGTTTAAAATATTAAACAATTGGGAATTCAATGATAACCTATTGATTGAGCCTCTTGCAAAACTGAAAACAAAAACGATAAAACAATAACTTATGATGAACTAATGCCATGTAAGTTGTTGATTTATAGTTGCGCGTCGGAGTTTTGCAAGTCCCTCGATTGATAACAATTAATTTTATACTGAAGGTACTTCAAATCTGTGAAAATGATCCCTAGTATTATCACTTATGTGTGTTATTTGGTAATGATCATTTTTCATTTTTCATTTTTCATTTTTCATTAGTATAACTACCCCTTCATTCGGATTGAACGTTTCTAAAAACTAAACTCTATTAACCATAGAGGCTGATAACAACTATGAAACTACGACAAAAAATGTTCATTGGTTCCGCTTTTTTAGCGGTGATACCGGTGCTCATTACAGCCCTTTTTACCAGTCAAATTGCCAGTACACTAGGCCAAGAGGCACTCACCAAAAGTGCCCAAAGCCACATTACTTCAATCCGAGACGCTAAAAAGGCGCAAGTTGAAGAGTACTTCGATTGGGTTTTCAATCAAATCCAAGTCTATGCCAATTCCAACACCACCATTCAAGCCATGAGCGGCCTCAACAAATCTTACCCCAAATTCAAAGATGATGTCACACTCAACATCGACATCGACTTGATCGAAGAATCCGTTGAAGGCCCCCCGGCTCCACCCTCCTCTTTGCCTATCGAAGAATACAAAGAGACGCTAAGGGAGTACTATTCCAACGACTTTGCTCAAGAATATGGTACCCTCAACGCCAATCAAGCACCCAACATGGTTGAAATACTCAACCAGTTAGATGACAACAGTATCGCCTTGCAATACTACTATATTGCGGCTAACCCTAACCCGATTGGCACCAAACAAGAATACTTTGCGGCCAGCGATACTTCTAGCTACACCCAGCTGCATGACCACTATCACTCTTATCTCCACGATATCCAAAGACGCTTCGACTTTGAAGATATCTTCTTAGTCGATGCCGATACCGGCCAAGTAGTTTATTCGGTACTTAAAAAAATAGATTTTGCCACCTCCCTTAAAGAAGGACCGTACTCCAAAAAAGGTATCGGTCAACTTTATGAAAAAACCAGTCACCTATCACACGGCGACGTAGCTCTAGTAGACTTCGCCCCCTACTTGCCTTCTTACAACAATCAGTCGGCCTTTGTTGGCACACCCATTTACGAAGGCGAACAAAAAATAGGTATACTCGTATTTCAAATATCTATTGACAGCATTAACGACATAATGACCAACCACCGTGTTTGGCGATATGAAGAATTTGGGCGCACGGGTGAAGTCTACATTGTCGCCACCGATGGTACTATGCGGAACGACAGTCGCATGTTCATTGAAAACAAAGAAGATTACCTACAGGCAGTACAACAGGCTGGCCTGTCAGACGAAATCATCTACAACATAGAACTCAAAGACACCAGCGTCGGCCTCCAAAGAGTAGACAGTCCGGGCACACGCTCAGCCTTCTCCGGTATCACCGGCTTTGACCTCTATGAAGACTACCGTGGTGAATTCGTCCTCTCGGCCTATGCCCCGATTAACGTCCCCGGCCTAGCATGGGCCATATTCTCTAACTTACAAGAAGATGAATCACTCGAACGTTTAGAACAATTGACGGCTGAAATTACCAAAGTCGCTATTCTCATTGCCGTTATCATCTTATTAGTTGGTGGAGGTGCTGGCTTCTTCTTCTTTGGACGCATTGCCGCGCCTATTGGCCACTTAGAAGCCACCGTCACCAAAGTAGCAGAAGGTGACTTCACCGCTCGCGCCGAAATTAAAACTGGCGACGAACTTGAAACTTTAAGTAACGCCTTCAACGGCCTACTCGATGATCGCCTCACAGCACTTGCCAAAGCCGAGAAAGAAAACGAGCAACTCAATAACTCCATCATTGAATTGCTTAAAGCTTCTTTCCAACTCAGTCAACGTGATCTGACGGTGCAAGTACCGGTAACAGAAGATGTCACTGGACCGTTGGCAGACGCGATTAACCAAATGGCGACGGAAACCAGTAAAGTCTTACTCAATGTGCGGCGCATTACTGATGAAGTAGAAGCCGCTTCTAACCAAGTCAAAGAGCAAGGTGACAATGTTTCTAGAGTAGCAGAAGCCGAGCGAGAAATTGTAGATACCACCATGGCGGAACTTGCCGCCGCCGCTGAAGCGATGAATAAAATTGCTGAAGTCGCGCAATCCTGTAATGAAATTGCCAGCCAAGCGACTCGTTCTACTCAAACCGCGTTATCCACGGTGACCAGTACTGTCGATGGTATGAGCGAAATTCGGGAAGCCATTCACGAAACGGAGAAACGGATTAAGCGATTAGGTGAACGTGCTCAAGAAATTAGCAGTATCGTTGACATCATCAATAACATTGCTGAACGAACTCACGTCTTGGCTTTGAACGCGAGTATGCAGGCAGCGGCAGCCGGTGAAGCGGGACGCGGATTCTCAGTGGTTGCCGACGAAGTGCAGCGATTAGCAGAAAGTTCGCGTAATGCGACTTCTCAGATTTCAGCTTTGGTCAAAAACATTCAAGTAGAAACCAATGATACGATTGCAACGATGGATAAAACCATCGGTCAGGTGGTAGAAGGTTCGCGATTAGCAGAGCGGGCTGGTGAACAAATGAAGGATACTCAGAATACCACCGCCAACCTAGTGCAAGTGGTAGAGCAGATTGCGATGGCATCCAGACAACAGGCACAAATTAGTAATGATTTGCGTGAGCGGGCCGGTACCATTCAGGAAACTACCCAAGAAACCGGCAAACAATTGGAGGAACAAACTGAACATACGATTCGTTTAGTGGATTACTCCAAGCAACTCATTGAGTCAGTTCGGGTATTTAAGCTACCTGAGTTCCATGACGAGTGATGGTATACTTATAGATGTTCAGATACATAAGTTGGCTTAGACCTTCGATGTTTTGGAAGCCTCGAAGGTCTTCAAGTTTCGAGATTAAAATTGTTCTTCAAAAAACTTCCAAAGCTGAAAAACTACCGCAACGCTATAAGCTTTAAGCACCGAAGCACAATAAGTCTGTTGTTTGTTCCCCAGATGCTTTGAGGACTTGGAAAAAAATATCCCACCTTCCCTAAATAAGGCTAAGGGACTTCTCAAAAAATAAATAATATACCCATTCACACTTGACCGATTTTAAAAACCGCTCAGGTGTCTATCATAATATTTGGGTATGTTATTTATTTGGTAGTCCCTAAAAGCTTAAGTACGTATCTGGGCAATTTTTCCTCATTCCTTGAGAAATCAAAAAAATTAAATTTTTGCCAATTTGGCGATAACCAAATCGATCCATCCGTTAGTAGTAGGCGACCGAACGCCAAAAAGCACCAAGGCGATAAATCACCTACTACAACAAACCAACCCGAATATGCTACCATGAAAAAGCAAATCAGAAATTTACAGACCAAAATAGCCAGTTCGGCACATATTTGGTACGAAGCATTGGTAGGTTTAGCAGACGAGGAGACTGACAAAGTGGCAAGTACCATCCTTACCGCTTGTGTAAAGGGTATAGGAGAAGCGGCCGATTCAGCGCATTTAATCGGCTTGTCTACTGTTTGTGAGCTGTTTTGCCAAAACTTGGCTGACTTACCAACATCAGACCCGGCCAATCGTTGGCAAATTGGTTTACTCATTGAACGCTGGCCTCGTTTGGTTTCCAACTACCTTCATTCACCTCACGATAGCAATTCTTATCATCAATTGATCAGTTTTCTCCAGGATACACAATGGTCGCAACCAGCAACGGATGATTTGGTAAACCAGTTACGTGAGCGTTTCCAACGTTGCGTCCAAGTATTGGAAAACGAAGAAAAAGCAGCCTCTCGTTTGTCAGTTGCTCATGAACACTTGAATGAATCAACCGAAGCGGGTGAAAGTGGAGACTTTCAAGAACCAATCAATGAAAAAACCGTCAATATGAAAAAACCGGTTGAACCGGTCCAAGTTGTCAATAATAATGATCAATTAGCCGAATTATCTCATAAAATTGTCCAGCTAAACAATACTCTATCATTCGCTCTTAATCAATTAGTGACATTAAGAATTGAAAATGAGGCTTGTTATTCTGGCATGAAACAATATACAGATACAGTGCAATCCTTTTGGGAAATCGCCGCTAAAATTGGTTTAAAAGGCTTCCAAGAAGTTTGTACTTTTATCAATGACAATGTATTTGAATGTATTTCACAATCTCCTAAAGAACGGTTGAAATTACAAGGATTATTTGCTTTATGGCCATCGTTGGCAGTTTTATATCTCGAATCACCGGAAAAGGGTGCTAATAAGTTAGTCGATTTTTTACGCCAACCATTGTGGCCAATTTCTTTGGAAGAATCGAGAGCAGACAGCTTATTAACCCAGTTAATACAAGATTGTGAAATAAGAAATGTCATTGAACCCCAGCCTCCCGTTTCAACTTCGCCGCCACCAAACGAAACCGCCGCCATGAATAAGAATGAAAGTCAATCTTTTTCAGGGCCAACTGAGGCTCCCGAATTATCAGAGAACGAACCAGATTGGTATGCCACTGAAGAAGAATTGCCCAGAGAAAAGGAAAACATAGAGCAATCTAAGGCTGAATTAGCCGGTAAGGAGAATCAATTAGGCGAAGAAGCAGATAAGTTAGCCGGTGAAGAATTATCCTGCACCAATAATCAAGAATTCTCTGCTCAACCAAATCCATACAATGATAAGGAACAAACCGGTAAGGAAAACCAGTTGGCTGGCAACGTAGAAGAATTCTCCAGTGATAAGGACCGGTTAGTCAGTGAGAACAGCCAATCAGCGCTAGAGGCGGAAGAATTATTAGCCAGTGAACCGACTCAGTTAACCAGTGATAACATAGCCCCTGAGGACAGCCCATTATTCAATGAAGAAAAGCCGCTAACTAATGAACATTCGGAAAAAAACCATTTAATGGTTGATGCGGAAGAAATCCCTTCCCATGAATCGGAACAAATAGTCAGGGAAGAACTCCAATTAATTCATTCAGAATCAGCTAAGGAAAGCACGATAACCGATGAAGATAACCCCATTCCTAATGATGAGGAAGAATTCTCTGATGAACTGGAACAGTTCACCAAGAACAACAACCCATTAGCCAATGAAGCTGAAGAATTAGCGGGTAAACCGATGAGCCAATTAGTTCATCTGGAATCAGATGAGGCCAGCCTCATCACCTGTGAGAATAACCCCATTGCCGATGATGAGAACCAATTATCTGATGAACTGGAACAATTAGATGTAGAATATAACCAATTAACCAAGGAGGAAGAAGACAAATTCGCTGGAGAAACAAGCCAATTATCCCAAGACGAATCAGGTCAAGAAAGTCACTGGTTAGCCGAACCTGAAGAACAGTTAACCGGTTATGATAGCCCCTTGTTAGAGGATGCCCGCGAATTATCCTCTGAACACCAACAGTTGCCTGATCAAGCTGGGGACTTACTTCCCAATGAGGAAGAATTACCCCCTGACCAATTATTACATAAGACCGATGACCAATTACCAATGACCAATGACTTCGTTCTAGCCGAACCAGACGTGCTTGAATTGTTAATAGCACAAATGGGTGAAATGGCTGAGGAGAATGCTAAACTTGTCAATGACTTGATAGAAGCCGAAGCCGGCAGTGAAACCCAGTTAACAGCCGCCATGAATTACACGGAAAATGTACAAGCGGTTTGGGATGCAGCGGAGATGGCTGGCTTGGAAGGGCTAAAAGATATCTGCACATTCATCAATGACAATGTGATGGCGTTGGGTGGGGAGAATCTGAAAGAAGTAAGAACTGCTGCGTATGAAGTGTTATCAGCATGGCCTGAGTTCGTGGTGGCCTATTTGCAAAGCCCCGTATCATTTCAGCAAAAGCAGGAACAAACGACAGATTTGGTAAGCCATTTGCAACAAACAGCTTGGCCCACACCACTTGATTCAGAGGCGGCAACGGCATTGCAGCAGCATTTGATGAAAACAGCCAGTGCGGTACCAGAAGATGCCTCAGATTCTACCTCAACCGGTGCTCCAAAGGAGAAAGAGAGCGAGCTACCAGCCCTAGAAATGTTAGCCGAACCAGATGTGCTTGAATTATTAATAGCACAAATGGGTGAAATGACGGAAGAGAATGCTCAGATTATCAATGAGTTAATAGAAGCTGAACCGGGTAGTGAAACCCAATTAACGGCTGCCATGAATTACACGGAAAACGTACAATCCGTTTGGGAAGTAGCTGATATGGCCGGCTTGGAAGGACTCAAAGATATCTGTACCTTCATTAATGACAATGTGATGGCGTTGGGCGCTGAGAATATAACCGAAGTGAGAAGCGCAGCACGTCAAGTGTTGTTTGCCTGGCCAGAACTTGTGGTGGCCTATTTGCAAACACAGCCCTCCTTTCATCAGCGCATGGAAAAAATCGCTGCGTTAGTTAACCACTTGCAACCAACCGCTTGGCCGACACCGCTTGATTCGGAAGCAGCAACCAGATTGCAGCAGCAGTTGATGAAAACCGCGACTACAGTACCAGAAGAAGCTTCGGATTCTACCCCAATCGGTACTAAAAAGGAAGAAGAGAGCGAGTTACCAGCCCTGGAAGAGTTAGCTCAACCCGATGTGCTTGAATTATTAATAGCACAAATGGGTGAAATGACTGACGAAAATGCTCAGATTATCAATGAATTAATCGAAGCTGAACCGGGTAGTGAAACCCAATTAACGGCCGCCATGAATTACACGGAAAACGTACAAGCGGTTTGGGAAGTAGCTGATATGGCCGGCTTGGAAGGACTCAAAGATATCTGCACCTTCATCAATGACAATGTGATGGCGTTGGGTGCAGAGAATCTAACCGAAGTGAGAAGTGCAGCGCGTCAAGTATTGTTCGCCTGGCCAGAACTCGTAGTGGCCTATTTGCAAACACCGCCGTCCTTTCATCAGCGCATGGAAAAGACAGCCGCATTAGTCAACCATTTGCAACCGACCGTTTGGCCAGCACCACTTGATTTCAATGCCGCAACGAGATTGCAGCAAAATTTGATGAAAGCCGCGAGTTCGGCTATTGATTCTACTCCAACCGATGTTCCAAAGGAAGAAGTTATAGAGTTGGCAGCCCCAGAAATTTTGGAATTGCTAACGGGTCAAATTGCAGATTCCAGCGTGGGCATGTCAGCAGCCATTGAGGTATGTGTATCTATGGAAAATGAAACAGAGGCTTTTTTAGAGGCCGTTGATGATTATACCAATAAAGTACAAGATATTTGGGACGCAGCTGAAATGGCTGGCTTGACTGGATTGCAAGAAGTCTGTACTTTTATCAATGATAATTTGATGGCTTTCAGCGTTCAGGAAAAAGCAAATATAGAAGGCACACAAACTTATTTTATTGAGTGGCCAGCAAAAGTTTTAGAATATTTGCAAACCCCGTCAACGGGAGCTTCCAGTTTATCGGCTTATTTAACTGAAACCGGTTGGCCGTCCCCGCTTGAGGCTGGAGCCGCTGATAATTTGTTGACCTTGTTGAAGACTCCATCTGGTCATACTGAGGAAGTATCACCCTCAGAAACGTCAGTTCCCGACAGTCATTCAGATGACTCTGCGATTGTGAAAGCAAGTTCTGAGGATTTGACACCGCTTAAGGCAGAGGTAAGCGAAGAAATTTCGTTGGGAAATAACGAGATTTTGGAAATTCTAACAACTGAGCTGTCTTCAACTCAAGAAGAATTGGCAACCCAATTAAACCGGTTGATAACAGCAGCCAGTCAGAAAGAACCAGCGTTTGCGGAAGCCTTGGAGAATTATACCGAGCATGTGCAGCGTTTATATGTTGCCTCAGAAATGTTAGGTTTGGAAGGATTACAAACTATTTGTAGTTTTGTGATTGATAATATTACTGCTCTGGGAGCAACGGAAATTGCTGAAATCAAGAAAGCCAAAAGCGTGTTGGAGCAGTGGCCTAATTTGGTGTTGGCTTATGTGCAATCACCTTCGGAAAGTGTGGTTCCGTTAGCCAATCATTTTCGGAATTCAACATGGGCGCAACCGTTAAATGATGAAGCCGCTCATACGTTATTAAATCAACTGGTCGCCGGTTCAACAGCGGAGGAAGAAGCTGAAGAAGAGAATAGTCGTCAAACAGTTGCCAGTCCGGAAGATGTGTTATTGACTATTCCTGATGATGTCAATCCGGAATTGTGGCAGGCTTATTTGCAAGAAGCACCTCAAAATGCGTCGGATTTTTCAGCGACTATTCAAAATATTATCCAAAAACAGGAAACTGCTGAAATTGAACGTGCCCAGCGTATTGCCCATACTTTGAAAGGATCGTCGAATATTATCGGTATCAAAGCAATTGCTAACATTGCTCATCACTTAGAAGATACTTTGGAGTATCTCGCCAAGCATCAGGTGGTGCCACCTAAAGAATTGACGGATACCATGGTGGAAGCCGCAGATTGTCTGGAAATCATGGTGGATTCGTTGTTGGGTCAAGATGATCCGCCGCAGCAAGCGCAACAAGTTTTGCAATCCGTGTTGGATTGGGCGAACCGTATTGATAAGGGCAAGCTGGATGCGCCTCCCGCGCCATCTCGTCCGCCCCCCACTGCCGAACCAAGTGGGAAACAAGGGGAAGCAGCGAAAGCACCTGATCAAGCAAAAAAAGCACCTGAGGTTGCTGCCGGCACACCAGAGCAATTTTTGAGAGTGCCCACTAAGACTGTTGATGAGTTGATGCGTTTAGTCGGTGAATTGTCGATTTCAGTGGGGCAAATTCAGGAGAAATTGAAGCATGTGATACAAAGCACGCGCACATTGACAGAGCAAGATTTGGTGCTTCATAAAAAAACGTTTGAGTTGGAAAATTTGGTTGATGTGCGTGGCATCACCGGTATAGATAACCGCAATAGAAAAAAGGAAGAAGAAGAATCCAATGAACTCGATTTTGATCCGTTGGAACTGGAAGAGTACAACGAGTTACACAGCGTCGCGCATAGTTTTATTGAATCGATTGCGGATAATCGCGAATTAGCCATGTCGATACGGGAAGAACTCGGCGAATTGGAGACTATGTTTATTCACCAAGAGCGGCTGAATAAGGATTTCCAAGCGAATATTATGACGACCCGCATGGTACCGGTGAATACGATTCTTTCTAAGGTGCAGCGCAATGTTCGACAAACGTGCCGTATGACCGGCAAACAAGCGGAACTTGAAGTCACCGGGACAGATATTTTGATCGATAGTGATGTTTTGAACAATCTGGCCGATCCATTGCAGCACATATTGCGTAATGCCATTGATCATGGAATAGAAAACCCAGATGAACGTGCTATTTTAGGAAAACCAGAAAACGGTAAAATCCAACTGATTTTTTACCGCGAAGGTAATAATATCGTGGTAAAGTGTGTGGATGATGGGCAGGGATTGAATTACACGAATATTCGTTTTACCGCCATTCAACGTGGTTTAATCACGGAAAATCAAGAAGTGACCGAAAACGAATTGGCACGATTAATTTTGATGTCTGGATTTTCAACCAAATCTGGAGTGACGCAAGTTTCTGGGCGTGGAGTTGGCATGGATGTTGTCCATACCAATATTCGCCAGATGAAGGGAACACTGGATTTGATTTCCGAAACCGGCAAAGGCACAACGATGTTGATTAAGTTGCCAATGACGTTGGTGACGGTGCATGTGTTGTTAGTGCGGATAGGAGATTACCGGTTTGGGATTCCTACTAATCATTTGGAACAAGCCTTAGCAGCGGGGGTAGGAGAATTTCAGCGGGTGGGTGATGAAATCACCTTCAAAATGGATAAAAACTTTTATGCCCTGAAATATTTGGCTGATTTGCTGAATATGCCAGGGGATAAGGTGGGAGTTGAGGATCCTGAAACCCGTCCGATCCTGTTGGTGCGTGAAGAAACCGGCATAACCGCAGCTATTGTCGATGAATTTTTGGATACCCATGATCTGGTCATGAAAAATATGGGTAAATATATGAAGAATATTCATGGAGTTGTGGGTGCTTCCATTTTGGGCGATGGTAGTTTGGTACCATTGCTAGATTTGCCCGAATTATTGCGCTCGCCTATGCAATCGGCTATGTCGTCTTACATGGCAGAAAATGAGGATGAGGACGGTGTCGCTGGGAAGCAGGCACTGCCTTATATTATGATTGTTGATGATTCGTTGAGTGTTAGAAAATCTTTGTCGCTGTTAATTGAAGATGCTGGGTTTGAAGCGTTGTTGGCAAAAGATGGAGTGGAAGCCATTGAGATGATGAATCAAAATCGTCCCAATGTCATGTTGGTGGACATGGAAATGCCGCGTATGAATGGTTTAGAACTGACGGCTCATGTTCGTGCCAATCAAATCACGCAAAATTTGCCCATTTTTATGATTACTTCGCGCACCACAGAAAAGCACCGTGAACAGGCATTTTCAGCCGGTGTCAATGCTTATTTAACCAAGCCGTATCAAGATGCTGAGTTGTTGGATTTGATTGATAAAGCTTTGACGGGACAAATTTAATTCTCAGATGTGACGCGCAGTGCTTATAATTGAGGTAACCACAAGGAATTTTACCCCTACAATGACAAGGTTTCTGGCACCGGAAACCTCGTTTAGGGACCAATCCGTTATAGTTATCCTCGATTCACAAGGGTTTTGAATCTATTCGCGTAACATCTAAGTGATATTGAGCTTGGTACCAGACGGTTGTCTAATCATCTGATTAATTGGCAGTTCCGGTACCCAGCTGATTTAGAAACCCAGTTGTTGCTCAAAACTAGGTTAGGTTTCTTTCAATTCCAGTGACGAATAAGATGACTGATTTATATGTTTTGTTAGTTTTTGACGGAAACTATTTGTTTATTCCTCAGGATGAAGTGGAGTCGGTGGAAATTATTGCCGATGTGCAGATGACACCGACAGATATGGGAGCGGTGGGGTGGTTTTTTGGGCACGATTTAGAGTCACCGGTATTTTGTCTGGCTAAAGATTTATCTTTGTCATCAAACGTACCAAAAAACCATGAATATTTGGTTTTGCTGAAAACGGAACAAGAGCCTTTGGGGATTACCGGTGAAGAGGTGGAAAATATCAATTTCAAACGGGATTTTATCTATCCGCAAGAGTTACCAGCAGCGATGAAAACGCCTGATTTACCCATCCGCCAATTGCTGGTTTATCAAGAGAAGATTAGCTATGTTTGTGGAGGTGCGGCTTTGGTCAAGCATTTGAAGATACTGTCAGAAAGTTTAATACAATCCGTCTGATTTGGGTAGGCAATCGAGTTGTCCGAAAGAAATCCCCAACTATAACGTCCCTACCTCTATCGGGGTTGGGGCGTTGGTTGTAAGCGGGAAAATAGAAATGCGCCCGTATATAGCCAAGCCAGCATAAAATGATTATAAAATTCAGTATTAAAAACATATATAATCAATCTTGAGATAATCAAATTATCCTAGCTTTGCTATAACACTTGACCGTGACTTCAATGGAGCCAGAGGAATCTTCATTAAGTCTTTGGTAGATTCATCCTATCGATGGAGTGCTCTTGTTAACTTTTGTGGATGTAAATGAATCTGTTGAACTTATGGCCAAAAAACGTGTTCATTGAGCATTAGGGAATTTCCGAAAAATAAGATATATACTGCACGCGGGCACAATTTAAACTTTTAGGCATAGCGTTTCCCGATTGAATAAACGACATCTCCCCAACCCCGATAGGGGTTGAATGTGAATAGCCCCAGGTGAAACCTGGGGTGTGCGGGAAAAAACATCCCCCAACCCCGAAGGGGTTGAATGTCGTTGTGCCCAAATTCAACCCCGGTTGGGGCGTTGGTTTTCCACCCCACCCCTGGTTTCACCAGGGGCTATTCACATTCAACCCCTATCGGGGTTGGGGACGTTGATTATAAGTGGGTGCATAGAAATGCGCCCCCTACTTGATTAAAAAAGTTAAATTTTTCCCCGCGTTGAGTATAAGTGCCCGTTCAGAAGTTTTCAGCTATTTTTACTACATAAACGATTGTTTTTATTAGCTTTATTTTTGAAAAATATATGAACGGGTACTTAGCATTTCCCGATTTGGTTAAATACCAAAAAAGGATGGATGGACGGTGGGGCTGCTAAGCGAATCTGGCTCGATTCATTAACGACAATCTTGGCACTTAGCAATCCCACCAATACTAATTGATAATTAACGTTCATTCAATCGGGAAATGCTATATTCAGACCTGACCGGTTTTTAAAACCGGTCTATAAAAAATTTGTTGGTTTCGCTTTTTTATTTGGTACTCCCTTATTATTCGTTACCACTTACCAATGACCAATAATTGAAAATGACTTCTGATACTGAAAAAACCAGCAGAGCATGGCTATTAGATTTTGGCAAAGGTTTACAAGCGGCAGTTGGACACCATGAAATGTGGCAGGTACTGATCTCGCCGGTCTTGTTCGAGATTCCTCGTACTCGGTCCTATTGTAATGAAGTCTTAATTTTTCAGGATCGTATTTTGCCAGTGCTTGATATCTCCGTTCTGCTAGAATGTGAAAAAATGGAATATCAGTCCAGTGATGTGGTGGGAATTGCGCTTTATCAAGATGACCCAAGTCATCCGATCCATTATGCCGGCTTGCATTTTGCAACCACGCCCCAGAGTATTTATGTCAGTGATAAGCAGGTTTGTGAATTGCCTGATTATCAACAGTACTGGGAACCTTTAACATTGTGTTGTTTTTCCCACGAAGGCATGGCCATTCCAATCATCGATCTGAGTTATTTGTTCTCAGAACAATTCAATACCTTGCAACAATCTCACCCCATTTCTGAAAGGGTAAGTTGAAATTCATATTATCTGTCAACGGCGGCACTGGTTCGTTGAATCCCATTCAACAAACCAGTGCCCGTGCGTTTGGCATAGCAGAATACTAAATACTGAAGCATAAGTTTTCAGATATTTTGAAATCAATCAATCTTAATTCAATAAAATTCCATTATTACAAAAGTACTTGTGTGCCGGGGTAGAGTAGATTCCGGTTAACAAAAATATCGGTCAAATCACTTTTCATTAGGACTACCCAAAATGGGTCTAATATATGTATTCGATTGAACGTTATACAGGTAGCCTGTTAGGTTTAGCGGTTGGAGATGCGTTGGGAACGACCCTTGAATTTAAAACGCCTGGATCATTTAAGCCAATTACTGATATGATTGGTGGTGGGTCATTTGCTCTGAAGCCTGGGCAATGGAGTGATGAGACTTCAATGGCATTGTGTTTGGCGGACAGTTTGATTGAAAAGCGGGGATTTGAGCCGGTCGATCAATTAGATCGTTATTGTCAGTGGTATCGGAACGGTTATTTAAGTAGTCACGGCCAATGTGTTGGTATTGGTATGATTGTTCGGGAAGCTCTGGAGAAATTTGAGCGCACTAAGGAACCGTTTTGTGGTCCAAATGATGAATACTCAGCCGGCAATGGTTCTCTCACCCGTTTAGCCCCAGTCCCTCTTTTTTATGCCCAGATTCCTCAGCAAGCCATTGAAAAATCTGGCGAAAGTTCTTGTACCACGCATTGTGTTCAAACGGCCGTTGATGCGTGTCGTTATTTTGGAGCTTTATTGGTGGGGGCCATTAGTGGCGTGGACAAAAAAACGTTGCTGAGTAAACGCTATAGCCCCGCCCTGGGCTATTGGCAGAAACATCCGATGGTAAAGGAAATTAATGAGATTGCTTGTGGTTCTTTTAGAACGAGACAGCCGCCCGTGATACGGGGAACCGGTTATGTAGTGAAATCGCTAGAGGCTGCCTTATGGGCCTTTTTTCATAGCAATAGTTTTGAGGAAGGAGTACTGAAAGCGGTCAATCTTGGCAATGATTCAGATGCGACTGGAGCGGTGTATGGGCAATTGGCTGGGGCATTTTATGGTGAAGCAGCGATACCGGCTCATTGGTTAGATAGATTATCAAAACGGTATTTGATAAAGAGTTATGGCACTATTTTAGCCAAACTGAGCCGAAAAATTACCGATTTATAGGTCAACTATCTATAGATTTTCGGGGATTTTATAGGGGCTTGCGCGTGAGATTGCCTCTACTGAAAACCACCGCTTTTGGTAGGTTGCCCTTTTTTAACAACAAAATAACGTCAAATTCTTGGTGAAACTACTTATAGAGGCAAAACTGGTGTGTTTGCCCAGGTGTTTAAGCCAACTGAAAAATGCTCTACTTTCTCGCTTGTGTACTGAGCAAGCCGGACAACCTATTCTTGGATAAATCATGAATGCTAACGCTATCGTTATTGAACCGCCTGAATCCGCCACTGCAAGTGTTATTTGGTTGCACGGATTGG
>Ga0233403_10000603_pt1 | contig 17070 bp, 16 predicted proteins | sample Na_oxic_1_MG_FD_179866 | JGI IMG/M metagenome (GOLD analysis project Ga0233403, IMG submission 179866) | Seawater microbial communities from Saanich Inlet, British Columbia, Canada - Na_oxic_1_MG | ecosystem: Environmental > Aquatic > Marine > Inlet | place: Canada: British Columbia | collected...
AAATTGGTCGGACAATTTACATTTAATCGGGAAATGGCAAGAGCGTCGTGAAACTGGTGAAAGGTCGCTTTTGTTGAACTACAAGGACTGTTTATAGGAAAGGATTGGGTTTTTAGAAAAACTCTCATTTTAAGCTTTAAGCACTGACGCAATCCTTTTTGATAAAGAAATAACCCTTGAGGCTCTTGCAAAACCCCAGAGAGTTTGGTGGGTTTCATTTCATTCTACCCACCCTACAAATATCCTTAACTTAATGGCATTGAGGTTTCACCACTGGCTCTTAACGTTCAACCCCTACCGGGTTGATATTGTTAAAAGAATAACCCCACTCGCCTCTTGCTTTCACCCCAGGTGCAACCTGGGGCCAACCCCGATAGGGGTTGAATGTGAATAGCCCCAGGTGAAACCTGGGGTTTCCTGGGGAGGGACGGGGGGGTGTACTTCACTCAATCGGGAAACGCTATAACCCTTATCGTTAAATAATCCTGGTAATTCTTTAAACCGTGTAGGTATGCAATCATATTGATTAATGCTGATGTCAAAAATCCGTATTCTTATAGTTGATGATTCCGTTATTGTCCGCAGTTTGTTGAACAAGGCCTTGTCCACCGATCCCTCATTGGAAGTGGTGGGATCAGTTCCCAACGGCCGTTTGGCTTTGAAAAAACTCCAATACGCGAATATCGACTTGGTGACTTTAGATGTGGAAATGCCGGAGATGAACGGGCTGGAGACGTTAATTGAAATTCGGAAAATCCATCCACGTCTACCCGTCATCATGTTTAGTCAGCGCACCAAGCGTGGGGCCGAAGTGACATTGGATGCGTTGTTTTATGGCGCAAGTGATTATGTCACCAAACCACAGGCGGAGAGTAAAGAAGCCGCCTTGCAGCATATTTGTAATGAATTGATTCCCAAGATTAAGGCTTTATGCCACCGAGAGGAGTCGCCCAAGTTTCGTGAGACTGAACCGCCAAACACGTTGCCTCCCCTTCCCCCCCCATACCGGTCTTCCATAGAAACGCGCCAAAAGGTAGAAATGGTGGCTATTGGCGTATCAACCGGAGGCCCAACGGCCTTAGCGGCGTTACTACCGGAATTGTCTCGGTTTTTTTCGGTGCCCATCGTGATTGTGCAACACATGCCGCCATTGTTTACCCAACGATTGGCCGACAGTTTGGCCGAACGGTCAGCGATTAAAGTCAGCGAAGCAGCCTCTGGTGATATTTTGAAAGCCGGCCATGTGTTGATAGCCCCTGGTGACTATCATCTGGTATTGGAACGAGAAGGTACTTCTGTTAAGACGATCACTCATCAGGGCGCTAAAGAAAATTCCTGTCGTCCATCGGTAGATGTGCTGTTTCGCTCGGTGGCTCAAATTTATCGGGAACAGGCACTGGCCGTGATATTGACCGGCATGGGGCAAGATGGTTTAAAAGGCTGCGAAGCTATCAAAGCTGCCGGCGGACATATTTTGGCTCAAGATCAAGACAGCTCACTGATATGGGGAATGCCCAGATTTGTGGTCAATGCCGGGCTTGCTGATAAGGTGTTGCCATTAAATCAAATGGCCACTGAAATAACCAGACGAGTCAAGAAGGAGTTTCGACAGATATGACCGTTTTTTAAAACCGGTCAAGTCGATTCGATGGGTTTCGCTACCGCTTACCGGCCCCTACGAATTATTTATTCATTCCAAGCGGAAAATGCTATAGTTTTTCAGATAAATATTTTGGCCGGAGTCCAAACTTTAGTTTGGACTCCGGCCAAAAAATATTTAGACTTATGGGGAGTTTTTCGTGACAATTAGCCATAATGATTTCTGTTATATTCAAGAACTTCTCCACAAACAGGTTGGTATTGTGCTAGGAATGGATAAGCGTTATTTGGTAGAAACACGCTTAACGGCATTGGCGCAGCAACGGGGATTGTCCGGTTTGCAAGAATTATTGTTCCAATTACGCGCCCAACCCTCTGCTCTCATCTACCAAGACTTGATGGAGGCGATGGCTATCAATGAAACGCTATTTTTCCGCGATGAGTCACTTTTTGAGTCTATTAAAACAACCTTATTGCCAGACGTGTTAGCGCAGCAGACGGAGCAGCGGACTTTAAATATTTGGTCTGCGGCCTGTTCAAGTGGACAAGAACCTTATAGTGTTGCGATACTATTAAAAGAACATTTTCCTGATATCGATGATTGGAATGTGCGCCTGATTGCCAGTGATATGTCCAGCACCATGTTAACGCGAGCGCGTCAAGGTTGCTATACAGCGTTTGAAGCGAATCGTGGCTTGCCACAGTCATTGTTAAATAAATATTTTCAGCGTCACGATAAACAATGGCAAATCAACAATAATATTATTCAAATGGTTGAATTTAGACAACTTAATTTGACAGAAACGTGGCCGTTGCTACCTCCGATAGATATTTTATTGTTGCGTAACGTATTGATTTATTTTGATGATAAAACTAAAAAAAAGATTCTGAATCAAGTACAGCGATTGTTGAAACCTCATGGATACTTAGTGACCGGAACTTCAGAAACGGCCTTTCATCGCCTGAATGAACAATTTAAAACCGTAAAATTAGGGACAATCATTGCGTATCAACTGAAGAAATAGGAGTCCAAAGCTTTAGCTTTAGGCGTGACCGAATCGCTGCCCAAAGCTAAAGTTTTGAACTCCAAAGTCTAATATTCTTCTTCAATCAATTTGTCCAACTGGCAGCGTAACTCTTCAATGGATGGTTCTGATAGAAAAATCACAATAAAACAATCAAAATTGCCTTCAATGGCTTGAAAAATCACATTAATTAATAAGCTATATTTCCAATTTTTTGGCAGCGTCCCACGAGGAAACAGCTTATTAAGCAAGTCCATAAACGGCAGATGCTCGCAGAAAATGGATAAGTCGATGAAATGAATCTCGCCTTCAAAGGAGCCAATCAGACTATTTAAGCAGGCACCGGCGATCACTTGACTGGTTTCACCGAGCATGGTTTGTTCTCGCCTGACACTGAGCTCCCCCTCCTTGCCCAATACCACTGCAACCGTTGACATCGCTTCCTCACCAAAAATCAGTAATATTTCACCACTCAGCATGCCTCCAAAAGACTGCTTGACAACGCTAACACCAGAAAAACTGGCATAAAGTTCTAACAATTTGCCCCTCATATCGCTAAAAGAAACCATCTTGACTTTCGGGATAGAAAAGTCTACCCGCGTATTCCACACACTGTCCAATTCTGCAGCCGCTTGTCCAATCGCGATATTGGTTAATTCACGGAGCAGATCATATTGATCCTCATTGTAATCTTCCACAAATCTACCTCACGTTGTGGGTTTCTTCCTTCACCTTCTATAAATGTTCATAAACTTTAATAACGGAGACTTTCCTTTAACCGGATGAAGTGAACTCAACTCCATTAAAAGGAAAGGGGTTAGGATGAAAGTTTATATAAAATGATATTCTTTAAGCGCCTGTTCAATCATCTCCAGCGTCGGCGGTTTCCGCAAAACAGTCATAGCGCCTCCAATTTCTTCTATTTCGGCGATTGAACCACGCTGATAGTTAGCCGTCAGGACAATCGTGGGAATGGATAAATTTTCGGCCTTCAGTGTTCTCAGCACTTGATAACCATCGACTTCGGGCATATTCAAATCCAGTAGCATCAAGTCGATATTTTTGGTTCGACAACTCTCCAATGCTTCATTACCGTTACCAGCTTCGCTCACGTCTATGTCCGAAATAATCGAAGAAACGATTTTTTTGATTTTATTTCTCGACATTTTGGAGTCGTCAGCAACTAAAAGATAAAATGACATTCAATAGCTCTCCTTTTGATAATTAAAAACGGACATATTGATAAGGTTCGACTACAAAACCAAAGATTTTTAGGAGCCAGCAAAAGCAACGGATGTCCAAACTAAAGTGGATGCCGGCTCCAGAATTCGTAGCGAAACCCACCAAACTTTTAAAAATGATGGGTTTCGTACCTCTACTGGCCCCCTACAATTCCTACCATTTTGACTTATGTATAACGATGAGAACCCCGATAGGGCCAATAGCCCCAAAACCTGGGGGAGTTAGGGGGTATCATTCACATTGCACCGCTACCATGAATCATTGTTCAAGCAATTTTCCAATGCCTTGACGGAAGTTAGCGAATGCAATGCCATCCAACAACAGCACAACATATCCATTGACAGCACTTTTGCCAGTTATAAAATCGACAAACAACACAATCACCGGATCATCAGCCTTGATTTCGTTTGACGTATTGTCCGAGCCTTCTAAAAAGAGTTTATTTAACAAATCACTACAATTCCCAGTCAGAAAACTCGGTAACTCACAGCGCACATCCATATCAAGCATTTCGGTAAGGCTCGCTAGAATCGCATTTAAAATAATATTGCCCACTTCAACCATGCTATCTTGTTCCAATTCCGTCAACGAATCCAACGGTACGTCTTCTTGAAGCAATGTCCTAACCAATTCCAGGCTCTTTTCCTCCGGAAAAAACAATACCGCTGTGCTGCTCAAAGAGCCTTTAAAAACTTGTTGAATCGCACTAATTCTGCTGCTAGAATGATCTTGAATGTAGTCGGCTGCCAGTTCGCGTTTAAGAAATACTAAGCGAGGAACCGAGAGTAGCACTCTTTCTTCTACCATTTTACTGAGAGAATCCGCAGCATTGCCGACACTGATATTGAACAGTTCAGTGATGGCATCTTGCTCATCATCAGATAATTTTATCATAACAGATTTCCGAAAAGCTATCGATTGTCAGTCGAATATAGCTATTTGTACCGAACATGTTAAGTTTTAGGAGTGCAAAGCGTACTTTGCACCCGTCGTGCAAGGTTCGCCTTGCACTCCTGTCCTAATTACACCATCCAAGCCAACGCCAATACCGTCACCACTAACAAATACATCGGCGTATAACTGACACGGTAAAAGCTATGGAAAGCACCGGCTAACACTTGCGTTAAATGAGTCAAGCCTTGCTCCAAATGGACAAGTGTGCCCCGGAACCAAGGACCGATCACGCGCATCAGACCAGGATAAAAGTTGTGCGTGTAGTTATACGGAACATCGGATGACAGAAAATGTCCACCCGCATAGTTATCCCATTGGTGAGTGATAAAGCGGCGGTTGCCCAAGAAAAAGATGATCGCACCAATGCCAATACCATAAAGGAAAATGCCGGTCACCCAGAGCATATTGAGGCCGCCGTTAGGCAAAGTCACACCGCCTAAATGATGCTCTATGGTATCAAACCCTAACGCGACCTGTGCTTTGTCCACTAACTCTAACGCCAGTCCCGGCATCACACCCGTGATAAAAGCGATGCCAGCAAGGGCCAGCATTGGCACCGTCATCGTCCAAGGGACTTCTTTAAGATCATAGTGTTCTTTACGCAATTGCCCTAAGAAGATATTATGAATCAACTTATACACGCTGATGATGGTACCCAGTGTGCTGATCGAAGCCGCTACTAACAGTAACGGCATACCTTCGTCTAATAAGGATTTATAAATCAACCATTTTGACACAAAACCATTCATCGGAGGCAAGCCCGCTAATCCAATGATACCCATCAGCATCGCAATATAAGTCAGCGGCATCTTCACAATCAGTCCGCCTAACCGATCCAAATCAGTGGTACCGGTGCGGTGCAACACTGCCGTCACGGCTAGGAATAAAACCGCTTGATAAGTCGCATAATTAAACACATGCAATAAACCACCGGTCACGCCCATTGGGGATGCAATAACAATACCCAGTAACATAAAGCCGCCTTGTCCAATACCATGCCAAGCAAGGAGTAAACGAGCATCGCTTTGTTGGACAGCAATATAAGTCGGGATAATCATAGTCAACGCTGCTATCCATGCTAACAGAGTACTGGCCTCTAGGAAAGTAAACGGAATTGCTAGTTCGACAAGGCGTTCCATGCCGACTGGTTTTAACAAAATCAGAGCGAATGCAAACAATCCCATACGAGCCGCGATGGCACTGAGAAAGGCGGCATTAGCCCCCGGCGTTTCAGCGTAAGCATCCGCTTGCCACAGATGAAAGGGCATCATCGCCATTTTCACCGAAAAACCACCACCCAGTAGTAATACCAATGCCCATAATGTTTCATTAGACAACATCGGTATCGCATTCCAAAAGGCAGTATACTCTAAGGAACCGACTTGGACATAAATCAAAATAATACCGGTCATAATCGCCATCGCACCGCCCATCGCATAAATCAGATAACGAAAAGCGGCATCGGCTGCCTTACCACCATGATGCGTCATAATCAGATAACTTGCCCAACTGACTAATTCCCAGCCAATAAATAGACTTAGAAAATCGCCGCTGGACAGCAAAATTAACATCGCCAAAACATTCACCGCTAAAAAAACATGCTGAGTACGAATGTTTTTTTGCGAGGCACCCCATTCACCGGCCGTGTACCAAGATGAAAATAACGCGGCGCCTACGGCGATGATGGCAAAAAACCAGCCTAAGCCGGTCATTTCCCAATGCACCACGTTGTCTAACACGCTAAAACTAAAAGAAGCGCCAATAGGCAATTGATCCCACAACGCAATGAGCACCAACAATTGGACGGCGTAAGCACCGGTACCAATCCAACCGGCATAACGCCGCTTTCCAGTCCACCAAACCAATGCAACGGTGAGTAACGACAATAACAGTAATAAATTAAGTAAATTCATAGGGCATTTACCATCAATGGGTTAGATTGCTCAATGTGACTTAAAAAAAATTCAAGTTTCGTAAAAAAAAACAGATTTATGTTTCTACCAAGTCAATTTCAAATTATAATTCAATTTGTAGGTTTTCAGATCAATTATTTTTCAATAAGTTAGGAAAAATCGTTGTTGATGAGCTGTTGGTGTTTGCAATGTGCCAACCCCGTTGCCAAATCAGGATACTCTGGAACAATGCCCAATTGTTCACGCATTTTACGATTATCCAAGCGTTTCGATTCGGCCAAATAGGAGCGCATTTCGGGACTCAGTATTGTTTGAGCTGCTGCCCAATCAATTTGAGGTGGACGAGACAAGCCCAACGCGTCGGCCACTTGATTAAAATAATCCGTCATTGTCGTCGGATGTCCATCACTAATGTTATATATCTCCGTTGAATAACTTCGGTTTTTTATAAAACCATCACCGGCAAGACAAGCACGCACCAAATCATCAACATAAATACGATTACTAAAAGGAGAAATAGACCCCTCCAAAACCGGCAACCCTTGTTGTAAGCGTTTGATGGGCAAACGTTCCGGTCCATAAATCCCCGGCACCCGCAAAATCACAGCCGGAATTTGTCGCTGACTACACCATTGCTGCAAAATACTTTCCGCGTTCAGCCGCCGTTTAGCACGATCCGCTTGAGGATTAACGGGCTGGCTCTCATCTATCCACGCACCTTCACAATCGCCATAGACCCCCGTTGTACTGATAAGTACCATTTTCTGGGGCCATTGTGAAGTTGGCAACGCGGCCAACAAGGTGGCCAGACGAGGATCGGTCACACCCTGACTTGGAGGAGGTGCAAAATAATACAGCACCGTATTTTGAGTCGGCAGCTCCGACAAAGAATCAGGCTTATCCAAATCACCGGCCACTGATTGAATACCGGCCGATTGTAAACGGGCACGACTGGCCGATGAACGCGCCAAAGCGGCAACACGCTGTCCACGCGCGTTAACTTTCTGCGCGACCCGAAAACCGACGTAACCGCAGCCGACAATAAAAACATCTGTCATACAACATACCCTTATCGGTTAAAATAATGAATTGCGTGAGGCTAATTGCAAAACTCCGAAAAGGCTTGCAATCAATTTGAAATTGGAAAATTTCAAATCAAATCAAATCTGGCATCAATCAATTAACTAAGCAGTTATGGTATTATCACAAATAAATCCATGAGTTGCGTACATCCAAAAAACTTATGGCTGGCCAAAAATATTATATTTTCAGAACTGTTGATAATCGTTATTCTTTGCTTTATCAGACTTGATGAAAAAAACAAAGAGCAGAAAAGTTATGAACCGGTGCCTACTATAAATTGAATTAAAAAAAGTTTCTTGAAAAATTTAACCGGGAAATGGGTAATAGGTCATTGTTGAGGCAAGTTTCGCTTCGATAAACTTGAGCCGGAAAGCCATTAGGTAATTCCCAAAAAATAAAATACCAATACTTGTGGGTATTTTAATTTTTTGGAGTTACCTTACGGTAAAACAATAATTTACCAGGAGCTAATGGTATGTAAGTTATTGATTGATTTATACTAGGCGCGGGAACCAACTTTTTTAATGGGGCAGAGGGGTGGGCAAGAAAAAAACTTTGCCAGCCCCCTACATAAAAGTTTAAGGTATAATGATTCATTATTAGAGTAACGATAAAATTACTTGCTGGATTTAGATTATACTCAACGTGGTAACAAACTTTCAGGCTAAAGTTTCGCTTCACAAAACTTTGGCTTGAAAAAATTTCATCAAAATGGTGGACAACAAACACACGTTGCCCACCCGACATAGAAGTCATCGAATAAATAGCATTAACTTGTTGATTAATAACATAAAAAAGTAACTTAATTACCAGCTAGACTCAATATATTCCTTTAAACTCAAGGAATTGCTGTTTTACGCCGATTAGCGTGAACATTTATTTGATCTTAAAAAGAACCTCTTGCAAAAAATAGATAATGGATAATGGATAATGGTTAATGGATAATGGTTAATGGTTGGTTAATATAGTTGATCAAATAAATATTTGAGCCGGAGTCCGAGTTTTAGCTTGGCTCTGCCTTCCTGACGTTTGAACTCATTTTTCTGAAAGTCTATAGACTTGTTTTTAACCGTTTAATGAGAGAATATTATTTATAAATCATAGGACTTACGCATTGACAAATTAAAACGAAACTGCTCTCACAGGAAATATCTTGTGTTTGGAAATATTTGCAATTTTTAAATCAATTTTTCCGGCCAAAGTTTTTGTACACACTTTTTTTTCCAAAATAACTATTATAGTAGCAACTGAAAATAATCATTTCAAAAAAAACCTATTGCTGCACACGGGTATAAATTAAACTTCTATGTAGGGGGCCGGTACAATGCCATTAAGTTAAGGATTTTTTTGACGGCAACCACAACGGATTACCCCTACGAATCAATGACCGTAGGGGCAATCCTTTATGGTTGCCCCCAATCCTTTATGGTTGCCCGACACGATATGGCAGTGAGGGGGCCGGTAACGTGTTTTTGTTGCCCACCATTATCATTAAAAAAGTTGAGTTTGTTACCGTGTTGAGTATACCATTAACCAAATAGCTACCAGAAAGTTCAACTAAACCAATATGTGCCTAGTATCTATACAATTACAAAACCCTCTTTATTTGAAGCGAATAGCCATTTTTTCAAAAAACCGGGAATCAGGATTTTCACCCATTTTAAAGACAATAAATATATGTATATTAGTGGGACTGATGGCCGGTTGCGCCGAACCTCTGCCTATTCCCAAGAGTTTTATGCAGCCGGCGCCCCGCGAAGAAGTCCCCATCACGTCGCGCGGTACTTTAAAAGGCTTTCAAACCGCTGTTGTTAATAATGAAAAAAACTATCGATTGGGTGCCGGTGATGAAATTACCATTGAAGTCTGGGGCTATCCGGAACTCTCTGGCAGACATCTGCTAGGCCCAGATGGTAGAATCACTTTACCCCTAGTTGGGTCGGTTCGGTTAAAGGACTTAAGCCGAGAACGAGCAGCCAAAGCCATCACCGCCAAACTCAGTTCTTTTTATATGGATTTAGCGGTAGTGGTTCGAGTAGAAAACTATAGCTCCAATCGAGTGCTGGTATTAGGACGAGTCGCGAAGCCGGGTGAAATATACTTTGGTATGACTCACCCCACTTTATTGGAGGCCCTCTCCAAGGCCGGCGGTTTTGATGATGCCAGCGGTTTGCAAGGCGAAGCCCAAAGTTTGCCTTTTACTCACTGTGCAGTGTTTCGGGGACGCGATAAAATTATGTGGATTGAACTGGAACCGCTGCTCACCGGCAAAGATTTATCTCTTAACTTGAGCTTGCAACGCAATGATATTGTTTATGTACCGGATATAGAAGAAAAATTAGTCTATGTACTGGGTCAAGTCAAAAATCCGGGGGCTTTTCGGTTAACGCCGAAAATGTCTTTTATCGAACTGCTCGCCAGAGCGGGTGGGCCAACCATAGATGCAGCCCCAGGCAGAATTAACATGATTCGCCCAACCCAAGGAATCAATCAGCCAATTGCTTTAAATGATTTGGTCGCACCTAATCAAGATATGAACATCGCTCTGCAAGAAGGTGATATAATTTATGTGCCTACCAATACCATTGCCAAAATTAACTATGCGATACAATTTCTGACACCTTTTTCAACCATGTTAGGCGTTTATGCTGACATTGAATCGATTCGGGCTGATAGCCAACGCCGCCGACTCGACCAAGAAAAAGAAGCACTTGAAGCTGAAAAAGCGGCACTTGAAGCTGAAAGAGCCGCTAATTCGAGCTTAGAATAAAACACGGTTGTCTCAAATAATGATGAGACCAACGAACTCCAATTTTGTTGACTAACTGGAAAAAAATATCATTACCTTTTTAACACGGCCCTAAAATCATGCCTCCTCAATCTACCGCCTCCTCATCGGAAGAACAATCCATTCCGACTGGCCGATTAAAACCATTGGTCAGCCTATTGAGCCATAAGTGGCTGGCTTTCTTGCTCTTTTTTACCATCAGCAGTATCGGAGTGCCGGTTGCTTTATTGAAGGGTGATCCGGTTTACATGGCGATGGCAAAGATACTGGTGTCAGCTAAGTTTATTCCCCATCTGGAATCAGACAAAAGCTTGGAATTACACGGAATCCAGCAATATCAGTTATATGTCAAACAACAAGTCAGCAATATTAAGCACCGAGAGGTACTCGAAGAGGCTTTGCAATCTTTGGAACTGCAAAAGCATTTTCCGCCACTTCCCGATGAAAGTAAAATAAAACGCCTAAAACGGCTAACAGATGCTATTGATGTCAAAAGCAAACGCGGTAACCCGTTTATTATGGCCACCTTAACGGGTAAACAAATAGAAGGGTTAGATATTATACTCAATAAAATTGTAGATATTTATTTAAAAAAATCTCAACAAGAAACAGTCTTTGACAGCGGCGGTCGAATTGATGTTTTGCTGCAACGTCGGAAAGATTTAGAACATTTTATTTTACAAAAACGCCAACGCCGCACTAAAGTTGCTGAAGAACTGGGTGTCACGACTTTCCAAGAAAATAGCTTGAATCCGTATGATGATATTTTAATTGAAAGCACTTCCGCTTTTACGCTTGCCCGTCGCCAGCGCGTTGAAGCTCAAGCCAGTTTATCAGCACTCACCCAACAATCCATTAATGGAAAAACCACGTTGGATATACTCGTGAGTGAGATGGTCGCCAATGATACGGTACTAAAAAGTTATAAAAGCCGGCTGATTGATCGACGCACCGAATTGTTGACTCAAACTTTGGGATTAACTAAAAAGCATCCTAGCCGTCGTCGCGCTGAACTGGAAATTGCTAAAATAGATCGTGATATTGAACAAGCAACCCTAGAACTGTTTAAGGAAATCCGTAACCGTTTATTGGAAAAAAGCAAAGCCTCAGTTTATCAAGCGCAACGCATGGAACTCGCCTTGGCAGGTGAACTAGAGGCGCAACGGAAACGAGCGAACCATTATGCGACTCTTTATAACGAAGCACTGGAACTGAACCGTGAAATGGAACGTGCCCACCGACAGTTGAATAAAGTGAATGATCGCATTGACTTTTTGACGGTAGAATCGACCGCGCCGGGCTTTGTCCGTTTAGATGCAGCTGCCGAACCACCGCGTTTTCCAGTCAAAGGCGGCCGCAAACAAATTGTGTTAATGTTCGTGGTAGCGGCTTTTGGTTTAGCGATAGCAGTGCCCATATTAATAGATATGTTAGATAGACGTTTGCGTACTCCGGGTGAAGTGCATAAAATTCTTGGCTTTGCGCCGATGGGTTGGGTTTTGGAACGCGATGATGAATCGACTGAACAATTAGCTGGGGATTACCTACGGCGTATGGCATTGGCATTGGAGCGAGATTGGCATACACACGAGATGAATTTTTTTGTACTGACTTCGGTGAAACCGGGCGGTGGTACAACGACTCTGACATTAGAACTGGCCCACATTTTAAGTGATTTAGGGGTACGTACTTTGGCCATAGAACTCAATGCGTTTCAACCGGATAGCCGTTATAGTGACGAAACAGCGTCTCATGGACTGATCAGCTTATTAAGCCAGGAGGATGCTGGAACTCTGCCACCAGAAATGTTGATTGTTCCGGCGACGGAGGAGTTCCCCGATCGTTTACCGGTCGGCTTAACCTCAAAACGTCATATAGCAACTCATGGCAAATTGCGCCCTCTTCTCAAGCAACTGAATGCGGATTATGATGTGATATTGATGGATACTCCGCCCTTATTGTTATCAGGTGATGCCGAGTTATTGGGCGAAGTGGCAGGCGGTGTCTTATTGGTGATTGAAGCGGGTATCGTTGCCCCAGGAGAACTCAAGCGGGCAGCACATTTGTTGGAGCGTTTAAATCCGCCAGTATTGGGAGCCGTAATGAATAGAGTCAAAGTATTCCGAGGCGGTGGTTATTTTGCTGATCTGCTTAAGGAATATGAGACCGGTGCTAAATTACAGCGGAGTTGGATTCAACGCTTACTTTGGCATTAATGTAATTAGTTAATGGTTAATGGTTAATTAAATAATAGAGTTGTCAGAAAATAAGAGTTTTGTACATTTAACTCATTTTTTTTATTAATCGTCAATTTATTGACGGACAAGTCTAATGGTTCGTGGTGAGAAATCCGATTTGTTAGACTCGGATTTCTTTGAGATTGAGTTTTTATCGGAAATGATATATGAAAGTACCCCAATTATCCGTAGTGATCATCGGGCGCAACGAAGGTGAACGCTTGGAGCGTTGTATCCGTTCAGTGCAAGCGATGACTGAGCCGCCTGAAAGTATGGAAATGATTTATGTGGATTCGGATTCCACCGATGGCAGCCCAGATCGTGCTGAAGCTTTGGGCGTGAAAGTGCTGATCGTCCATCCAGATCGACCGGCAGCGGCGATTGGTCGTAATGCGGGATGGCGTGCTGCTACGGCACCGCTTATTTTATTTCTTGATGGTGATACCATTTTAAACCCAGATTTTGTTAAGGCCGCGTTGCCAAGCTTTGATGATCCGAAAGTGGCTGCCGTCTGTGGACATCGGCGTGAAAATGATCCGCCCACGTCAATGTATCAGCGTGTGCTTGATTTGGATTGGATCATGCCTTCTGGGAATAATGTGTCCTTTTGTGGTGGCGATGTGTTGATGCGCCGGAGTGTGATAGAGGAGGTGGAGGGTTATGATCCTCATTTGATCGCCGGTGAGGATCCAGAAGTTTGCCAACGTATTCGTGCGCGAGGCTATCTAATATGTCATATAGAACATTTGATGACTTGGCACGATTTGGGTATTCATCGTTGGTCACAATATTGGCGGCGAGCTATTCGTACTGGACATGCTTATGCTGAGGTATCTACCCGGTTACGCGATACAGCTACTCCGTTATGGCAACAAGAATCACGCAAAAACTGGCGACATGCCAGCGCGTTAATCGGCATTTTGGGGGTTGGATTCGTGTTGCTGTTGACTTCGCCTTGGCCGTTGTTCGGTAGTGTGTTGTTATTTGGATTGCTCAGTGTGCGGAGTGCTATCAAAGCGCGTTGGAAGTCTTCTTCGGCGTTAACGTTATTTTTGTATGGACTGCATTCACAATTTCAGCATATACCTATTGCCGTTGGGCAACTCTCTTATCACTATAATCGATGGCGAGGGCAACGTAGCCGTTTGATTGAATACAAATAGGGCAACGCATGAAATTTGGTATAGGTTGAGCGATATAGCATTTGGGTAGACACTTTAGAAAGCCCCTACAAGACGTTAATAACTGATGTAGGGGCTTTATTTCGTGTTCGCTCTTAAAACAAACGATAGATTTATCTCTTGTAGAACTACTTTCAATATAGCAGGGTGTATAATACCGTGTTTGAAAACATTCGTGAAGATTGGCAGACGCATCAACGTGATCTCACTCGGCAAGGCTTTTGGGTGATGTTGGTGTATCGTTTTGGAAGGTGGCGTTATACCATTAAAAAAAGATGGATTCGGCTGCCTTTTTCTTTTTTATATAAGGCTTTATACCTTTTTATTCAGATTATCACCGGTATTGAGCTGCCCTGTGAGGCTAAAGTGGGTAGACGTTTTACCATTGAACATTTTGGCGATATTATCGTCAGTGGTGATGCTTCTTTTGGTGATGATGTGATTATCCGCAATGGTGTGACAGTCGGGTTGAGACATACTAGCGTTCGAGGCTCACCAACGATTGGCAATCGGGTTGATATTGGGGCGGGTGCCAAATTGTTGGGTCCGATACAGATTGGTGATGATGTAGCGATTGGGGCTAATGCGGTTGTGATTAAAGATGTGCCGCCTAATTCGATTGCCGTTGGGGTGCCGGCGAAAATTATCCCGGTGCAAGGTACGCCTGGAAGGAAGGTTTGAAAGGTGATTTGATTTGGATTTTTATATTGAATGAACGTATTTGGAGTCAGCGAAAATTATTATGAGTTTTAACAATAGAATGAGTTCCAGCGAGTTACGTGCGACTGGCGCATTAGCGAGTATTATGTCTTTGCGTATGCTGGGGTTGTTTATGATTTATCCGGTTTTTTCAATTTATGCTCAGGATTTACCGGATGTCACTCCGACTTTGGTGGGAGTGGCGATAGGTATTTATGGGCTGACACAGGCGGCTTTTCAGATTCCTTTTGGGATGTTGTCGGATCGTTTTGGGCGTAAGCCGATTATTTATATGGGGTTAATTATATTCGCGTTTGGTAGTGTGGTTGCTGCCCTGTCTACGACTATTGTTGGTATTATTATTGGTCGAGTTTTGCAAGGTGGTGGGGCAATTGCTTCGACGGTGTTGGCTTTGGGGGCTGATTTGACTCGTGATGAGCATCGTACTAAAGCAATGGCAATCATTGGTGTGAGTATTGGTATGTCGTTTATTTTGGCATTGCTTGCCGGGCCTTTTTTGAATAGCTGGATAGGTGTGTCGGGTATTTTTTGGTTGACAGCGGGGTTCGCGTTAGGAGGTATCGCGGTGTTGCATTTTGTGGTGCCCCAACCCGAAAATGGGCCGATTGTCCGTGAGAATGAGCCGTTGTTGACGCGCTTAAAAAAGGTGTTGCGAGATACTCAATTGTTACGTTTGGATATTGGTATTTTGTTGCTACATGGTTTTATAACTTCTCTTTTTGTGGTGTTACCGATTGCTTTGGTTAATAATGAAGTGGATGCAGCCCATCATGGGTTTGTTTATGTGCCAATATTGATTTGTTCGGTTATTGCGATAATACCTTTTATGCTGATTGCTGAAAAATATCGCTTGGTTAAGCAGGTGTTTGTTGGGGCAATCGGGGTATTGGGTTTATCTGAATTGGGTTTGAGTTATTTCTATGATGATTTTACTGGCATTGTCGTCATGCTGTTTTTCTTTTTTACCGCGTTTAATTTACTTGAAGCGAATTTACCTTCTTTGATTAGTAAAGTGGCGCCTCATGAAAGTAAAGGTACGGCCATGGGCGTATATTCTAGTTCCCAATTTTTTGGGGCCTTTTTGGGCGGTTTTTTCGGCGGGTGGGTGCATCAACACTATGGTATTGGGACGATTTTTGCGGTGAGTGCGGTTTTGACTCTCGTCTGGTTCTTACTGGCAGCGACGATGCAAAGTCCTCAGCGTGTGAGTCAACGAACTGTTTTGGTTGGAAGTGAATAGGTTTTTTCAGCAATTCCGGCTTTTTGGTCAGCGAACAATCGTTTCAGTACTGAATCCTGGGGCAACCATAAAATATTAGGATTGCCTATGTGGTTGAGTTGTCAGGGCAATCCGTTGTGGTTGCCGTTAAAATACCCTAAAATTCTTGGCAAAGATACTTAGGGACTTCCCCAAAAATAATATACCCATTCACACTTGACCGGTTTTAAAAACCGGTCAGATGTCTGTCAAATAAATTCTTTGCGAAGGTACTTAGTAATCCTAAATGATTCATAAAGTAGGATGAATCCTATCTCTAACCGGTGAGTTTTATAATTTCTCGAATAACGTGATTAATCGCCAGCTCATTATCCTCTTCAAGTACATTGCTAATTTGTTGTGCCATCGTCTGTTCGGGTTGAATCATGTTTGGTATGGTATCCATGATTTGGAGTCCTTTGGCGGTGAGTACCATTCCATTAAAAGTACTAAAATAGAATTTTTGGTAGCGAATGAGGCCTTCTCGTTGTAAAAACCGAATGGTGGCAAAATAGTTGTCGGCCATTTCTTCGTCCAGTGGTTCTGCTAAATCATCGACAGCGACATCGGTTTCTCTAGGAAATTCTTGGTAAAGTAATTCAAAGATTAATGCCGTACATTGATTGAAGTCAGTTCGATTATTTGTCATTGGGTCAGTTCTCAATTCAAAACGCAATTCATTCTCTTTTCAAGAAAAAATTCTATTCAAATCTAATTAATTGCAAGTTGGCAGAACAAGATGAGTCGGCCAACTTTAGTTTGGATGTCCTTTGCTTTTGCTGGCCGGCTCCTAAATATCTGAAACATTATAGTATACAGTAGATATGATTGAAAATCATCAATATTTCCGATTTGGTCTATAGATGTTCAGACAACTAATGTCACCAACCCTATTCACATTCAACCCGGTTGGGGTTGAGCTTTTGGTTATATTTTTTTCCAGGTTTCACCAGGAGTTGGTGAAATTATTTTTATGAACATCTATAGTATTATGTTTTTGAGGCGTTTATGGCTAATTTATCGTTGGATCAGTTGCCACATTTGGTCTGTGTGCTGGATTTCCAGGGACA
>Ga0233403_10000604_pt1 | contig 17057 bp, 1 predicted proteins | sample Na_oxic_1_MG_FD_179866 | JGI IMG/M metagenome (GOLD analysis project Ga0233403, IMG submission 179866) | Seawater microbial communities from Saanich Inlet, British Columbia, Canada - Na_oxic_1_MG | ecosystem: Environmental > Aquatic > Marine > Inlet | place: Canada: British Columbia | collected...
CCACACCTTGTGCCTGTAGTCCATAAACAGGCTGTTCCGCACCCAACTGTTCTACCATATCTCGATAAAAGTAAACATGTCCACCCGCAGGATGCATTAAAAATAAAGGGGGAGTTAAAGTATTACCTGTTTGAATGGTCACTAAACAAGAAGGAAGCGTTTGTAATATTGGTTGATTGGGAGACTTTAAATTTTTCTCTCCAATCAGTCCAGCTAAAGCGATAGTTGTCGAATTATTAAGGAGACTATGAGCGTCCAAATCCATTTGCATGGTTTCACGCAACTTAGCAATGACTTGAACAGCGAGTAAAGAATCTCCACCTAAATCAAAAAAATTGTCGTAGAGGCTGATTGACTCAATGCCAAGGGCTTTGGACAAAATATCTGCAATCGTTTGCTCAAGTCGATTACGAGGCGCAACATAAGTCTTCAGCAAATCCGAGCTTGAATGGACTATAGCAGATTCTTTAGGTGTGATTGGTAAAGATTCAGCTTGACGGTGATTGCGGGGCGAATCAATCCAATAACGTTTACGTTCAAACGGATAGGTTGGTAACGGCAGACGATGGCGTTTCTCTTCGGCATAAAAGGCTTGCCAATTGATGCTGACACCATTGCTCCATAACTGTCCTAATGTTTGTAAAACCTGAGTGACTTCCGCCTTGCTTTCGGTATGACGCTGGCGCGGCAAACTAGCTAATAGAGCAGCACCCGAATATTCAGGATGTTGTCGCACCATAGTCAATAAAGTTTGCCCGGGACCGACTTCTAACAAAATATCAGTTTGGTGTTTAAATAATGCTTGCACATTATCGGCAAAACGTACCGTGTGACGAAGGTGAGATACCCAATATTGAGCATCAGTAGCTTGTTCAGAGCGAATCCAATCACCGGTCAGGTTCGATAAATAGGGTATCTTTGGTTGGTGTAATTTAATTTGCCGCAGCCTTTGGCTAAAACGGGTTAAAATGGGTTCCAATAAGTGAGAATGGAAGGCATGGGAAGTCTGTAAGAAACGGCTTTCGATTCCTTGTGCTTGCAACGCTTGTTGCAAAGTAGCCATTGCCTGATGGGTGCCGCTGACAACACAACGTTTTAAACCATTAACCACAGCCAAGGAGACTTCTGTCGTAATCCAAGGTTGAATTTCCTCTTCGGATAAAGGCACGGCTAACATTGCCCCCGAAGGTAGTGATTGAATCAGCTTGCCTCGTATTGCCACCAAAACCAAAGCGTCTTCCAGCGAAAACACCCCGGCCAAACAAGCGGCTACATATTCACCAATACTATGACCCAGCATCGCAGTTGGCTGAACACCATAAGCCATCCATAACTTTGCTAGTGCATATTCCACTACAAACAAAGCCGGTTGCGTGTAAGCGGTTTGTTTCAGGGTAGCATGATGTTGTTCGTTATCGCTGTAAAGTAAATCGCGTAGATTCAGTCCTAAAGAAGGTGTTAGCAAAGTTATACACTCATCAAGGGCATTTTTGAAAACCGACTCGGTTGCATACAAATTTTGAGTCATGTTGAGATATTGACTGCCTTGTCCGGGAAATAAAAACACAACAGCAGGTGCTTTTTCTGATGCTTTACTTGCTACCAAACCAGCAGGATTAGCCAATTGTTGTAATGCATCATCAATGTCAGAACACACTAACGAACGTCGATAAGCAAAGCTTTGCCGACCCTGGTTAAGGGTATAAGCCACATCCGCCAAAGCTACTTCTCTATGAGATTGCAACCAATCGCTAAGATTATGGGAAGCAGTGTCTAATGCTGTTGGAGTTTTTGCTGATTGGGTAATCAGTTGTAATGGGCGAGATGAACCACTGGGTTCAATCGCGGGAGCCTCTTCGACAATCAGATGAGCATTGGTACCGCCAATACCAAAAGAACTGACCCCGGCACAACGGGGTATAGCTTCATCGGTTTTCCAATCAACTAACTGATTATTAACAAAAAAGGGACTATTGGCAAAATCAATCTGTGGATTGGGATGTTCATAATGCAAACTGGGTGGCAGTTTTCGATGCTTGAGTGCTAACACGGTTTTGATTAAACCTGCAATACCCGCTGCCGTATCGGCATGACCAATATTGGTTTTTACCGAACCGATGGCACAATAACCTTTGCGCTGAGTATTGGCACGAAACGCTTGGGTTAAGGCTTGGATTTCTATCGGATCCCCCAACGGTGTTCCAGTACCATGTGCTTCAATATAACTAATGTCATCAGGATGAACATCAGCTACGTTTTGCGCTTCTGAAATGACATCGCTTTGACCGCCAACGCTGGGTGCAGTATAACCCATTTTATCAGCACCATCGTTATTGATGGCTGAACCCCGAATCACTGCATGGATTGTATCACCGTCCACCAATGCTTCATCTAAACGTTTCAGTAGCACCACGCCAACACCGCCACCGCCTGTCGTTCCCTGCGCTTGTGCATCAAAAGCACGACAGTGACCATCTGGTGACCTAATCATGCCTTCTTGATATAAGTAACCTTGTTCTTGTGGCACTGCGATTGAAGCAGCACCAGCCAAAACCATATCACATTCCATATTTAACAGGCTTTGACAGGCGACATGTACCGCCACTAGCGACGTGGAACAGGCAGTCTGGACGGTCATCGCAGGTCCAGTTAAATTCAACTTATAGGCAGTACGGGTGGCAATAAAATCTTTGCCACTGATCGTAAATAAACGGTATGCCCCCACAGTTGGCAGTAGGGTATCAAAATTTGGCTCAAGACAATGAGACAAATAACTATTATCACCAACCCCGGCATATACGCCAATAGAAGCATCCGTTGTTGCTGGCGGATAACCAGCTTGTTCTAAAACCTGCCAGGCACATTCCATAAACAGCCGTTGCTGCGGGTCAGTAATTTCCGCATCCCGAGCGGACATATCAAAAAAATCCGCATCGAAATCTGCAATTTTAGGCACAACCGTACCGGACTTGACATAATCAGGGTGTTGTAATAAAGTTGGATCAATTCCAGTTGCCAGTAATTTTTCATCAGAAAATTCAACCACTGCTTCGCGCCCATTTTTGAGCAATGTCCAAAAAGCGTCTAAATTAATTGCTTGTGGAAAACGTCCAGTTAGTCCAATAATGGCAATATCATCAGTTTCTGTATTATTCATGATCTAGAGTGTTTACGTTGACGTGCAACCCGACGGCGTGTACGACGCTTTTCACCACGTTGTTGACTACGCTGTTGAGTTGAATCAGGGTTTTGGGTTAAGTAATTTGCCAAGGTATGAATCGTGGGGTAGCTGAATAGATCAACTACTTTAAGAGTATGATAGTTCTGCTGCAATAAACGATGTACCTGCATGACCAATAAAGAATGACCGCCCAACTCGAAAAAACTATCGTGAATACTTAGGTTTTCTTGTTTTAATACCTGTTGCCAAACCATTGCAATGTTTTGTTCTACTTCATCGCTTGGTGGTTCATGTAGTGCGTTGGACAGGGAGGCATCAGGTGTCGGCAAGGCTTTCCTATCAATTTTACCATTCGGAGTTAACGGCAGTTGTTCCAACACAGTTAAATGACTCGGAATCATGTAGTCCGGCAACCGCGTTTTTAGCCAATCTTTTAATTCCATTAACTCAACATTTGATTTAGCAACAGTAGTGAGATAAGCCACTAACCGCTTATTGTCATCCGCTTCATACAATATGACCACAGCTTCTTTGACGGCTTCATGTTGACTGAGCACCGCTTCAATTTCGCCCAATTCGATGCGAAAACCCCGTAATTTGATTTGGTGGTCGATACGTCCAAGATATTCTAGGTTGCCATCAGGGAGCCACCGAGCTTTGTCGCCGGTTTTGTAGATGCGTTCTGTTTTACCGAAGAGTTCGACTTCGATGAATTTTTCTGATGTGAGTTCAGGGCGGTTGAGGTAACCGCGTGCTAAACCTCTACCAGCAATGCACAGTTCGCCATGAATACCGGGGGGCTGGGGTTGGTGTTGTGTATCTAGGATGTAAATACGGGTATTGGCGATGGGTTGACCAATCAAGGAATTAGTATTTAAGACAGTTTTAATAGGATAGGCTGAGGACCAAACGGTCGTCTCAGTTGGTCCATAGACATTCCACAAGCGATTGCCGTTTTCTAACAAATAATTTGCGAGTTCAGAGGAGAGTGCTTCACCACCACAAAGAATGTTTAAGGGTGTCTCTGCTTGCCAATTACTATGCTTCAAAAGTTGCCAAGTAGCGGGGGTGGCTTGCATGAAGCTGATATCATGTTTCATCAGTTGTTGTTGCAAGGCTAAACCATCGCTCGCAGTCTCTCTTGTTGCAAGATATAGGAGACTGCCTGAAATAAGTGGCAAGTAGAGTTCTAAAGCAGCTATATCAAATGATAATGTAGTTACAGCCAACAGCTTATCACTAGCTATTATTCCAGTGCGTTGCTGCATATCTCGCAAGAAATTCGATAGATTGTGGTGTTCAACCATCACACCTTTTGGTTTCCCCGTAGAACCCGACGTATAAATCACATAAGCCAAATCCGTAGCGAAACGGCTTACCGCTGGATTATTAATCGCTTGAAGCGCAAAATCAACCTCATCCAAACACACCACAACACACTCAGGTTCCAACTCAGGCAATTGTTTTTTCAAGTGACTTTGAGTTAATAACAACGGTATCGCACTGTCATCCAACATATAACCAATCCTAGCTTGTGGATAACTAGGATCAATCGGAACATAAGCGCCACCCGTCTTCAAAATACCCAACAACCCAATCATCATTTCAATTGAACGCTCAACACAAATTCCGACTAATACTTCCGGTTTGACACCCAAAGTCATCAAATAATGTGCTATCTGATTAGCTTTCCTATTCAGTTCCTCATAGCTCAATTCTTGAGTTTCAAAAACCACAGCGATATTTTCAGGTGTTTTTTCAACTTGTTGTTCAAATAAATCGACAATGGTTTTGTCAATTGGAAAATCAGTGGCGGTTTCATTCCAAGTTTGTAATTGCTGAACTTCATTTTCGGTCAGCATCGGCAACTGATTGATAGACTGTTCGGGATTCTCAACAATGGCACCAAGCAGAACTTCAAAATGTCTCACCATTCGCTCAATGGTTTCCGGCTTAAACAAATCTATGTTGTAGTTAAAGCTGCCTTTAAACTGTTCACCTTCACGAATATTAAGCGTTAAATCAAACTGCCCTTCCATTTGAGCCAACTCTAAAACCGAGACAGTTAGACCGGTAATATCCTGCTTAAGGGACAACAAGTCTGCCGATATAAAATCAAGCATAACTTGAAACAGAGGAGCATAACTCAAGTCCCGATGAGGTTGCAGGGTTTTGACCAGCAAAGGGAATGGATAGGTCGAATATTCAGTTGCTTCTAAAGCGGTTTGTTTAGTTTGGGATAGTAACTCACGAAACGAGAGGTTTGCAGCTGGATCAATAGTAGCTCGCAAGACAACCGGATTGACCAAATAACCGATAAGATTGGCAAATTGGGGTTGGTGATGTCTGGTGGTTGAGGTGGCCGTGCCTATCCAAATCTCTGTTTGTCCAGTGTAACGATATAAGAGAGTTTGAAAGACAGTTAAAAATAGGCTGAACGGGGTACTTTTTTCCTGTTGAGCTAATTTTTTAAGTTGTTGGCTGAGTTTAGCTGGCAAACAAAATGGAACAGAAGCTCCATTATAACTTTGTACTGCCGGACGGGGATAATCGGTGGGTAAATTAAGGATAGGATTCTCATCCCCTAATCTGTGTTGCCAATATTGAACTAATTCTTTGCCGGTTGGACTGTTCAACATGGCTTTTTCAGCCCGTACAAAATCTGCATAACTGGTTGGCATGGAAGGTAAGACTACCTTTTTTCCACTCAGTTCAGCTTGATAGAGGGTTAGTAACTCATTTGCTAGAATATTCACAGAGTTACCATCGCTCCATATGTGGTGCATGGCTAAAATGAGAATATATCGTTGACGATGAGTCTGAAAAAGGTTAGCCCTTAATACCGATTCCCGTGTTAAATCAAAGGGTTCTTCAATAGCCTTTTTCAGCGCCGACCATAACTGTTGCTCAGACCATTCAATAGCCTGATGTTCGTTCCAATGATAAGCCCCGGTGGGTTGCACCGTCTGCATTGGTTCCTCATCCACAAGTTGGATGGTGGCTCGCAAAACGGGATGGCGATTGACGAGAGCTTGTAAAACCTGCTGCAACGCTGTTAAATTCAGGTTGCCTTGCAATTCAAAAGACAAAGCCATATTGTAGGCTGGGCTATCTGGGGCATTTTGGTGAATAAACCACAGGGCTTGCTGTCCATTAGATAAAGGACAGCTATAAGTATGTTGTTGTAACAACTCGGTTACCGGCTTTTCTGAGGGTACCGCATGGGAATCTGAGTTGTGTTTGAATTGCTCAAGCAAAAACTGACTTAAGCTGTTTAACGTTGGGTATTGTAAAATGACCATAGCTGGTAAAGACAGTTGTAATTCGCTTGCTAGGCGATTGCCTAACTGAATCGACATCAGCGAATCCATGCCCAAATCAAAAAAGTTTTGTTCGTCAGCTGGAACAGTTCCCACAATCAGTTCAATCTCAGATTTGATATGCTTCTTCAATATCTCATACTGTTCCTTAGCCGAAACCTGACTAAGTTGTTGTAAGGTCGATTGGCTTGTGGTTGATTTGGGCTTTATCAGTTTCGACAATACTGGAAATCCGGCAAGTGAAGGTAACTTTTGGCTGAACTTCTGCCATTGGTTTGGAAAAACACCAACCTGCGATACATCTTGGCTCAACAACGCCCCAAATAATTCAACACCCTGTTTCGGTGATATGGCTTCCACCAATTTTTTAGCCATACCAACCTCAGACCAACCACCCCAATTGATGCTCAAAGCAGGCAAGCCCTTTTGGTTCCGCTGATGCATCAGAGTATCCATAAAGGCATTGGCTGAAGCATAGCTCACCTGACCTCCATTTCCCAACAAGGAGGTTTGTGATGAAAAACAGACAAAGAAATCAAGCGGTATCCCTTGACTGTATTGATGCAAATACCAAGTCCCAAGTACTTTGGGAGCAAATACCTTCACAAATCGGGCTGGAGTTTGTTGGGAGACTACCCCATCATCCAACACTCCTGCCGCGTGGATGATACCTTTTAGAGGGGCAAATTCTTGACTGGTTTGTAACAGATTCTTCACCTCTTCTGCTTGTGAGACATCCGCTTTGACTACTTTGATCTTTGCTCCTTTACTTTCCAAATCAGCTATTGCACTTTGAGCCGCTGCCCCACCTCGACGACTGCTCAACACCAGATGGGTTGCCCCTTGTGTTACTAGCCACTCTGCCATTTTCAGTCCTAATCCACCAAGGCCACCAGTTATCAGATAACTCTTATTAGACTTGATATGCTCAGTCGGTTGCTGTTGGGCTGGCATCGACAACACCACCTTGCCAATATGTTTGGCTTGGGCCATAAATTGAAAGGCTTCGCTTACTTCTTCTATTGAGAAAACGTGGTTAGGTAAGGAGCTGATCTTCTTTTCTACCAAGAGTTCTTCCAGTTGTGTCCTGAATTCCATATCTGATGTCTCAGACAAATCAAAAGGGGCATACTTGACATCCGGGCGATAACTTCCAGCTTGCTCCGCATCCCAAATATCTATCTTACTCATTTCAATAAAACGGCCATTTTCAGCCAAAACATCAAAATTTTTCTGAATGTACTCCCCATTCAGACTGTTGAGGACAATATCAACCCCTTTGCCATGAGTTAACTCTTTGAGTTGGTCGGCAAATTCGAGAGTACGGGAATCCATTATGTGATCAATTCCTTGCGATTTTAGAAAATCCCATTTAGGAAGACTGGCTGTCGCAAAAATCTCGGCACCGATATATTGAGCCAGTTGGACTGCTGCTTGACCAACCCCCCCAGCTGCCGCATGAATCAAAACCTTATCCCCAGCCCGCATATCCGCCAACTCTATCAAAGCGTAATACGCCGTCAAAAACGTTACTGGAATTGTGGCCGCTTCTTCAAAACTCAAATGTTTCGGTTTTTTGCCGATCTGCTCACTATCAACCGTTATGAACGTAGCCAAACTGCCAAAATATTGCCACACAATTACATCGTCCCCAACTTGGAACTCCGTCACTTCATCGCCAATTCGTGCTATTACCCCAGTAGATTCAAAACCAAATGGCACCTTTTTCGGATCATCAAAACCAAGTTCTGGAGGATAATACGATTTCAACATACCCAGAGCATTCAACACATCGCGGAAGTTTAACCCCACTGCTCGCACTTGGACTTCTACTTGATTTGCTTGCGGTTCTTGGCGATGGTCAGGCACAAGTTGAAGGCTATCTAACAAACCATATTGTTCCAATTGTACCCGAAATGGATAAGGCTGATTGTTCGCTCCAAGAGCTGATAGTTTCAATTGTTCTAACCGGGCTACTTGACGCTGATGTCCTTCATCAAGTCTGATTTGATTTTCTCCATCGGCATACCAAATCGCATCAAACAACCTTTCAGCTGTAGCCCCAGCTTTCAATTCAACACACCGACTGTTCAATTGAGGATATTCCCACATCAATGTCCGGGCAAATCCCCACAAAACCGATTGTTCAACCTTACCCTCAGTGACCAAGCATAAACTGGGTACTGTTTCCGTTTGGATGAGCCGTTTCACCAACTCTAACACCCGGCTCGAAATATCAAGTGCCATTTCTGGTACATCAGTCGTTTGCATCAAACCAGCCAGATAAATTACCCCTTGATAACTATTCGCCAATTGGTAAGCGGTGCTTATTTCAATTTCTGCACCTTGAATCCGTAATAACTGAGCTAACTGTTTTGCTAAATCGGTTTGTTCAGAGACAATCAGCCAACGGCCCGGTTCGTCCGCATAAGGTGACTTTTGAGGTAGAGGAGCATCCAACCAAACCAACTCATACAACCAATCGGTGCGGAGTGCAGACCCGGTTATTGCTTGACGATTGGCTTGCCGTAAACCAAAACCTGATAATTCTGCTACCACCAGACCCGCTTCATCAAACAAGGTGATATCCATCTGCCGCGTGCCAGATATTTCATCTTGCCATTTAACGTAGCTCCACACTGAGGTTAAGGATGCATTTGTAAACAGTTTTACTTGCTCACAACTAAAGGGCAAATAAGGTCTGTCATCAGCTTGATTAACAGGATTTATCCGCACACAACAATCCAACAAAACAGGGTGAATTTGATACTCACTAGCAACGAGATTTTCCGGTAACTTAACTAGCCCCAATGCTTCTTTTTCCCCCCGGAACAATTGGGTTAAACCCTGAAAATCCGGTCCAAAGTAGATACCTTCTGGCAAAGAAGTTTCATACACACTCAGAGCGATTTCTTCAGCACAATGTTGTCGCAGGGTTTGCAACGAATAGTCATTTCCTTCATTTTCGTCTGGCAATGAGATAAGTTCGCCACTCACATGTAGTTGCCATTCATTTATATCCTGTTTCAAACTAAAAATTTGCCATTGATAGCCATTGTCAGCGGGACTAAGTACCAATTGCACCGTACTTTCACTTGTTTCAGACAACACCAATGGTTGTAAGAAAGTGACGTTTTGCAAAACGTAGCCACCTGTGTAAATCTGTTTGCCCGCACTCAAAGCCATCTCCAGATAGGCGGTGGCTGGCACAATCACTTGTTCATAAACCTGATGATCGTTCAGATAGGCTGGGTAGGTAGCCGATATCTGATTCTGAAACGCAATTTCTCGGCTCGTTGCTAACGGTTGAAGCTGTTCTCCCAGCAATGGATGCCCTGCTTGTCTTTGTCTGGATGTAGTGGTTAATCTATCCACCCAATACCGTTTCCGTTGGAAGGGATAGGTGGGTAATGATAATTTCCGGCGGGGATACGGTTTATCAAACGCTTGCCAATCAATTTGCCCACCTCGGACATGCAACCTTGCCAAACTCTCTTGGTTCTGAACCCAATCCGATTGCTGGTTGGGATAGAGGCTCGGTAGCCACAATCGCTCAACTTGGTCGCTCAAACATTGTTGACCCAGACCCAACAAAGTTGGTTTGGGGCCAATCTCAATAAAAGTATCAATTCCCATTTCTGCTAAAGTTGTCATCCCTTGCGCAAAGCACACTGGTTGCCGCACATGCTCAACCCAATAATTTGCTTTGATGTTGGTAAGTGGTTCGCCACTGAGATTCGATACTAATTTTAGCTGTGGTTCTGCATAATCAACCGTCCGAGTTATCTCACCAAACTCAGCCAACATTGGTTCCATCAGTGGTGAATGAAAGGCATGAGACACATTCAAGGGTTTACATTTTATTCCCTTTGCTTGTAGTTTTTCAACAATTTGATTAACTGCTTTTCTCTCACCTGATAACACCATACTTTGGGGAGCATTCAATCCAGCAATTGAGACTCGGTCCTGATAAGGAGCTATCGCCTCACTTAATTTCGCTTCATCAGTCTGAACTGCTACCATCGCGCCGTTTTGCGGCAATTCTTGCATCAACCGTCCCCGTGCTGCAATCAGTTTTAAGCCATCAGCTAAACTAAACACACCAGCTAAACAGGCAGCCACATACTCCCCAACACTATGACCAATTATCGCAGTCGGTTCTATTCCCCACGATTGCCACAGTTTGCTTAAGGCATATTCAATAGCAAATAAAGCGGGTTGAGTATATTTGGTTTGGGATAACAACTCATTATTCTCTTCCTCATCTTCGCCATACAAAAGTTCTAGCAATGGTATTTCCAGATAGGACTGCAAAATATGATCACACTGTTTCATAATTTCTCGAAACAACGGATGCGTTTCATACAATTCCCTACCCATATCCACATATTGCGAGCCTTGCCCAGTAAACAAGAAGGCGATTTTGGGCTTCTCACTTTGGGTCTGACCTTGTACCAAGCCATTAACCAACTCACCTTGTTGATATGCGGCCATTTTTTCTTGCAACTCAGTCACACCATTTGCCATAACAGCCAAACGATGTTCAAAATGTACCCGACCTGCATTAGCACTGTAACAAACATCAGCTAGATTGACAGCCGGATATTGGGTAAAATACTCAATGTATTTGCTCACTTGGTCAGCTAGGGCTTGCTCTGTTTTGCCACTTAGGGTTAATATTTGTATAGGTCGTTCAAGAGCCAAAGAATTTTCAAAACCTTGTAGCTCTCCTACTTGGGGGGCTTCTTCTAAAATCACATGGGCATTGGTTCCACTCATTCCAAATGAACTTACCCCGGATAAGCGAGGCTGTTCGCCAATCGGCCAAGGGGTCTGTTCGACCGGCACCTCAAATGGCAAATTCTCCCACTCTATATATGGATTTGGTTCATCAAAATGAAGATTGGGAGGAATTTGTCGATGGTGCAAGGCCAAAACCACCTTTATCACGCCAGCAATCCCGGCCGCTGTTTCTAGATGACCGAGGTTAGTTTTGACTGAGCCGATATACAATGGTTTATCCCGTTCGCCGATTGCCTCAGCCAAAGCACGCACCTCTATTGGGTCGCCCAGCTTGGTGCCGGTGCCGTGCGTCTCTACATAGCTTATTTGCTGCCCCGTTACCTGAGCATTGGCTAGGGCTTGCTTTATTAATCGGCTTTGAGCCACCTTGTTGGGCACGGTAATTCCACTACTTGCTCCATCGTGGTTCACCGCTGAACCTCGTATCACCACCCATATCTGGTCGCCATCCGCTTGTGCATCAGAGAGTCGTTTCAATACCACCATCCCACACCCTTCGCCCCGGCCATATCCATCGGCTTGAGTCGAGAAGGTCTTACATCTGCCATCCGGGGATAGAGCTTGCATAGCTGAAAGAGCGATGCTGCTATCCGGAGTGAGGAGCAGTTGCACCCCGCCACTCAAAGCTACCTCACACTCACCGGCACGTAGACTTTGACAAGCTAAATGAAGGGCCACCAACGAAGATGAACAAGCTGTATCTATGGCCATATTTGGACCTTGAATACCCAAAAAATAGGCCAACCGTCCGGTTGCCATTGATGCTCCGGTTCCGGTAGCTGCATACACCTCACTATTTCCATTACCAGAATTAGTTTCAGTCTCTGCAAAACCCACAAAAACTCCCGTTTTTGTAGGCAACTTATTGGGCATACAGGCATTTTCTAAAGCCTCCCAAGTCACTTCCAGCAATAAACGATGTTCAGGTGTCAAATGTTGGGCTTCCAAGGGTGCTATCCCAAAAAATTGGGGGTCAAAGGTTTCAATGGGGTGTTGCAAAAAACCCGCTTGTTTGACATACATCTTACCTACGGTATCGGGTTTCGGGTCATAGTAATCATCGGCTCGCCAACGTGAGGTTGGAATTTCGATGATGGCATCTTGTCCCTGTTGGAGCAACTGCCAAAACCGCTCAATATTATTAGCTCCACCCGGGAAACGACACCCCATACCGACAATAGCAATAGCACCATGTTCGATTTGTTCGATTTTAGTCCGCGCTTTTTTCAAAGCTATCAAAATTTTTTGGTCAGATGATAAAACTCGTGATGTAGATGTCTTATTCATTTGTTAATCCTAAAGTAGTGAATCTAAATGTTCAAGCTCTTGTTCGATAGAACTATTAACCTCGTCCTTCGTAAGTAGTCCCACTTCTTCTTCGATAGTTGTTTTACGTTTTTCTTCAACTACGATTGTATCTTTTACTCCCAAGAGCAACTCGGCCAAATAACAGGTCAACTTCGTAACGGTTGCATATTCTAGGGTTACTGTTGCCGGTAAAGAGATTTGTAACGTGGCACCGAGACGATTAGCCAACTGTATTGACATCAACGAATCCATCCCCATATCAGAGAAACCCTGTTCATTGCTGGGGACTATTCCCACAATCAGTTCAATCTCAGACTTGACATGGTTCTTCAATATCTCATACTGTTCTTTAACCGAAGCTTGGCTGAACTGTTGTTGTAAGGCCGATTGGCTTGTGGTTGATTTGGGCTTTATCAGTTTCGATAATACTGGAAATCCGGCGAGTGAAGGTAACTTTTGGCTGAACTTCTGCCATTGGTTTGAAAAAACACCAACCTGCGATACATCTTGGCTCAACAACGCCCCAAATAATTCAACACCCTGTTTCGGTGATATGGCTTCCACCAATTTTTTAGCCATACCAACCTCAGACCAACCACCCCAATTGATGCTCAAAGCTGGCAAGCCTTTTTTGTTCCGCTGATGCATCAGAGTATCCATAAAGGCATTGGCTGAAGCATAGCTCACCTGACCTCCATTTCCCAACAAGGATGTTTGTGATGAAAAACAGACAAAGAAATCAAGCGGTATCCCTTGACTGTATTGATGCAAATACCAACTCCCTAGTACTTTGGGAGCAAATACCTTCACAAATCGGGCTGGAGTTTGTTGGGAGACTACCCCATCATCCAACACTCCTGCCGCGTGGATGATACCTTTTAGAGGAGCAAATTCTTGACTGGTTTGTAACAGATTCTTCACCTCTTCTGCTTGTGAGACATCTGCTTTGACTACTTTGATCTTTGTTCCTTTACTTTCCAAATCAGCTATTGCACTTTGAGCTGCTGCCCCACATCGACGACTGCTCAACACCAGATGGGTTGCCCCTTGTGCTACTAGCCACTCTGCCATTTTCAGTCCTAATCCACCAAGGCCACCAGTTATCAGATAACTCTTATTAGACTTGATATGCTCAGTTGGTTGCTGTTGGGCTGGCATCGACAACACCACTTTGCCAATATGTTTGGCTTGGGCCATAAATTGAAAGGCTTCGCTTACTTCTTCTATTGAGAAAACGTGGTTAGGTAAGGAACTGATCTTCTTTTCTACCAAGAGTTCTTCCAGTTGTGTCCTGAATTCCATCTCTGATGTCTCAGACAAATCAAAAGGGGCATACTTGACATCCGGGCGATAACTTCCAGCTTGCTCCGCATCCCAAATATCTATCTTACTCATTTCAACAAAACGACCATTTTCAGCCAAAACATCAAAATTTTTCTGAATGTACTCCCCATTCAGACTGTTGAGGACAATATCAACCCCTTTGCCATGAGTTAACTCTTTGAGTTGGTCGGCAAATTCGAGAGTACGGGAATCCATTATGTGATCAATTCCTTGCGATTTTAGAAAATCCCATTTAGGAAGACTGGCTGTCGCAAAAATCTCGGCACCGATATATTGAGCCAGTTGGACTGCTGCTTGACCAACCCCCCCAGCTGCCGCATGAATCAAAACCTTATCCCCAGCCCGCATATCCGCCAACTCTATCAAAGCGTAATACGCCGTCAAAAACGTTACTGGAATTGTGGCCGCTTCTTCAAAACTCAAATGTTTCGGTTTTTTGCCGATCTGCTCACTATCAACCGTTATGAACGTAGCCAAACTGCCAAAATATTGCCACACAATTACATCGTCCCCAACTTGGAACTCCGTCACTTCATCGCCAATTCGTGCTATTACCCCAGTAGATTCAAAACCAAATGGCACCTTTTTCGGATCATCAAAACCAAGTTCTGGAGGATAATACGATTTCAACATACCCAGAGCATTCAACACATCGCGGAAGTTTAACCCCACTGCTCGCACTTGGACTTCTACTTGATTTGCTTGCGGTTCTTGGCGATGGTCAGGCACAAGTTGAAGGCTATCTAACAAACCATATTGTTCCAATTGTACCCGAAATGGATAAGGCTGATTGTTCGCTCCAAGAGCTGATAGTTTCAATTGTTCTAACCGGGCTACTTGACGCTGATGTCCTTCATCAAGTCTGATTTGATTTTCTCCATCGGCATACCAAATCGCATCAAACAACCTTTCAGCTGTAGCCCCAGCTTTCAATTCAACACACCGACTGTTCAATTGAGGATATTCCCACATCAATGTCCGGGCAAATCCCCACAAAACCGATTGTTCAACCTTACCCTCAGTGACCAAGCATAAACTGGGTACTGTTTCCGTTTGGATGAGCCGTTTCACCAACTCTAACACCCGGCTCGAAATATCAAGTGCCATTTCTGGTACATCAGTCGTTTGCATCAAACCAGCCAGATAAATTACCCCTTGATAACTATTCGCCAATTGGTAAGCGGTGCTTATTTCAATTTCTGCACCTTGAATCCGTAATAACTGAGCTAACTGTTTTGCTAAATCGGTTTGTTCAGAGACAATCAGCCAACGGCCCGGTTCGTCCGCATAAGGTGACTTTTGAGGTAGAGGAGCATCCAACCAAACCAACTCATACAACCAATCGGTGCGGAGTGCAGACCCGGTTATTGCTTGACGATTGGCTTGCCGTAAACCAAAACCTGATAATTCTGCTACCACCAGACCCGCTTCATCAAACAAGGTGATATCCATCTGCCGCGTGCCAGATATTTCATCTTGCCATTTAACGTAGCTCCACACTGAGGTTAAGGATGCATTTGTAAACAGTTTTACTTGCTCACAACTAAAGGGCAAATAAGGTCTGTCATCAGCTTGATTAACAGGATTTATCCGCACACAACAATCCAACAAAACAGGGTGAATTTGATACTCACTAGCAACGAGATTTTCCGGTAACTTAACTAGCCCCAATGCTTCTTTTTCCCCCCGGAACAATTGGGTTAAACCCTGAAAATCCGGTCCAAAGTAGATACCTTCTGGCAAAGAAGTTTCATACACACTCAGAGCGATTTCTTCAGCACAATGTTGTCGCAGGGTTTGCAACGAATAGTCATTTCCTTCGTTTTCGTCTGGCAATGAGATAAGTTCGCCACTTACATGCAGTTGCCATTCATTTATATCCTGTTTCAAACTAAAAATTTGCCATTGATAGCCATTGTCGGCGGGACTAAGTACCAATTGCACCGTACTTTCACTTGTTTCAGACAACACCAATGGTTGTAAGAAAGTGACGTTTTGCAAAACGTAGCCACCTGTGTAAATCTGTTTGCCCGCACTCAAGGCCATCTCCAGATAGGCGGTGGCTGGCACAATCACTTGTTCATAAACATGATGATCGTTCAGATAGGCTGGGTAGGTAGCCGATATCTGATTCTGAAACGCAATTTCTCGGTTCGTTGCTAACGGTTGAAGCTGTTCTCCCAGCAATGGATGCCCTGCTTGTCTTTGTCTGGATGTAGTGGTTAATCTATCCACCCAATACCGTTTCCGTTGGAAGGGATAGGTGGGTAATGATAATTTTCGGCGGGGATACGGTTTATCAAACGCCTGCCAATCAATTTGCCCACCTCGAACATGCAACTTCGCCAAACTCTCTAAGTTCTGAGCCCAATCCGACTGTTGGTTAGGATAGAGGCTCGGTAGCCACAACCGCTCAACTTGGTCGCTTAAACATTGTTGACCTAGACCAAGCAAAATTGGTTTGGGGCCAATCTCAATAAAAGTATCAATTCCCATTTTTGCTAAAGTTGTCATCCCTTGTGCAAAGCACACTGGTTGCCGCACATGCTCAACCCAATAATCTGCTTTGATGTCGGTAAGTAGTTCGCCAGCGAGATTCGATACTAATTTTAGCTGTGGTTCTGCATAATCAACCGTCCGAGTAATCTCACCAAACTCAGCCAACATTGGCTCCATAAATGGTGAATGAAAGGCATGAGACACATTCAAGGGTTTACATTTTATTCCCTTTGCTTGTAGTTTTTCAACAATTTGATTAACCGCTTTTCTCTCACCTGATAACACCATACTTTGGGGAGCATTCAATCCAGCAAGCGAGACACGGTCACGATAAGACTTTATCACATCGTTTAATTTCGCTTCATCAGTTTGAACTGCTACCATCGCGCCGTTTTGCGGCAATTCCTGCATCAATCGTCCCCGTTCTGCAATCAGTTTTAAGCCATCAGCTAAACTAAACACACCAGCTAAACACGCAGCCACATACTCCCCAACACTATGACCAATTACCGCGGTCGGTTCTATTCCCCATGATTGCCACAGTTTGCTTAAGGCATATTCAATAGCAAATAAAGCGGGTTGAGTGTATTTTGTTTGGGATA
>Ga0233403_10000605_pt1 | contig 17011 bp, 10 predicted proteins | sample Na_oxic_1_MG_FD_179866 | JGI IMG/M metagenome (GOLD analysis project Ga0233403, IMG submission 179866) | Seawater microbial communities from Saanich Inlet, British Columbia, Canada - Na_oxic_1_MG | ecosystem: Environmental > Aquatic > Marine > Inlet | place: Canada: British Columbia | collected...
GTGGCATTGGGCGTAGCATTGGGCGTGGCAGTCGGTGTGGGATTGGGCGTGGCATTGGGCGTGGCAGTCGGAGTGGCATTGGGCATGGCAGTTGGTGTGGTATACGACATGGCAGTTGGCGTGGCATTGGGCGTGGCATTGGGCGTGGCATTGGGCGTGGCAGTCGACGTGGCCATCGGCGTAGCAGTCGGCGTGACTTGGGTAGCTGGTGTACTGCGCCTGTATTTCTGGCTACCGGAATTGATTCTCACTGGGTTTTTGTATTTTTTCCAGGCCGAACCGGCAAAAGCATTACGTTTTCTCCCCACGCGCTGGGATGAACTGATTATTTTACCGCTACCGTTTATGGATCGCTTAATTATTGAAGCGTATCAAACCAACCCCACTATCGCCAAACAAACCATTGATTATTTAACCCATTCCACCAATCAGCAACAAGTGGCAGCTAAAGCCATGGTGGGTATCGCCATCCATGCCCTCAATAATTGCAAAACCCCACAAGATATCCGTGCTTTGGAGCTGCGTTGGCTACCTTCGCTACCGCCCAAAGGCGTGGGTTTATTACCCAAATTATTGGACATCAGCCAAGATGTGGATGCCGCTTTGCAAAAAGACAGTGCCTATTTAAAACAACAAGCCCTCAAAAACTGTCTGTCCAAATTAAAAAATTTTTCTCAACAAATTCGATTGAGCCGCGATAGCTACCAAGCCACCCAATTTGGGCCCATCATTCAACAATGGCAACATATCTTGGAAACGGCCCAACAAGGTTTACAGCAACAAGCGCAACGCAGCCAAGAAATCATGAATCCTTATATCGCCGGACCACCGCTTGAGCCAGAACTGGCTGGCGAACGTTTCCAAGGGCGACGTGACTTAATTCAACAAATTGAAAGCTTAACCCTCGCCGTCCAACCCCCGATTTTATTATTATATGGTGGGCGACGCACCGGCAAAACCTCCTTGTTGAAATATCTGCCTTACAAAGTCGAAAGCGATTTTTTACCGATATTCATTGATGTCCAAGGTTTAAGCAGCAAAAATTTCACTTTTTTTGCCAAAGATTTCTCCACGGAATTCATCGACAACGCGAGAAAAATTCACAACTTAACCTTGCCACCGCCCAATACTGACATTTTAGCTGAAGAGCCATTTTATGCGTTGAAAGACTGGTTTAAAGTCATCGAAAAAATCGTCCAAAATAAAAGAATTTTACTGTGTTTAGACGAATTTGAGTGTTTAAGTCAACTGATTACCAACAACACCAATGATGAAGCGCCCCTTGATTTTCTGCGCCATATCATGCAACATCGTCAGCAATGGGTGTTGCTGTTCAGTGGGGCTAACCTATTGACAGAATTACCAAGTTATTGGAGCAATTATCTCATCAACACCCAAACTGTGCGTGTCAGTTACTTAGATGAACAGTTTGCCCGTCAATTAATCACGCAACCGGTCACGGATTTTCCAGCCAATGTTTACGCCCCGGCTGCTGTCGACACCATCATCCAATGGACACGTTGCCAACCTTATCTGATTCAACTGCTCAGCTTAATCCTCATCAAACGGATTAATCAAGCGAAACGCAAAATCGTTGAAGTCGCAGATGTGGAGACAGCCGTCCCCGAAGTGATCAAAACGGGTGCTTACTATTTCACTGAATTGTGGCATGAGACCGCCAACCAACACGAGGCCCTATCACAAATATTAGCCAATCAACCCGTCCACGACCAAGCAGCGTTAAAACGTCTCATTTATAAAGAAATCATTGACCAAGAAACCTCGCAATTTCAAGTGCCTATGGTAAAATATGCGTTTGAACACAAGGAGTGACGCGGGAGCGTCACGAATGGGTTCCAACGCTAGAGCGTTGGAACCAGAAAAATCTATCATCCTATCACTTAAAATTATTGTGAAATTAATACCTTTGCTTTCTGTTGGTAAAATTAATCAATAATTAATCACTGATACCTGACACCTGACACCTGACACCTGATACCTGATAACTGATAACTGATAACTGATAACTGATAACTGACTATGCTTTCTTTTCAAGAACATTATAAGGGCCGTTTTCTCAATATGTTACGCTGGCATCATTTGGATGAACTGTGGGAACAAGTCAAAGCACAACCGGAAGGATGGTATATTTACTTTGTTGGAGAAACGCTACCCACTGAACCGGTTGATGCTGCTACATTGAATAAATTTATTGAAGAAATTGATCAATTACTGCGTAAAGAACATGACTATAATTATTGCGGCATCGTCTACGCCGACGATAAAAACACACCAGCAATGATTAAAATATTCGATCCCAATAACCTTGGGATGGTTTGTGGCACCAGCGATACCCCCGTTCCTCCTCGTTGGCTATTAACGCGCATTCCCCCCGAAGCCATTGTTGATAATGCACCCACCCCACTTAATCGCAAAGGCTGGTGGCAAAAATTGTTTCCGATTAGCTAATTGCTTGGTCCTACAAATACTATTTCTTCAAGAAATAGTATTTGTTGATTGTGCGCTAATTATTTTCTGCTACGTCCCCAATTACTCACATCATGAATTTTTCCTTTTTTTCCTCCCTATTTTTTGAATATCTATAACAACTCATTTTGGCCTTCTGTTTAATTAATTAGGATGAATACACTATGTTACAAACTTTTGAAGCGCGATTAACAGGTAATCAATTGGAATGGATTGACGAAATCCCAGAACAAACAAAAAACAATCAACCAATTTTAGTTTATGTGATTTTTCGTGAAGAGGAGTCGGTTAAAGAATCAAATACTTTTATAAAACAAAATATGGTATCGGAAACCGAAGATAAGCGTTGATAGCGAGCGTGGACAACAGATGGCAAAAATACTGCAAAAAATCGCTGATACTGGAGGTGGAATGTTGGGTAAAATAATTCTATGGTTGATGGTGTGCAAAATGACGGTGGAAATTTTACCAAGGGAGATTTTTAGCAAAAAAAAACCGATGGCATAAACCATCGGAAAAGGTAGGAAGAGATAAAAAATTCTGTTTAAAGTGGTATTAACAATATTGCCATTAATACCTTATCTTAATTTTTGTACTAAAAATCTTCGAGAAACCTTCGAGGTTTTGAAAACCTCGAAGGTAAGGGTACGACATTTTTCTAAAAGTTAGCCATTGGTACCATCACTAACATTGGCATCATCGTTTGCCGCATTGTCATTACTGTCAGTAGCGGTTTCTTCGGCTACAGGTCCGCAGAATTGGATATTAGAAATATCAGCAATTTGTCCACCGTTATTGACAAGAGTCGCATTGTCAAATGCTTCACCGGTAGAAGAACTCGGTTCGTAACCATTGGCGGTTGTACCACCCTTGACGATCACATAACTGATTTCTGTGGTTGAACCCCAGGTTCCGCCTTGAGCATCAGCATTAGTGAGGGTGACAACATCTTCATTGCCTTCTGGTTTTTCAAAGGCATAACCATTATCCCACTCGTACTTGGCTACTAACTCTGTACCTTCAGGGCAAGATTCGTTTGGATTGCCATTAGCATCAACTACTACGTCAGTTGTGTCGCCGGTATCTCCAGTATCGGTCACGTCACCTGTATCACCTGTGTCACCAGTATCGCCGGTATCACCTGTGTCACCTGTGTCACCAGTATCGCCGGTATCACCTGTGTCACCAGTATCGCCGGTATCAGTGGCTTCGGTTTCGTCACCCGTGTCACCAGTATCGCCGGTATCACCCGTATCACCTGTGTCACCCGTGTCACCGGTATCACCAGTATCAGTGGTTTCGGTTTCGTCACCCGTGTCACCGGTATCACCAGTATCAGTGGCTTCGGTTTCGTCACCCGTGTCACCGGTATCACCAGTATCACCAGTATCAGTGGTTTCGTCACCGCTATCAGTGGTTTCGTCACCGCTATCAGTGGTTTCGTCACCGCTATCAGTGGTTTCGTCACCGCTATCAGTGGTTTCGTCACCGCTATCAGTGGTTTCATCACCGGTATCAGTGGTTTCGTCACCAGTATCAGCGGCTTCGTCTTCCGGTGGGGCCTCTTCCATGTCAACCAATTCAACGGTTTGCATTGTCTGGTCTTCATAGACGACGGCTACGGTTGTCTCAGTGATGAAGTTGACACCAACTGTCATGCCAGCCGGTGCTGCTAAAACGAAAGGACTAAACACGGTTCTGGCAATCACGCCCATGGTTTGTACAAAAACTTCACCGGTTATCGTTATCTCGATTTCAACTTCACCGACACCACTGAAGCTTTCAAGTGCATTGAGCAACAATTCTAAGCCTTTTGGCGCACCAGCAAAGCTGTATTGCATACCTTCGTCGGTGGTTAGCGCATAACCATTATCATCACCACTTAAGTTAGCTTCGGTACCTTCAGCCATTTGTTCAACGCCAGTAGGCATGAGGCTTAATTCAGTACCATCTTCAGTGGTGGCATTGACAAACCCACCCGGTTGTGTTTCGAGCGTGACACCTTCTACACCAACGGTTGGCAAGGTTTCTTCTAAATCATCCGCAACGCTGCCACCTTCTTCTGACGCACCACCTAAATTCAAACTGCTGTCTAAATTAGCTAGTGGTTCAATGTCAATGGCTTCTGACAAGTCTTCTGGCTCTTCTGCAACTGGCAATTCAACTTCGCCTTCCGCAAATCCCAGTCGGCCTTCGTCATTGATGCCCATATTTTCTGGCAAGTAGGGAGCAACCTCTTCAGGTGACAACGCTGGGTCCAGATTACCACAAATATTGACCATATCGTCGGCTGGCACATTTTGCGATTCTTCTGGTGCCATCGCTTTCAGGATGTCAAGACCCATCGCAAAGATGATTTCTATCGACAGTCCACCTACATTGGCTCCTTTTATCCCAGAAATGGCTTCAATTGAGATAAAGCTAAAGTGTTCCAGAGTGAAACCACCCATGGCTTTATGAGTGAAGGCACCCATTTGATCAGCCTTCAAACCGCCGGCGGCTTCAGCTGGTAATTGGGCCACATCTTCTTCTGTCAAGGTTTCAACGACTTCGGTTGGGAGTTCACTGACTGCTTCTGCATCTAACGTTGAAGTATCGACTTCTACTTCGTCGCCGGTATCACCAGTATCTTCACCGGTATCACCAGTATCTTCACCGGTGTCGCCAGTATCTTCACCGGTATCACCGGTATCTTCGCCGGTATCACCAGTGTCTTCGCCGGTATCACCAGTATCTTCGCCGGTATCACCAGTGTCTTCGCCGGTATCACCAGTATCGCCGGTATCTTCACCAGTATCTCCAGTATCGCCGGTATCGCCGGCATCACCAGTATCGCCGGTGTCATCGCCAGTTTCTGCTTCAGCTACGAGGATTTCCCCATCCGTAATTGGCAGATGTTCTTTGTGTTCTTCTGGTAGCCCAGCAAGAACATCACCATCCATAGCAAGGGCTTGTTCAACTCCGATACCTTCTAATTCTACCGGTTCAACCGCTGACAATTGTGGTATGGTGAAGGCCCTTAACGCAGCAAATGACATAAAACGGAAATGGCCTGCTTGCAAGCCAGAACATGCGTTCACTGTCATCGTCCGAATGGTGACAGAGGTAAAGCTAATGGTCACATTGGCTGGCAACACACTGATATGGGCCGCAGTTGCAAATTCAAACGCCATTGGGTTGATGTTAGCCACGATTTGTGGGGTGAACACACTCCAAACGTTTGGTTTAAAGCTGATGACCTGAGTAATCGTCAAGCGACTAAAGACAGCCGGTTTAAACTTGAGGACTTGTTCAGGTTCAATTGTTTCAATGACTGCTGGTGGCAAGTTTTCTTCATTTGCCGCTTCTTCGGTCAAATCAATTTCACCGCCAGCATCCACAGACCAACCATCAGGAGCGACCGTTTCAAGGTTTTCGGCTTGAACGTTCTCATCGCCAATCAGTTCAAAAAATAGTTTGGTCCGTTTTGGTCCGGATAATTTGACCACAACAGTATGAGAAATATTCACACGCTTAAACAATGTAGCCAGTTTGTCTTCCGACAACTGGTCCACATCCAATTTTTCAACCTGTTCCGGTGTTGGCGTGAATTTCTCCAAAACTTCGGAATCGGCCTCTTCATCCAGCGTCAAGAACATATCAAGCGAAGAATCGGGGTTTTTCTCTTGAATTTCTTCAAGGGCCTCGTCTGGCAAATCTTCTATCTGATCGCCAGTTAATTCAGCCACAGCCTCGTCTGATAATTCTTCAAACAGTTCAGCAGCTGCCCCATCTTCTTCGCCTTCCTCGGCTTCAAAGTCAAGCAACGAAACCATTTCGGGTTGTCCCATCAACACAATCTTGATGGTTTCCTTGGTGGGTTTTAACGTAATTGTCGTTTTACCACGTTTTTCCTTGATTTTGAGTTTCCAACCAAAGTGTGAGAACTGTTCCTTGAAGAGTTTTTCAAGGTCTTCAAACTTGTTATCATATCCCACCACGAACCGATTGAATTGGCCCACAAAGAAAATTAAGGACGCAAACTCGTCGTCAGAGGCCAACAGTTCCCCATGCGCGGCTTTCATCAGTTCTTTGACGGTATTTTTTTCGCAGAAGAAGATGTTTTCACTCTCAATGATTGAGAGGATGATATCAATTGAGTAGCTCTCAATGACTTCCTTCTTCAGTTTGAGTTCGATTTTGCCATCTTTGTCCTTGGCTTCCCAACCTTCTGGTAAATCCAGTTCGGCAATGCTGATTGCCGCTAAATTTTGTTCCAAAATCAACTGGGTTTTGACACTGTCATCGGCTTCAATTTGACCGCTTTCAACCAAAAATCCCATTTGATCGCTTGACAAACCACCAATGACACCGGCTTCAGACAGGATAGCAATATCTTCTTTATCCGCTTCTTCCACATCCAACCATGCTGCAAACAACCCGGTGACATGATGGTGGTGTCCTTTTTTCACCTTGAATTTCAGGTTAATCAGGCCATCTTTGTCCACTTTGACTTTGGCTTCCCAGCCCTTGGGTAACAGATGTTTGAAGTAAGCCTTCAGTTCTTTTTCCAGTTGTTTTTCAAATTTCTTGTCGAACTTTTTGCCCTTCTTGCCCTTCTTGCCCTTCTTGTGATGTTTGTGGTGCTTGTGATGCTTATAATCAACTTCAAGACCATAATCCAGTTGGAATTTTTCAATGAACTGTAACAAGAACAGTTCTATATCAGAGTGAACGAACATCTGGACTTTGAGTTCGTCATCAAATCCTGCCAGTTTCTCAGGTGAAAGCAGGAATACCGAGTAAGATAAAACATCGGCATGTAAGAAAGTCATCTTACCGGTGGTGAATAACGCTAACAACGTTTCTTCAGAGAACAATTCCAGATGTTCAACTGTCAGTGCTTGAACGTCTGCTTCGGTGAATTCTTCGGATTCAACGGTTGCAGCATCCAACCCAGTCGCTTCTGCCTCTACTTCAGCCGCTTGGTTTTCTTCGATTTTTTCCAGAACTTCTTCAGCTTTTTCTTCCGTGTTGGCTAGGACTAAATCCGTTTCCATCTTGAAGTTGGATTCAACCGTATGCCGTTCGGCAAAGAAGAATGCGATTGAATAAGTCTCACCTTCGGCCAAGCCAAGATCATCCAGATTGACTTTGCCTTCTTCAGCAGCATGAACACCACCAATATCGACAGCCAGTTGGTTGTTGATGAATACCCAAACATCATCATCACCACGGAAGTGGAAAACTTGACCTGGATGATAGGTAAATTCACCGCCCAGTTCAAACGTGAAATGGTAGTTGTGTTCACGATCTTCATTCCCGCCTAACTCACCATCAAGGGGGAAAAATCCGCTTTTATCAAAGGTATAAATACCTTTATCATTTTGGTGCAGTTCAATTTCAAACGATTTTGTTAATGCTGCATCATGAGCATCACTATACCAATCACTCAATTGGGTGGCAGCGCAGCTATTGCCTTCAACCATGAGAGGTTTGCCATCTTCACCCAGTTCGGCTTCTACACAACCGGTTTGCAGTCCAGGAACCTCTCCTTCAAAATCAGGATGTTCGCTACTGAAGTCACGGAGGATACCGGTTAATGTGATGGTATCAGGTTTTTCCTCCTCAGGAGGAGGGGGTTCACATGTAGGCGCTGGAGCTTCGCCTTCTGGAGGTGGAGGTGGTGGTTCTTCGCCTTCTGGAGGTGGTGGTGGAGCTTCGCCGGTCGGAGGAGGAGGAGGTTCTTCGCATACTGGTGGAGCTTCGCCAGTGTCACCGGTATCGCTAGTATCTTCACCCGTGTCGTCATCATCGTCGCCGTCGTCATCATCGTCGTCGGAGTCGTCATCGTCGTCGGAGTCGTCATCGTCGTCGGAGTCATCATCGTCGTCGGAATCATCATCGTCGTCAGAGTCATCATCGTCGTCGGAGTCATCATCGTCGTCGGAGTCGTCATCGTCGTCGGAGTCGTCATCGTCGTCGGAGTCATCATCGTCGTCAGAGTCATCATCGTCGTCGGTATCACCGGTATCTTCGCCGGTATCACCGGTATCTTCGCCGGTATCGCCAGTATCGTCGCCAGTGTCACCAGTATCGGTGTCGCCGGTATCACCAGTATCGGTATCGCCAGTGTCACCAGTATCGGTATCGCCGGTATCGCCAGTATCGTTGCCAGTGTCACCAGTATCGGTGTCGCCGGTATCACCAGTATCGGTATCGCCAGTGTCACCAGTATCGGTGTCGCCGGTATCACCAGTATCGGTGTCGCCGGTATCACCAGTATCGGTATCGCCAGTGTCACCAGTATCGGTATCGCCGGTATCACCAGTATCGGTGTCGCCGGTATCACCAGTATCAGTCTCTTCGCCGGTATCACCGGTATCAGTCTCTTCGCCGGTGTCACCCGTATCAGTCTCTTCGCCGGTATCACCCGTATCAGTCTCTTCGCCGGTGTCACCGGTATCAGTATCTTCGCCAGTGTCACCGGTATCTTCTCCAGTGTCGCCAGTGTCACCAGTATCGCCGGTATCACCAGTATCGCCGGTATCACCTGTGTCGCTGGTATCACCGGTATCGCCAGTATCACCTGTGTCGCCACTGACATTACTGTCACCGGTATCTTGTGCAAAAGTCAAAGTTGGCGTGGCTATACTTCCAATAGCTACTGTCAATAGAGCAGCTTGAATAGCTACAACCAGTTGTTTCTGTTTCATGGTTTAGACTCCAAGAGTTAGAATGTCATTACTAAAATAAATGATAGGAATGACGTTAAGATAAAGTATTAATTTTATGATTAATAATATTAACAAATCAATTATTATTTAATATTTTACCTTGTGTGCTGTTGCATCTTTTATAATAGTAAAGTTTGTTGACTAAAATCTATAGGAAAAATCCTTAATGACGAAATTATTTTAAATATCATGTCATTAAATCAGAATTTTAACATTTTGGTGGTTTACTATAGTTAAACCATTTAACTTTGCTTATAGGATAAATTCTTAAATTGAGTTTCTTTTGCCAAGCCCTCCTTTTAGTTATGTTATGTGGTAAGAATTTTAAGTATTGTTCTTTTCGTAACTGTAGTCAAACGATAGTCAAACGATTTTAAGATTGTCTATAAGGAAAATCCTTAATGGAATATTTTATGGAATATTTTTTAGATTTTATTAATTAAATTATTGAGTTAAAATTAATATTGACAGATTTTTTTGAGATATCATGTTATTTAACTGGATTTTGAACACGATGAAAAGCGGTTGCTAGTATTAACTGTAGTCAAACGATTTTGTTTTGTCTATAGGGAAAATTTTTAATGGAATAGATATCTGGCATAAAGTAATATAACTGATTAATTTTATTAATATTATATTTTTAGGTAATACTTATAAAATAAAATACTTAATAATACTTTTGCAAGAAGTCTACTATTTTTTTGCCAATCGTTTTATTAATTAAATTATTGAGTTAAAATTTATCTTGATAGAATTTTGTTAGGTATCAGGCTATGGAACTGGATTTTGTACACTGATATTTAGAGGTTACTGAAAACTCCTGAATAAATTTTTTGCGTATAGTATTTTCAAAGACTTACGTGGATAAGCTCAACTAAAAATCAAAGACTTACAGAGTTCTCCGGAGTTTTCAGGAGGTTATTAATATAACGCGATGCTCAATTTTAGTGATAACCGATTGATTTTTATGTAGGGTATATAAGACTGTCGTGTATCTACCAAAAATATCAGCCAATGAAATCAGATAGTTAAAAAAGTTGAACATCGCGTTTTTCTAAGTTAGTATAATCGTAGTTAAACGATTTCACTTTGTCTATAGGGAAAATCCTTATTTGAGTTTTTTTGTCAATTCCATTTATTAACTAAATGTTGGTATAAATTGTTCGCAGCGAATGGTTTATAAATGGAAAAAAATATTTATTTTAAGTTTTATATGAAACGATTAATTCACCTATTTCTTAAATTTGCTGACAGTAAAATTGGGCTGATGTTTATAGGATTTGTGTTAACCACATTCTTGGGAACTTCAATAAACTATTTATATCAAACATCTACGTGGCGTAGAACACAACAATTCGAGGTGCTAAAAAGATCATTAGATAAACATGACAAATTAGTTGATTCTCTTGCTGAACTTATGAGCAGTCGTGCTTACAGATTGGAAAGATTCTTTTGGGCACTTGAATCTCTTGTTGACAAGCCTGGTCCACTTACTGAAAAAGCATTACAAAAAATAGAAAAACGACGTAAGGAATATTACGACGAAGTTATATCTTGGAATGAAAAATTTAGGGTGGAATATAGTAGGCTTTTGTATCTTACAGACAAGAAGACAGCTAACAAATTTTATGTAAGCGAAGAAGAATCTAAGAAAGTAGATACTAAGACTGTTTATGGATATTTTAGGACTGCTCATAATGGGACAGTTGAATTATATAACTGTTTTTTACAAGAACCACGATGTCAAGATGCAAAATACCTCTCTGAAAAGACAGCTGCCGAACAAAATCGACTTTATAAAGAGCTTGAAGATTTTTTGAAAGTGTTGCATAAATCACGTAAAAAATATAGTTGGGAATATACTGAATAATCAATAGGTAGTCCCACACAAGTCATCATTTTAGAATGTAAACTGATAACTAAAGTTAAAGACACTTCCAAAAAAAATGGAAATCTAATCACTGATGAGGATGTTTTAGTCTATTTTGAACAAAATCAACAATACTTTCAAAATCTTTTCAACTTTGGAAAGCACCGAACTGGAATCCGAAACCGCTATCCATTGAGATTTCGGAAAATCGCTATACAATTTTCCCAAAATAACAAAATTAGGCACTGGGGTCGTTCAATGGGATTGGTTCTAGGATATTAAGGAAAGGGGATTTTTACAATAGGAGACATTCAATAAAATGTGTAGTATTTATTAGTTTTTTGGTCAAACTTACCCATTAGGTGATTTCCAGAAAAAATTATACCGTTGCCTGAGCGGTTGGTCCCTGAGCCTGTCGAAGGCAACTGCAAGAATTTGCCTTCGACATAATTCGACCCTTCGACAGGCTCAGGGACCAACCGCTCAGGCAACGATCCTGGTATTTTCTTTTCTGGAAATCGCCTTATTAAATTCCCATTACTTATAGAAGCAATTCCATTGAACGACCCCAGTGCCAACACCTTCGCTTTGGAAATAACTTAATTTGCTAATAAGCGCAATTGTTTCGGCCTTAACATCCAACATAACTCTGCTTCTCCTGCTTCTATTTCATCTGGAAATTCTATTAAACAGGCAGCTCCTTTTTTTAACGGCATCCAAACATTAGCCGTTCCACTCAATAACCAAGTCACTAATTCTCCTAAATCGGGCTCATGCCCAACTAAAGCAATGATTTGTGTAGTTTGTGCGTATTTTTGTAAATAAGTTAACACGTCTGACATAGAACCGTTGGGGGCTAAAGCCGGTAAATTGTCTCGAATGGCATTGGGATAAGCAGCGGTAATTAAACCAGCCGTTTGTTGGGCCCTGACTAATGGACTTTCAGCAATGCGATCTATCATCGGTATTATTTTTTGTAATCCATTGATATTTTTACGCATTTTATTTTCCCCCTGGTGAGTTAACGGACGTAACTCATCAGATTGACCACTCAAAGCAAATGTTTCACGCTCTTCTGCTGGCGCATGACGTATCATTAAAACTTGCATGATTTATCCTTTTTTTGGGTGTGATGTTCATTTGAGTGGGTTTATTGCGTTGTTGCGTTTATTGCGTTGTATAAAAGTCACATTCGACAAACGCAAACAACGTAAAAACACCAAAATACTATAATAACATTTCTAAACGTTCACACACGGTTTTAATCACTTGGACACGTGCAAAACGTTTATCATCACCAGCCACCAATGTCCAAGGTGCAAAACGGGTACTTGTCCGGGCCACAATTTCATTCACTGCCAACGTATAATCTTCCCATTTTTCCCGATTGCGCCAATCTTCTTCAGTAATTTTATGCTGTTTATAAGGCACTTGTTCACGTTCTTGAAAGCGACGCAATTGTTCCTCTTGACTTAGGTGTAGCCAAAATTTAATGACAACACCGCCATGCTTGACCAATTGCTCTTCAAAATCATTGATTTCCAAATAAGCGCGTTGCCATTCATGCTCTTTAGCAAAACCTTCCACTCGTTCCACTAACACGCGCCCATACCAAGAACGGTCATAAATAGTGACTCTACCAGCCCGAGGAATATGTCGCCAAAATCGCCATAAATAATGATGGGCCCTTTCTTCATCAGTAGGTGCAGCAATAGAAATCACTTGATAAAGCCGCGCATCCATTGCCTGTGTCATACGTCGAATAGCACCGCCCTTACCAGCCGCATCCCAACCTTCAAAAACAATGATGGTTGAGCATTTTTTTTGATAAGCTGCCCAAGCTAAGCGATGTAATTTACCTTGATAGGTTTCCAACTCACTACGATAGGTTTTATTGTCCAAACGTTGACTTAAATCAACTGTATCTAAAATGGTTTTTGAGTCTGGAAAAATGGGTTGTATAAGGCTCGGTTTTTGAGATTTAGGTGAAATCGGCTGTGTTTCTTTCTCTTTGTTCAGTGGGGCTAAAGCAGGAGTTTGGTTCTCACAGGTGGTTTTTTCTTTCTTGATAATCAAAGCCGGCGTTTGATTTTCAGCGGTAGTTTTTTCCTCTTTGATAACAGGTGGTAAAGAGAGATTCTGTGCTTCAACATGCCGGCGTAATGTATCAAGTACGGTTTGCCCAACCGTTAAATTACGATAACGCCAATCGGTTGCTTCTACCAATATCCAAGGCGCATTACCAGAATCTGTATATTGGATCGCTTTTTCAGCTATTTCTGTAAATCGGTGATACAACTTCGCATGTTTCCAATCGCGTTTAGACACAGCACGCTGAGTATGTGGATTTTTTTCGAGTTTTTTTAAGCGTTTGTGTTGTTCTTGTTGGGATAAATGTAGCCAAAATTTCAAGATTAACGCACCATCTTCCACCAACATGGTTTCAAAACGGCGAATATGGGTAAACGTTTCATTTAAACGCATCTCCTTCATATCTTGATAAGCGGTTTGCACAATCGGATCGACATACCAACCACCGAAAAAAATACCAATTCGCCCTTGTGCTGGTAATTGTCGCCAAAATCGCCAATAATAAGGACGTTCTCGTTCTTCATCGGTGAGCGAATCAAGAGCAATCGTTTTCAAACCACGAGTATCTAGCCATTCATTTAAAGCGTTCACTACATTACCCCGCCCAGCGACATCAATTCCCGAAATAATGATGATAACGGGAGTATTGGTTTTGCTCAATGCAAATTGCGCCTGTAACAACTGGGCCCTTAATTCAGGCAACTGTTTTTTATACGCTTTTTTATCAATTTTCTGGTTTAATTCTGCTGTCTCAAACATAATTCAGTTATCAGTTATCAGTTATCAGTTATCAGTTATCAGTTATCAGTTATCAGGTATCAGATATCAGGTATCAGATATCAGGTATCAGGTATCAGGTATCAGGTATCAGGTATTAGGTATCAGGTATCAGGTATCAGGTATCAGGTATCAAGTATCAAGGATTAGCTGATGTTATCTACCATGTTTCTCAATGATTGTTATTTATCCTCTTTTCCAATTAGTAGCAATTTTCAATCTGCAATTCCTAATTTTTATTGAAATGTGGCTACCACCGGTGCATGATCAGAAGGACGTTCTAAACGACGCAATGCAGTATCTATCGTACACCCCGTACAGTGTAATGCGGTACTGGCTAAAATTAAATCAATCCGTATCCCATGATTACGCAAAAATGCACCTCGTCGATAATCCCACCAACTAAAACTAGCCGCCGGTTGTTCAAATAAACGAAATGTATCTTGTAATCCTAAATGCAGTAAATTTTGTAAAGCGGTGCGCTCTGGTGGACTGACTAAAATTTTTCCTGCCCACGCTATCGGATCATATACATCTTGATCTTCAGGCGCAATGTTAAAATCGCCTAACACGATTAAACGAGGATATTGTTTCAGATTGTCGCATACATAATCATGTAATTGAGTTAGCCATTCTAATTTGTATTGATATTTATCGGAATCGACGCTTGCACCATTGGGTACATACACATTGAGTATTTTGAGTTTATCATAAGTCGCACCCAAAATGCGTCGTTGAGGATCATTGAAATGGGGTAAATCAGTAATCACATCGCTACCTTGCATTCGACTTAGCAAGGCAACGCCATTATAACTTTTTTGTCCAGCAAAGAGTGCGTGATAACCTGCTGCTTGGATTTCCTCTAATGGAAATTGCTCATCTGTCATTTTGATTTCTTGGAGAGCAATAATATCTGGTTGATTATTAGATAACCAATCTAACAAGTGTGGTAGGCGCACACGAAGGGAATTGACATTCCAAGTAGCGATTTTTAGCATGATTGTATGTATGTGTGAAAATTTAAAGCTAAAGCTTTGAATTCCAAAGTATTAAATCGAAATTCACAGCTTCACTTTGGATAATTTTGGTGTTGAAAAATTGATAGGTTATGATGTCAACAACTGACTGTCTACCCAGACTTGCTTACCTTCCACCACGATACCAATACCCCAAATACTTTTAACACCTTGTTCTTGTAATTCAATCGTATACTGTTTATCTTGAATTTGCTGTAAAGCACTTTGCATGGCCTCAATTTCACTCTTATCATCCGGCTTATCAATTTTCTTAAATTCAAAAATAAAACCGGGTTTGGTTTTTTCATAAGGAATCATTAACACATCATAACGTCCATAACCCGATTCTCGGTTGGAGCGAATGAGATAACGATCCGTTAAATGGGTCAATAATCCCAACACAAACGCATGATAAACACGTTCTGGTTCCTTGCCAGCCATGTCATGGTAACTTAACATCGCTAAAACCATTTCTTTCAGTAGCTTACCAAATGTTTTAAAGTCAGCCTCTGTCAGTGCTTGTAGCAAATGATGTAATCGCTGACTACCTACTGTTTGGTGAAGCCATTTTTTGAGCGTCTCTTGATAAAAAGAATACACTTCTAAATTGGGAATTGCTAATTCATAAAGCGGTATTATTCGTTGTGGAATCATCTTAACCGGTTTCAAATAGCCACTGAAAACTAACAGACTCCAAATATTAGAATCGCTCTGTTCTAAATCGCGCAACACAATATTTTCGTTTAACTCGCTTTTCACGGTTCCACCAGCAAGCAAGGTCTCAATTTGTTCTTGAAATCCCGGTTCGGTGCGGGTAATGATATCTCGTAATAGAGAATCACTGGCGGTGTTTATCCAATAAGGACGAGGAAACCGGTCTTGACTCATCAGAAAACTGACAATGGACCAAGGATTGTAAATGACTTGGTTTCCAAATAAATAACCGTTGTACCATTCTTTCAAAACCGCTAATGATTCTGCTAGCGAAAAATCTTGGCTGAGGGTTTCTATTTCGGCTTCGGTAAATCCAAAATAGTCCTGAAATTCAGAACGCAACAGTGATAACACATCCAAATTATTCAAGTCCGAAAAAATCGATTCTTTGGCGATTCGCAACACGCCAGTAACCACACCTTTTTCCAGAGCAGAATTATCTTTGAGAGCATGACCTAACAGGATTCGCATAAACAGAACAATTTCCTCGTAATAGCCATGTTCTTGTCCCGCATGAATTGGTGTATCGTATTCATCTAAAAAAACCATCACCCGTTGTCCGGTTTGCCGATGCAAGAGTTGCATCAAAAAGCTTAATGCACCTCCCCAATGACCACGTTGTCCTTCTTCTTGGGTGATGATGTCATAATCTTGTTGCTCTTCTTTGGTGAGGATTGGATAAAGACGAGGTTTGTATTCTATAAACACCGTTTTTAAAATATGACGAATCTGATAAAAGCATTCCTCTGCATTAGAACCCTTACAATTTTTAAAGGTCAGAAAAATGACCGGATATTGCCCTTGATGTTGCATGATTTCAGGATATTGTTCAACGGCTAATCCTTTAAATAAATGCACCAAACTGTCTTCGCGCTTTTCAAAAAAATAACGCAACATGGACAAATTCAAGGTTTTGCCAAACCTTCTGGGACGTGGCAATAAGATGACTTCAGAACTGCGATCAATAATGTCTCTAATAAATAAACTTTTATCGACATAATAATAATTGCTTTCACGCAGTTTCTTGAAATCAGAGACACCAATTGGTAATTTCATCATAGTCATTAGTTTTGGGTGATGGCAATATGCAGAAAGATAGAATAGTTTATAACACTTTTTAAAAATTTACCAAAATTCAAAGTTTCGCTTTGGACTCCTCTCGGAACTGAAATTCAAAGCTTCGCTTTGGACTCCAGCCGAATTCAAAGCTTTGCTTTGGATAATTTTGGTGTTGAAAAATTGATAGGTTATGATGTCAACAACTGACTGTCTACCCAGACTTGCTTACCTTCCACCACGATACCAATACCCCAAATACTTTTAACACCTTGTTCTTGTAA
>Ga0233403_10000606_pt1 | contig 17009 bp, 16 predicted proteins | sample Na_oxic_1_MG_FD_179866 | JGI IMG/M metagenome (GOLD analysis project Ga0233403, IMG submission 179866) | Seawater microbial communities from Saanich Inlet, British Columbia, Canada - Na_oxic_1_MG | ecosystem: Environmental > Aquatic > Marine > Inlet | place: Canada: British Columbia | collected...
ACGTTGACTTCTTGAGTCTCATCAAGCAATTGCAGTAGGGCATCTTGTAAAACTTCCATCCGGTTTTGACCTGTTGGCTCACCGTTTTCATCTTTGACAGCGTCTACCATACTGCCGGAGTAGTCCAACATAAATAAAATGTTGGGCTGATGGGTTTCTTGGAGAAAATAAATCTCCGTATCGTCTGCAAACCCTGGTGCAGATAAAGCCGCTAAAAGGGTTAGCATCATGGTTATTAAGGTAATGCGACAATGTTTCATGCTTTTTCCTCCTTATTACTAAGTACAATCTTCATATTGACAACCATTATTATTGGTCTCAAGCGAGTTTGTTTTAGACACATCTAGGATTACTCCTCCCTCCAATTCGACTTTAAGGCTATTCTCATCATCATCTGCCCGACTATAGCCAATGCTTCTTACCACATAAAATAGGTTAACCCTACCAGCACCGAAAGTAGTAGATTGCTTTTTCGTTATTGATTTCATGACATCAAGTTTAGCCATGAATTTATTTCCGTCTTGATCAGTTATTTCAAGCGGGTCTGGTGGGGTTAAAAGAAATTGACCTTCCTGAATATTCTGAATCTCACTAATGTTTTGAGCGATTTGACTCAGCCCTGCTTCGGCAACTTGGAAAGCTTTATTATACTCAACCGTATTTTTTGCCATCCTGGTTTCAAGTTTCGTTGATTCTATCGCACTAATGCCTAACATTGTCAAAACCACCAACAATATCAAGGATAGCACCAATACCGCACCACTTTGTTGACGAGGCAGACTGAAATTAATAGAAGCATATAAGTTAGTTTTCATCATACTATCAACGTATTTCTTAGGTGATTTCTTATAAAAAATATAACATCACGTTCAGGCGTGTTAGAAATCCGATTTTTGAAAAAAAATCGGATTTCTTTCAAAGGGCAGTATTTCTATCTTTAAAACCTGTATATTCTTTTAAAGGAATCACCTAAAGAAAAAAGCGTTGCCTCCTGGTGAATTAAAAAAAGCTATTCCTAACACTTATTGTGCTAGTAAATAAACGGTGGCGATAGCCACTTTCAAGTTCATTATCATTTGGGTTGTATGCCGCCAAATTAGGATCAATAGGATCAAGATTAAAATCTTTATCGGTTGCCCCTTGAAGATCAAAACGTTTATCAACGGTTCGCATTAACAAGGTAATACGGACACTGACTACAGTTCCACCCGTTGGCGTTGTACTATAGCTATTGGGTATATTATCGCCACTATTATCAATACCATAGCGCACCTGCATATTTTCAACACCCTCTGCTACGAGTTCCTTACCGTTTATTCCATTTTCTTCCGATTCATCGCATAAGGTATTATTCTTCGGGTCGGTATCGGTTCCTTTATATAAAGCAAATCCCTTCCCATCATCATATTGACACACTTCATAATACGAAGTATAACTAAAAAAAACATCAATCGGTCGCTCATAATCTTTATGGAGTCCTGGTGCGCCCGCCCCCGTTTTAGTAACTGTCATAGAAAAATTGGGATTCGTGACAGTTGCCCCATTAACGTTTCCAACCGTATATTTACATTGATCAATATCACAACCACAATCGGTGATGACAATTTCATCCCCGGTCTCCGGTAAAGTACTATTGTCAGCACACAATGTAATCTGGTCAGCGTCTGTTCCCCTCCCCATACTAAATTGCTGACCAGCAGGACAGTTCCAATCCAGTAATTCGCTAAAATTAATGATCAATTTATCGGATTTTGGAAAGGGTGGACTTGATGAGATATTTTCGCCATTTTTATTTTTGATGGTTTGATCATTAACATTGTTATTTTCAAACGGAGACAAACCACCTGAACACCCCCCATACCCAGCGATACGTAAATCATGAGTCAAATTGTTCATAACAAAACGCGCATTATCCTGCAATTCCGCTAATTCACTTTGCAAAGCATAAGTGCGTTTACTACTGGACATGATGGTGAGTACCCCAGCCATTAAAATAAGACTAATAACCATGGCAATCATAATTTCAACTAGGGTAAACCCTGGTGAAGATTTTGGAATCATAATAGTAGTATCCATGTTTGTTTTTCGGGTTCGGCATCTTCTTCGCGATTGATGATGTTTGTCCACTCGATAGTAATGGCGTACTCGTTGACTCCATTACTATCGACATCGCCCCAATTAATATCAGCATTTCCCCCAGGCAAGGTATTTTGCACAAGCTCATGCCATTTAATTAAATCATAAATCACTAAATCTTGAGGAGTACAATCACTTTGATCACAATCTTGAGTCAATGTTGTTGGATTTAGTGCGTAAGTTCCATTATCGCCATTACCATTAATGGTATTTTGGTCCGAATTAATTCGTATCCTGTCCATGATGTCATATGCCAAGAAAGTGGCTTGGGTACGGAGATAGCCTATTTGGTTAAATTGCTGCCCTCTACTTTGTAGCGTCGCTACTCCCAACAAACCGATGGAAAGTACCAACAATGCAATCAGCATTTCTAGCATGGTAAAACCAGCAGATAATTTATGGGTTTGTTTAAACATAATCAATTATCAGTTATCAGTTAAAACAATTACAAGGTGGTTCTTCATTGTCATTGTTATTCATAGAACAGGTTTCAGTTTTAGTTCTTCCCGTCTGTCTTAGTGTTATTATTTTTCCCCTTGGGTGCCCTTCATTACATATCACAAAAATACACTTACCATTACAACTGGCTCGATTCACTCTACCTCTCCTAAATATAATCGAATCTTGATTAGCAAAAGTTTCATTAACTATAATCTGATCATCAAACTCAAAAACTTTGACAATCTCATCATCGTCAAGTCCATCATTATTACTATCCGTTCCAATTTGCCAGCCTGCTCCCCATTCATTATTAACATCAATTTCAGTGTCGGGCTCCTCCTGCCGAGCTTCAATCCTAATGATATTACTAGGGCGTATAATAGATTCGCTTTTTGCGTAGTTAATCACACGAACCAATTCATTCGTTTTTGAGGTTATTCGGTTGCTAACAAGCATATACCGTAAATTTGGTAAAGCCACCGTGACTAAAATAGCCGCTACTGCCAGGGTGGCCATTAGCTCGATTAATGTAAATGCGGTTTGTGTTTTCATAATGTTATTATTGATCATATAAAATAGGTTGTCACGTATGAATAGGATGAACGGCTATATTTTTCCGATAAATGGATAAATGAACAATTACTTTTATCATTTAATCTAATTGGAATAATTTATTCCTAATATATTAATATTAATTTTAAAAGCTTTTCTAAAATACTATTTCTTGAAGAAAAAGTATTTTTGGATAAATATCCAAATTATTTTGTGACTGTTCCCTATTGTAATTATGGTCCAGATTAACCCTACTTTCCATTTTTATTAGGATAAATGGTGATATTTTTCTGATTAATGGTATCGTTGGTCATTTTATCATTACCCATCTATTGATGTTTTTAATTTTACACAAAAAAAGGGAATATTGTATAATTTATTAAGCTATATCAAATTAACTTATTTATTCGAGATTATTTTATGTCTGAAACTTTACTTTTTACATCTGAATCGGTATCCGAGGGTCATCCTGATAAAGTAGCTGATCAAGTATCTGATGCCATTTTGGATGCTTTATTAGCGCAAGATATTAAAGCACGAGTTGCTTGTGAAACCCTAGTCAAAACGGGTATGGTCATCGTAGCCGGTGAGGTAAACACAGCAGTTCCATTAGATGTAGAAAATATCGTGCGTGAAACGGTAAGAAAAATTGGCTATAACAGCTCAGAAATGGGTTTTGACTCGGAATCTTGCGCGGTATTATCAGCTATTGGTAAGCAATCAGCCGATATTGCTATGGGTGTAGATGAAACAGAAGCTCATGAACAAGGTGCCGGTGACCAGGGATTGATGTTTGGCTACGCTACCAATGAAACGGAAGTGTTTATGCCTGCCCCGATCACTTATGCACACCGTTTGATGATGCGTCAATCACTATTGCGCCATAATGGAATATTGCCCTGGTTACGTCCTGATGCAAAAAGTCAGGTGACATTCCGCTATGTTAATGGTAAACCGGTTGGTATTGATGCAGTCGTTTTATCAACTCAACATGATCCGGAGATTGACAATAAAGCCCTACATGAAGCAGTGATGGATGAGATCATAAAGCCGGTACTTCCTGCATCATGGTTTGATAAGGAGACGCGGGTGTATATTAACCCGACGGGTCGGTTTGTAGTTGGAGGTCCCATGGGCGATTGTGGATTAACGGGGCGTAAAATCATTGTTGATACTTATGGCGGTATGGCACGGCATGGAGGGGGTGCATTTTCAGGTAAGGACCCTTCTAAGGTGGATCGTTCTGCCGCTTACGCTTGCCGCTATGTGGCTAAAAATATTGTCGCCGCTGGTTTAGCTGAACGCTGTGAGATTCAAGTATCTTATGCGATTGGGGTAGCCGAGCCAATGTCGATTCGAGTGGAAACTTTTGGTACTGGGACAATAGAAGAAGCACGTTTGACCCAGTTAGTGCGGGAACATTTTGATTTACGACCGCGCGGTTTAATATCGATGTTAGATTTACTGCGTCCCATTTACCAAGATACAGCTACTTACGGTCATTTTGGGCGTGAAGAAGAACAATTTACCTGGGAACGCACTGATAAAGTGGAAATGTTGCGTGAAGCAGCTGGTATTTAATTGGGAATTGGGAATTGGGAATTGCTAATAATAAACTTTTAATTTATTTTTCATTTTTATTTAGGAAACAAAGTGAGTATACAACCGATTGTCAATTTGGAACCGGATTATAAAGTGGCTGATATCAGCCTTGCTGAGTGGGGACATAAAGAAATTGCCATTGCTGAAACGGAAATGCCCGGCTTGATACAACTCAGGGAAGAGTATTCCGATCAACAACCTCTTAAGGGTGCTTGCATTGCTGGCTGTTTGCACATGACAATACAAACGGCGGTGTTAATTGAAACCTTGATTGCCTTGGGGGCGGAAGTCCGTTGGTCATCATGCAATATTTTTTCGACTCAAGATCATGCCGCTGCTGCCATTGCTGAGCAAGGTATCCCTGTATTTGCATGGAAAGGTGAAACCGAGGAAGAATTTTGGTGGTGCATTGAACAAACTATTTTTGGGGCTGATGGTTGGCGACCCAATATGATTTTGGATGATGGCGGTGATTTAACCAAAATTATGCACGATAAATATTCGGATCTGCTCAAAAATGTTAAAGGCATTTCTGAAGAAACCACAACAGGGGTCCACCGTCTTTACGAAATGATGGGTGATGGTTCATTGCAAGTCCCGGCAATTAATGTCAATGATTCGGTGACCAAATCCAAGTTTGATAACTTATATGGATGCCGTGAATCGTTGATGGATGGCATTAAACGTGCCACGGATGTGATGATTGCAGGTAAAACCTGTGTTGTGTTAGGTTATGGTGATGTTGGCAAAGGCTGCGCTCAAGCATTTCGGGGTCTAGGGGCAACCGTCTGGGTAACTGAAATTGATCCAATCTGTGCTTTACAAGCAGCTATGGAAGGTTATCGCGTGGTGACGATGAAAGAAGCGGCACCTGTGGCTGATATTTTTGTGACTGCCACAGGCAATATCGGTGTCGTAACGCATGAGCATCTGAAGCAAATGAAGGATCAAGCCATCGTGTGTAATATTGGGCATTTTGATTCTGAAATTGAAGTGGCGGCCCTACGTCAATATCAATGGGAAAACATCAAGCCGCAGGTGGATCATGTGATTTTTCCAGATGGTAAACGTTTGATTGTCTTAGCAGAAGGGCGTTTAGTCAATTTAGGTTGTGCGACTGGACATCCCAGTTTTGTGATGTCTAATTCCTTTACGAATCAGGTACTGGCACAAATTGAATTATGGAACCATTCTGACCGTTATGAAAAGAAAGTTTATGTGTTGCCTAAACAACTTGATGAAAAGGTGGCGCGTATGCACTTAAAACGCTTAGGGGCTACTCTTACAACATTGACACAGGCGCAGGCTAATTATCTAAGTATATCAACAGAAGGGCCGTACAAACCGGAGCATTATCGCTATTAATCAGTTATCAGTTGCCAGTTATTAGTTACCAGTGAACAGTTATTTAGAAATACTATTTTTAAACAATAGTATTTCTTCTTATTAGGGTTTCGCTATATTCCTATAAAGAAATCGTTTTAATTCTCATTCATTAATTTTTGCCGTTGAGTGATAACTAATAACTGATAATTGATAACTGAATAACTAAATAACTGATAACTGAATGACGAAACTCATAATTGTCAGTGGCTTATCAGGGGCGGGCAAAACTGTCGCATTGCATAGTCTGGAAGACCTGGGAGCTTATTGCATTGATAATTTACCGGTTGGTTCATTACCTGCTTTCGTTGAGCAAGCTGATAAATTGGGGATAGCCCATGAATGCGTTGTTCTTGGTATAGATGCTCGCACAACAGCTTTACATGATATGCCAGCCTTCTTGCAAAAACTTCAGGCTACCAAAGTTTCCTATCAGGTATTATTCCTGGAAGCCGATGAAGCGGTGCTTATTGAACGCTTCAATGAGACTCGCCGCAAACATCCTTTAACGACACAAAATTTGCCCTTAGCTGAAGCGATACAACGCGAACGCCAACTACTTGAACCTTTAGCTCGTAGTGCTGATATTCACCTTAATACCAGTTTTTTGCATGTTCACCAGTTGCGCGATATAATTCGTATTCGGGTGAACTTATGTCAAAGGCAAAGTTTATCATTATTATTTCAATCGTTTGGCTTCAAACATGGGGTACCTAATGATGCCAACTTTGTTTTTGATGTACGTTGTCTACCCAATCCTTATTGGGAAAAGGGACTTAGAAATTTAACCGGTCGCTCACTAGCGGTTATTAATTTTTTACAAAGTGCTCCTAAAGTACAACAAATGTGTGAGCATCTTATTAATTTTTTGGAAACTTGGATTCCTCAATTCGCCGCCGATAATTATCAATATCTAACGGTAGCGATTGGTTGTACCGGTGGACAACATCGCTCCGTCTATTTGGCTGAACAATTAGCCAAGCATTTTAGTCAACAAAGCGATGGCTTATGCGTGCGGCATCGAGAATTGTTAAATCAAAGTGAACCGTTATCAGTGAACTGTTATCAGTGAACTGTTATTCAGTGTCATTGATGATACAAAGTAATGGGTAACTACTCAGGGCTTTCGCTGCGGATTGCCCCTATAGTTTTTCATAAAAATAATTTCCGTTCCAAACCTGACAGGTTTTTGAAACCTGTCAGGTTTTCTGAAGTTATTTATCTGAAAAACTATATATAAGAATATTGTTGGGCTTTCGCTACGGATTGCCTAAAAATATTGCTGTAGGGCTAATCCTTTACGGGGGACCTGAAGTAGTTACAGTAATGGATTATCAAACGGAAATCAACACAAACTGACTGTTAGGTTTACTGGTAACTGATAACTGATAACTGATAACTGATAACTGAAATGAGCGTAGGCATTTTATTGATTACCCATGACGATATTGGCTCAAGTTTGTTAGTCAGTATGCAAAAAATGTTGGGTACCTTGCCTTTATCCGTGAGAGTTTTACCCATTCGTCATGAAGATGAACCACTTGCATTTTGCTATCATGCGGAATCTCTTTGCCAAAATTTAAACAAAGGGCATGGGGTGTTAGTACTTACCGATCTGTTTGGTGCCACACCTTGTAATATTGCTTGTAGTTTAATTCATCATCATCGTGTGCGAATAGTAGCAGGAGTCAATTTACCTATGCTGATTAAAATCATGAATTATCCGTTAGCTGATTTAGATACTTTGGCAAGTAAAGCCCTTTCCGGCAGCTGTCAGGGGGTACTTGATGTTAATTCAGTTTATAGTGAACAGTGTAATTGTGAAACTTCGTTACAGAAGTAACTGTGAACTGATAACTTAAACTTCTAACTTAAACTTCCATGCTAAAACAGACGCTTACCATCATCAATAAATTAGGACTACATGCACGAGCCGCAACTAAATTGGTTAAACTTGCCTCTTCCTTTGAAAGTGCGGTTCAAGTCAAACGTCAACAGCGCGAAGTGAACGGCAAGAGCATTATGGGAGTCATGTTGTTAGCAGCAGGTAAGGGGTGTGAGATTGAGTTGACTACCAATGGTGCGGATGAAGTCTCAGCAATGAGCAAATTAAGTGTTCTAATACAAAGCGGTTTCGGAGAAAAAGAGTGAGCTTAACTCTACAGGGTATCGGTGTTTCTAAAGGTATTGCCATTGGTAAAGTTCATATCATCCGGCATGAGCCGGTTGAAATTGCGGAATATTGCCTACCTAAGTACGCACTTGAGGAAGAAATTGTTCGTTTTGAAGAAGCTATAGCGACAGCCCGCTCCCAATTGCAAGACATTCGTGCTAGAGCACCAACAAATGCTACCGTCGATATTGCAGCCTTTATTGATGCCCATTTATTAATGCTTGATGATAGCTTGTTAACAAGGGACCCAATCAACTTAATTTATGAGCACCAATGCAATGCAGAATGGGCGTTGAAAATGCAGTGCGATAGTATCGTACAGATTTTCGATAAAATGGAAGACCCCTATCTAAGTGCCCGCAGAAGTGATATAGAACAAGTAATTGCTCGCGTTCAGCGCATTTTACGTGGCTGTTCAGATACATCAGAACAGCTTGAAACCTACTTGGTTAACGCAATTGTATTAGCAGATGATTTAAGCCCAGCGGATACGGTGCTAATGCAACATCATGGTATTCTGGCTTTTGCGACAGAATTTGGAGGTACCACGTCGCATACGGCCATTTTAGCTCGTAGTTTAGGAATCCCAGCCATTGTCGGACTGCGCCATGCACAGCCTTATATCCGGCCTAATGATACGGTGATTGTGGATGGTTTGCAGGGCGTGATATTGGTTGACCCGGATGAACGTAGTTTACGTTATTATCGAATACGGAAATCAGAGGCAAAACGTTACCGTGCCACCTTAAGCAAAATCAAGAACTCTCCCACTATAACCCGTGATGGAACACAGATTACCCTACATGTCAATATTGAATTTCCGGAAGATATGACAGCGGTTAAACGTGTGGGCAGTTCTGGAGTTGGTTTATATCGAACCGAGTTTTTATTTATGAATCGACTTGAGCTACCTGATGAAGAAGAACATTTTGATGCCTATAGCCGAGTTATTCGTGCTTTAAAAGGTGGCCCTGTCACAATACGCACACTTGACCTGGGAGCCGATAAGCAAATTGTTGATAGCCGCTACCATGATGGATTATCAGCCACTAATCCTGCCTTGGGCTTACGGGCTATTCGCCTCTGTCTAAAAAAACCAAAGTTATTCAAGCCACAATTGCGGGCTATTTTGCGGGCATCAGCACTGGGTCAAGTGCGTATGATGATACCTATGATCTGTGGAATTGCTGAAATAGTACAAGTTCGTCTTATAATTGATGAGATTAGAACCGAACTTTGTAATAATTCAATTAAATTTGATCCCCAGATGCCCTTTGGTATTATGGTAGAAGTCCCGGCTATCGCCCTTTGTACTGATTTAGTCGCCCCCCTGGTAGATTTTTTATCTTTGGGTACCAACGATTTAATTCAATACACCCTAGCCATTGATCGAGGTGATGAGGTGGTGAACTATCTCTATGATCCTGTGCATCCGGCTGTTTTACGTCTAATCAAAATGAGTATTGATGCTGCCAAGAATGCCAACAAACCCATCAGTATCTGTGGTGAAATGGCGAGTGACTGCCGTTATGTACGGCTCCTACTGGGGTTAGGATTACGCTCATTCAGTGTTAATCCCGAAGCTTTTTTAGAAGTCAAACAAATTATTAATAATAGCGATATAAAAAGTTTAGCACCGCTCGCTGATAAAATGCTTCATGCCACTTCCCAAACTGAGATAGCTAATGTTTTAACAATGGTTAATGAATAATGTTTTAACAATGATTAACGGTATCTTTTCTAAATTCGGTGGAAAAAACCTGACAGGTTTTAAAAACCTGTCAGGTTTGGCTTGAAAGTTTCGGATGTTATTAAAGCTTCATTCCTAATGGTGAACTGTTTCCCCATTAACCATTAATCATTAACAATCTTCTTCAAGATATCCACGATTAACCCATCCTTCAATGTCCTTATATTTGATGGGTACCCAACGTGACTTTCCAACCGTTTTTTCAGCCCCTGTCATTTGGATTTCAGTGCCATTATGAGGAATAGCACCCACTTTTTGGGAGTTTAACTCTGGTGTAGAACGTATCCAAAGCATATCATCTTCCTTCACCTTAAACACACGGTAATAACAATTGCTCGGTGGTGATACCCGCAGACGTTGTCCCATTGACAAATTGTAAGGCGGTTGTAGCTGGTTCCAACCCGCTATATCATCCACGCGCATTCCATAGCGTTGGGAAATACTATAGAGTGTATCCCCTGAAACTACCGTGTGATAGCTTGGCGGGTTTACAGTTACCGCAGCCGCGGTCATCAATTTATGACAGTCATCACTCAGATAAGCCCGATTGACCCATCCTTCCATTTGCTGATATCGGATAGGTACCCATCGTGATTTTCCGATTTGAATGTCCGGCCCCGTCATTTCGATCCCCCTAGTATCATAAGGAATCGTACTGATTTTTCGGTACTTCACTGCCGGTCCAAAACGCATTACGAGTACATCACCTTTTTGTACTTTAATTACTTGGTAAAAACATGGCTCTGTTGAAAATGTTGTAGGTGATTGAAAAACAACCAAAATTGTTACCATGAACATGAAAACGCTCTTTAGATAATTCATTGAGACCTCAAAAATGTTAAAAGATTTATGTGGAACTACATTTATACTCAGCGCGGGGATTTTCTTGCCACCGCTTCTGCCCTAAAGAAATACTATTTTTGCCAAAAATAGTATTTCTAATGACCTTTTTATACCTACCCACTCTACCTCTAAATTTTGATAAAATACGTTTCTTTAGTATTTTATTTAATTGGAGTTGCTTAATCTTAATGTTTCATTTTACTTAAAGCAAGTGTAAAATTTAACGTTTTCCAATTATAAAATCAAGTAATTACATGAGGGCTTGCGCGCTCCATTGCCTCAACGTATAAATATTTTCGTAACTCAACATAAGAATATTGTAAGGGCAAACTTTTACTCAAGTCCTGAGTAGTTACAAAATCAATTGACTCAACTCAACATTTTTTATAGGCATTTATGTTAAATAAATTAATCATTGCCCAGGTAAGCGATATGCACATTGGACCCTCAGATGGATTATATAGCGGTATCAAGGTACGTAAAAAATTTCTGGATGTTTTACAAGTTCTTGCAAAAAAACCTTTAGATTTATTGGTCCTATCCGGCGATTTATCGGCTCTTGAAGGTGAACCGGAAGCATACGCCTGGATAAAACAAGTATTAGCCGATTTTCCTTACCCTTATGTCATTATGATGGGTAATCATGATCATCTGGTACGCATGACCAAAGTTTTTAACCCACCAGACAGTGATGTATCGCAAGATATGTTGTATTTCAGTCGTCTGATTTCCGATAAACTATTGCTGTTTTTAGATAGTTCCCCTTACCGTATTGCTAGACAGCAATTGGAATGGTTACAATCAAAACTGACTCATTATAAAAAACAGGTATTATTATTCATACACCATCCACCCCTATTATGCGACTGTCAGTTTATGGATCAACATCATGCTTTGCTGAATATTAATGAAGTCTGGAAAGTATTGGCGAAATTACCACAAATTCAACATATTTTTTGTGGGCATTACCATGCCGCAAAAACGGTAAGAAGAAATAATAAATTTATTCATCTAACTCCCTCAACAATTTTTCAAATTGATATGGAAAATCCTCATTTCACTATTGAACATACCAGACCTGGTTGGCGCATCATTCATTGGGGGGAAGAAATACAGACTTACGTGGAATATTTATAACTGAGAATTGGCAATATGCTTAATGGTTATCGACGCACCAATAATGTGTCCGAAAAAATATAATTGGCAAAATATTCACGTATTCCTTCAAAAATAGCTTGAGCAATCCGACGACGATAGTTAGCTTGATTTAATTTTTGCTCTTCCTTGGAATTAGAGATAAAACCCGTTTCAACTAAAATAGAAGGAATATCGGGTGATGACAAAACCATAAAATTAGCTCGCTGTAATCGAGGGGCGTGAACTTTACCCACAGCTTCAAGTTGTTTTAATACACTTTGACCAACATAAGCACTTGCTTCTAACGTGCTAAGCATGGAAAGGTCAAGTAGGACATGAGCCAGTAATTCATCTTTATCGCTCAAGCGGATTCCACCTATTAAATCGGCAGCATTTTCCTTTTCGGCTAACCACCTTGCCATTTCACTACTCGCCCCATGGGGCGATAGCATGTAAACTGATGAACCCTGTACTTTGATATTATCAGGATAGGCATCGGCATGGATGGAAATAAATAAGTCCGCTTGATATTGACGTGCCAACTCAAGGCGTTTGCGTAATTTTAAAAAATAATCGCCATTACGAATTAACACCCCACGCATTCCCTGCGTTTTAGCCACCAAAGCCGCTAACTCTTTGGCAATCGCTAATACCACATCTTTTTCAGTTGTACCTCCCAGCCCGGAAGCTCCAGAGTCAATACCCCCATGCCCTGCATCAATAGCTATCACAATATCATGTGCAGGGCTTGATTTTTTCACAACGGGTTGTTGCTGCGAAACTGGCACTGTTGAAGTTTGGATCGAGGCTTTGGAAATACGGGTCTCTTTCTTAGCTTTGGAAATTGAGTTTAATGAGTTTATATCTATCACCAGGCGATGACCATTAGTGTCATCGGGTTTTAGAATAAAACTTTTTGTACGCACCGGTGCTTTTAAATCTAAAACGATTCGTAAATCTTTTTGATGACGGGGCGCACTACGGATTTTTTTTACCAGAGGGGGAAAAGGTAGTAATTTTTTAAGCAATTTAGTATTTTTTAGATCAATAACCAGGCGATGAGGGAATTTAAGGGTAAAAATATTATGAGTTACCGGGATAGCATCAAGTTCAAAAACTAAGCGCATTTTATGAGCGGTTGGCTTAAAAACACGCATATCAAGAAGCTGTACGTGTTCAGCTAAACAGGATAAAGAAAGTACAAGTATGAAAAAGGTTATAAATAACCGCATTTTTAAATTCCACCTCAATTTAGCTTAGGTGATTTCTTATAAAAAATATATAATCACCCGTGTTAGAAGTATTATTTTTTAAAATAGTATTTCTTCAAAACAGATATATTCTTTAAAAGAAATCACCTAAAATAAGTTATAATGTGTAAGAAATACTATTTTTTGAAAAATAGTATTTCTAATTGGCATTTTTGAATTTCACAAAACTGATTTTCACGCAAAAATGTGTCAAGAATTTGCTGTGAAACACACAGTATAAACACTAATCATTAATTGTTGAAATAACTGAAAACTGTATTCGCAATTAAAATATTAAGTAGGATTAAAGTTATAATTTACTCGAATAAATTTCATAAGACAAATTTATTTAAACCATTTTAATCAACTATAGTTTTTCAGATAAATAAGTTCACAAATATAGGGAGGGGCAATCCGTAGCGAAAGCCTTTAAATGCGTATGAAACTTCGTTCCTTCGTGAAATTATTTATCTGAAAATCTATATAGAGATAAAAAATACATGTCTGACTACCTAATTGCACCCTCTATTTTATCAGCCGATTTTGCCCGTTTAGGGGAAGAAGTAACTCATGTTTTAGCTGCCGGTGCCGATATTGTTCACTTTGATGTGATGGACAATCATTATGTTCCTAACTTAACTATTGGTCCTTTAATTTGTGAAGCTTTGCGTAAGCATGGTATTACCGCGCCGATTGATGTACATTTAATGGTAAAACCGGTTGATCGCATTATCCCTGATTTTGCGACAGCGGGTGCCACTTATATTACATTTCATCCAGAAACCAGTGAGCATATTGATCGTACCTTACAACTAATACGAGATTGTGGTTGTCAATCAGGGCTGGTTTTTAATCCTGCTACGCCTTTGGACTATTTAAAATATGTCACAGACAAAGTGGACATGGTATTATTAATGTCTGTTAATCCCGGTTTTGGTGGACAATCTTTTATTCCTTCTAGCTTAGAAAAATTACGTGAAGCGCGTCAAATCATTGATAACAGTGGACATAATATCCGGTTAGAAATCGATGGTGGGGTAAAAATCAATAACATCCGCGAAATTGCACAAGCCGGTGCTGACACCTTTGTTGCCGGTTCAGCCATTTTTAGTACATCCGATTATAAAGCCACCATCGCAGCTATGCGGGCAGAATTAGCTAATTGTTAATTGTTAATGGTTAATGAAAAATGACATTACATAATCCCAAACTCATCTTAATTGATTTAGATGGCACCTTGATAGATACCGTACCTGATTTAGCAAACGCTGTTAATGGTATGATGTCCCAGTTAGGTTTACCACGTCGGGGAGAAGAACAGGTTCGCCATTGGGTTGGCAATGGGATAGAACGCCTGGTTAAACGCGCCTTGCTTAATCAATTTTCTGGCGAACCGGCAGAAAAATTATATCAGACTGCTCTTGAGTGCTTTAAAGAACTCTATGCACAATGCAATGGTCATCATAGTGTATTATTTCCTGGGGTGCGTGATGGATTGGAAGGGCTACTATCGCAAGAATATCAATTAGCCTGTATTACTAACAAAGCAGGGCAATTTGCCAAACCATTGCTAAAAGCATTAAATCTTTACGATTATTTTCGCCTGGTGATCTGTGGGGACAGTTTACCGAAAAAGAAACCGGACCCTTTACCCTTACGCCATGCAGCTGACTTTTTTCAAGTTGAACCGCACCACGCTCTTATGATAGGTGACTCTATAAATGATGTACAAGCGGCACGAGCCGCCGGATTTCAAATTATATGTGTCAGTTATGGTTATAATCATGGTGAAGATATTCGCGAAGCTAAACCGGATGCTGTCATTGACTCATTAACTCAACTACCTTTTTTATCGTCACAGGATTTTATTCTGTCCCTATAGATTTTCAGATAAATCATTTCCCAAAACCTGTCAGGTCTCGAAGACCTGACAGGTTTAACGTGCGTCGTTATTTTTCTGAACTTCTATACTTATGTCAAGGGCTTAGTAATTATTTGTAAATTGATAATTGATAACTGATAACTTAAACTTCTAACTGATATGACACCTGAACAATTTACCCAATTAGCCAACGAAGGCTACAACCGCATCCCTATACAACGAAAAATTTTAGCCGACTTAGATACTCCTTTAAGTGCTTATTTAAAATTAGCTAAGGGACCCTATTCCTACTTATTTGAATCGGTAGAAGGTGGTGAAAAATGGGGACGTTATTCTATAATTGGGCTACCCGCTCATACAAAAGTGCGGGTATATGATCATGATATTTCAGTTTATCAAGGAAAGGTAGTATCTGAACAAATACAAACGACAGATCCTTTAGCATGGATTGAAGAATTTCTTGGACGTTTTCGGGTACCAAAATTACCTGATTTACCCCGCTTTTCCGGCGGCTTAGTCGGCTATTTTGGCTATGACACAGTGCGCTATATTGAACCCCGTTTAGCTAAAGGAGATTTGAAGGACCCTTTAGGAACACCCGATATACTCCTCATGGTATCCGATGAAATCGTCGTATTTGACAATCTAAAAGGTAAATTATACCTGATTGTACATACCAACCCTTCACAAACGGATGCTTTCACATTAGCCCAGCGACGCTTAGATACTCTGATTGCGCGTTTACGTGAACATCAACCAGAAATCTATGACACCACACAGAGCAAGCACATCACGGAAAAAGATTTTGAATCCGGCTTCAGCCGCTCCCATTACGAACAAGCAGTACAACGTGCCAAAGAATATATTGTAGAAGGCGATATTATGCAGGTTGTATTATCGCAACGTCTCAAAATTGCCTGCACCGTTCCCCCTTTAAATGTCTATCGCGCACTACGTTACCTTAACCCTTCACCTTATTTATACTATTTAGATTTAGATGAATTTCATATTATCGGGTCTTCCCCAGAAATCCTGGTACGCTTAGAAGGGCAACAAATTACAGTACGGCCCATTGCTGGAACCCGTCCGCGGGGTGCTGATGAAACGGAAGATAAAGCATTAGAACAAGAATTGCTAAACGATCCCAAAGAATGTGCTGAACACCTGATGCTAATTGATTTAGGCCGCAATGACGTTGGACGAGTCGCTCAAATTGGAACAGTGCAACTGACTGAAAAAATGAACGTAGAACGATACTCCCACGTCATGCACATCGTCTCGAACGTCATTGGACAATTAAAGCCAGAATTGAAAACCATAGATGTCCTGAAAGCCACGTTTCCCGCCGGTACGTTAACAGGTGCACCGAAAATACGTGCGATGGAAATTATTAACGAATTTGAACCAATAAAACGGGGCATTTACGGCGGTGCCGTTGGCTATCTTAGCTGGCAAGGCGATATGGATACCGCCATCGCTATCCGCACCGCGATTATAAAGAATCAAACTCTACATATTCAAGTTGGGGCAGGCATTGTGGCGGACTCAGTCCCAGCTAATGAGTGGGAAGAAACGATGAATAAGGGACGTGCTATATTTAAAGCAGTGGCTTTAGCGCACAAAGGATTCTAAACACGAATTATACTGTATGTCCATCAGTTTAGCTTGGTGCATAAAATAACTTGGAGAACTAAACCTGACAGGTTTAGGAAACCTGTCAGGTTTGAAGCGACATTGTGGAAGTTATTTTGTGCATGTTCCTTAGCTTCGCAGACGAGAGGTTGGTGAAAATCTAAAATGCGAATCAGAATTGGAGGTAAAAGCTTTTTTTTAAAAAACAAAAACCTCGAATACTACTTT